>Ga0126342_10000729_pt1 | contig 39588 bp, 40 predicted proteins | sample Cyp1metagenome_FD_92528 | JGI IMG/M metagenome (GOLD analysis project Ga0126342, IMG submission 92528) | Coral microbial communities from Lord Howe Island, Old Settlement Bay, Australia - Cyphastrea 1 metagenome | ecosystem: Host-associated > Invertebrates > Cnidaria > Coral ...
AGTGCGCAAAGTGTGAAGCAGTCTAGAGCGTGGAGTAAAGAGTTCAGGGTGTGACGTGCCGAGTGTGAAGCGTAGAGTGTAGAGTGTGACATGTAATGTGTAGAGTGTGAAATGTACTGTGTGCGGTTTCTCTTGGAGAGTCCAGAGTGGACAGCATGAAGCGGAGAGTGTGACGTGTAGTGCGCAAAGTGTGAAGAAGTCTAGAGCGCGGAGTAAAGAGTTCAGAGTGTGAAGTGCCGAGTGTAAAGGGTAGAGTGTGACATGTACTGTGTGCAGTTTTACTTGGAGAGTGCATGGTTGGACAGCGCGAAGCGGAGAGTGTGACGTGTAGTGCGCAAAGTGCGGAGAAGTCTATAGTGTGGCGTAAAGAATTCAGAGTGTGAAGCAGTTTAACTTGGAGAGTACAGAGTGGACAGCGTGAAGCGGAGAGTGTGACGTGTAGTGCGCAAAGCGCGGAGAAGTCTAGAGCGCGGAGTAAAGAGTTCAGAGTGTGAAGTGCAGAGTGTAAAGCGTAGAGTGTGAGATGTACTGTGTGCAGATGAACTTGGATAGTACAGAGTGGACAGGGTGAAGTGGAGAGTGCGACGTGTAGTGCGCAAAGTGCGGAGAAGTCTAGAATGTGGAGTAAGGAGTTCAGAGTGTGAAGCGCCGAGTGAAACATGTAGAGACTGAAACGTAATGTGTGCAGTTTAGCTTGGAGAGTGCATGGGTGGACAGCGCGAAGCGGAGAGTGTGACGTGTAGTGCGCAAAGTGTGAAGAAGTCTAGAGCGCGGAGTAAAGAGTTCACAGTGTGAAGTGCCGAGTGTAAAGTGTGAAATGCCGAGTGTAAAGCATGAGGTGTAGAGTAGAGAGTGTAACGTGTAAGGAAGTGCAACGCGTGATGTGTACCGTGGCGGTCTGGTGTGAAGAGTGTGAAGTGTGAAGCGTAAAGTGTGATGTGTGCTGCGTTCGGCGCGGAGTGTAGAGTGTGAAGTGTAATTTGCGGTGTGCAAAGTGTTCGGTGTGGCGTGCTGTGTAAATTGAAATGCAGGGTGCTGAGTGTAGTGTGTAAGCGTTGAGCTTAGGGTGTGAAGTGTCGGGTGTGAAGCGTAAACTTTGAAGTGTGAACTGTGGAGTGCAAAGCGTAGAGTTTAGTGTAGAGTGTGAAATCTAGAGTGTAGAGTGTAAAGCGTAGAGTGTGGAATATGAGTGTAACGTGAAGAGTGTGAAGCCTAGAATGTGGCATGTTGTGTGTGAAGCGTAAAGTTTGACATGTACAGCGTCGAATGAAGTGTAGAGAGAGCGGAGTGTAGAGTGTGCAGCGCTAAGTGTGAAGTGCGAAATGTCGGTTTTGACTTGTTCAAGGCTTGGTCCCGAATGAATGGGTCCTTAAATCAATGCCTTTGGGTTGGTGGATCCTGTGAACTCTCAGTGGGCAGGAAGCATTGAACCAAGCTGCGCCAGCCACCCAATAGACAATGAAATTAAGACAAAATCAGATTTGCCCACAAACTTTTTCGAAACTGCCTATTCAATGTATTCTGTATTCATTTTGAACCCTGCTAGACTGCTAGACCCACACGCATGGAGCATGCACCAAATGCAAATCTGCTGGTGCATGGCCGAAGGGCAGCAAGACGCTCAGCACCACGTCCTGAGAGGCTGTGGCGGTTTCCAGACTGACCAGGTTAACTTAGGCCAAAAGAAAAAACAAAACACAGTAGTATCATATGATATCGATAGGTGCTGGTTTAACGCTTGGAACTTCTGCCACTCGTCTATTTGCAAACAATCAAAATCGAAGATGAGGTGATGAACCGCGATGAATTGCTACGAATCAAGATGAATGTCATAACTTCGAAAGAACGTGAGATCATATTGAAATATTTGATGCCAAGGTATTGCTGGCGTGAAGAACTTCGCAGGCAGCGGGACCATCGCGAAGTAGAAAAACATTTTTTCATGGGTCCGGAATGCCCAAAGATGGGAGTTTTTGCAAAAGCCCTATCAAAAATAGAAACCGGAAAACGAATCATAGAAATAGCATTAGTTGCCCAGTACCACCCATAGCGTGCTCGGATAAAAAGTAATAAAACGGAACGTTTTGAGACTGTGATGCTTGATCGATGTTCAGCAAGGCAGGGGTGGTAGCCCCTAAAAACCAGCAGCTTTCCAATGTTATCTCGTTGTTTTGGAACCTGCTTAGATCCCATTGATGGAACCGGCGTTGGGTCGATTCAAAGGTTTGTTGCGAAGTATACCCGGCTACCGACACCATGGTTTTCTCAGGCCCCAAGGTGCAATATGCAGGTGACTCCCACGGTCCCGCGTGAATTTAACTTTCAACTTTCAAACCGTGTCACCAATCACGTCATATTATGTCCGATCATGTCGCGAATGGTTTCGCTACATATTTCACGATGGTCAATATGCCTCAATGTGCAATGGCGGCCACTGTGGCTCCCAACGCCGATGTTGATGATTGGAGCTTTCCACGGCCACGCAAGTGCCTGGCTGAAGCCATAAAGCCTGCCAGGTCCGGCCAGGTCTTGACTAGACTTGGGCCAAATCGCGCAATTTAGTATGCATTATAGTCTCGCGATTGGACTTGCACTGTCAATATCCGCCAACCCCAGGCAATTGCAGGGGGAGCGCGTCCGAGAAAAAGGGCGCCTTTCACAGAGGTTTTCTAGTGGCTTCAGAAAGCGACGTTAAGCACTCGCTTCCCTTCAAATACCTCCCCGCACCCTCCGAATGCTTCCGGGCGCCCCCCCACGGGTTTTCTACTAGCTTCTGCATGCTTCCGGGTGCTTCCACAGAAGTTTTCTGGTGGCTTCAGAAAGCGATGTTAGGCACTCGCTTCCCTTCAAATGCTTTTAGGCGCCATCCGAATGCTTCCGGGCGCCCCCCCAGAGGTTTTCTACTGGCTTCTGCATGCTTCCGGGCGCTTTCACAGAGGTTTTCTAGTGGCTTCAGAAAGCGACCTTAGGCACTCGCTTCCATTCAAATGCCTCCGGGCGCCTTCCGAGTGCTTCCGGGCGCCCTCCCACAGGTTTTCTACTGGCTTCTGCATGCTGCCGAGCGCTTTCACCGAAGTTTTCTAGTGGCTTTTGTCAGCGATGTTAGGCACTAGCTTCCATTCAAATGCCTCCGGGCGCCTTCCGAGTGCTTCTGGGCGCCCTCCCACAGGTTTTCTACTGGCTTCTGCATGCTGCCGAGCGCTTTCACCGAAGTTTTCTAGTGGCTTTTGTCAGCGATGTTAGGCACTAGCTTCCCTTCAAATGTCTCCGGGCGCCCTCCGAATGCTTCTGGGCGCCCTCCCAGAAGTTTTCTACTGGCTTCTGCATGCTTCCGGGCGCTTTCACAGAGGTTTTCTAGTGGCTTCAGAAAGCGACGTTAGGCACTCGCTTCCATTCAAATGCCTCCGGGCGCCCTCCCAGGTTTTTTTTTACCGGCTTCTGCATGCTTCCGGGCGCTTTCACAGAGGTTTTCTAGTGGCTTCAGAAAGCGACGTTAGGCACTAGCTTCCGTTCAAATGCTTTTGGGCGCCATCCGAATAATTCCGGGCGCCCTCCCACAAGTTTTCTACTGTCTTCTGTATGCGTCCGGGCACTTTCACAGAGGTTTTCTAGCAGCTTCAGAAAGCGACGTTATAAGGCACTCGCTTCCCTTCAAATGCCTCCGGGCGCCCTCCGAATGCTTCCGGGCGCCCTCCCAGAAGTTTTCTACTGGCTTCTGCATGCTTCCGGGCGCTTTCATAGAGGTTTTCTGGTGGCTTCAGAAAGCGATGTTAGGCACTCGCTTCCGTTCAAATGCTTTTGGGCGCCATCCGAATGCTTCCGGGCGCCCTCCCAGGGTTTTCTACTGGCTTCTGCATGCTTCCGGGCGCTTTCATAGAAGTTTTTTAGTGGCTTCAGAAAGAGACGTTAGGCACTAGCTTCCCTTCAAACGCCTCCGGGCACCCTCCGAATGATTCCGGGCGCCCTCCGATTGCTTCCGGGCGCCTTCCCAGCGGTTTTGTACTGACTTCTGCATGCTTCCGCACGCTGTCACAGAGGGTCAAGCGCCCTTGGAATGCTTCCGGGCGCCCTCCTAGAGCTTTTCTACTGGCTTCTGCATGCTTCCGGGCGCTTTCATAGCCGTCTTCTTTAGTGGTTTCAGAAATTCTCTCTTATTGATTTTTGCCATCAGCTCTTGCCATTCCACGCATAAGTTGTTTTCCCCTACCTGTTGCCTGCCTTATTAGTTTGACCCATGCTGAACATGCCACTTCTTTCCAAATGTCCCACCAATAATTTTGTCTCACTCCAGTTTTGAAATATAATTCGCGATGCTTACTACTACAAAAAATCACAGTTGCTTCTTGAATGGGTTTCTCTTTTTAACACTAAGGTTCACTCCCAATCTTCCTCACCCCGTCTTCCCTGCTGCACCGTGGTTTTTTGTCACTCTACTCTACTTTAAATCATCATTCAGTGAAACACAGGCAGCGGCCGCATAAAGAACTCACTTGCAAGAAGCAATCCAAAAACATATCAAAAACAACATGGGGCCTGGGATGCCAAGTTTACTGCATATGGCATACAAACAATTACCTGTAGGTACTGTATGTGATGGAGTCTCACAAGTTGGTGTTGTGACAACAGGGGTCGGCGGCAGGAGGCGGCAGCCCTTTATTGATATTTGGTGCATTTGAATCCAACCACTCTATCTGATATTCCGGTCACTGGGGTTACTGCAGTCTCAGCTGTCCTTTGCCGGCGCACCTGGCCCGCATCCTGACACCCGACCCCACCGAAGCCAAGGAGCACAATGATGAGAGTAGTCAAGCTTGTTTGTGCAGATTCATTGTCAGTTGCCACCACGATTACCAAGCAAAAACCTCGCACAAGATGCAAGCTTGCAGCCAGTTTACGGCACTTATTTTTTTGAGACAAACTTGATAGTTTCAGGATATCAGACTACAACAAGCAACAAAAACGACATATAGCACAGCGCGAAACAGCATCGCAGAGTCACTTGGATTCATGATATTCGCCGCGCGACGAGCGGATGAAAAACTCTCGGTAACAAAAAAAGGTACTTGTCGAAGACGCCTTCTTTCAGCAGAACGAACATGGTCCATCACAAAGCAAACCGCAAAGCAGATGCGGGTGACAAGAGCTAGAGCCAACTTAGGCAGACCCTTGAATCGAACCTAATGGCAATCGTTTTCCTAAGCTTTAGTTGATGCCCGCGAAGTCTCATCGCACTATAGCAAGAACAGAAAAACCTATCATGCAAGGTCAATCGCAACCGCAAATCGATAATGCCGGGGCATACCCCCACAACGCCGGATGCGAACAGAATCTGAATGCAACTAGACGACGGGATGGCCGGAGAGCATGCCTTTGCCCTCATCAAGGAAGCATACTACAGTTATTCAAAAAAATAAAAGCGCATGAACCCCCCCTTGGTTTGGCCACAATCGAAAATCGAATTTGGGGTCGAGTAAAGTTGGTTTAGATGTAATTTAAGCTACATGAAGTTTAGTTCAAATATTTTCACCATGGCAAACAAAAAGCTAAAAGCACATAAAATCACAAGAACTATCTGCGGGGACGCTTTATATCAGTGCTCTGTGGACAAGAGCTGTTTCAAACCTGTTTGAATTTGAAATCCTAAGAGACTTCTTGCGGGGGAGGAGTGCCCGCCCATATAAATCGCTCCTAAGATGAATTAATTTTGATGATGCTAGGGGTTCGAAGCTTGTATGGATGTTGTACCGGCACCCGTTCATAACCCATGGGACCTGGTTGGACGCTTTACATGTCAGTACAAAATTTGTGCGTGAATAATCCGCCGACCCCAGCCGACAGCAGGGGGATCGCGTCAAAGAAGACATTACAAGCAGCAAGTGTGGACGATCAGTCGGCTGTTGGAATCCAGCGGCAAGAGCCAGAAGCTAGAGCGGGAAGGCCGGAAAGCAAAAGGCACAAGGCCAGGAAACAAGAAACAAGAAGCAAGAAAACCGGCAACACACGAAAGACGGAAACATGACACACAGAGTAAGAACAAGAAAGGCAGCAAAAGCAAGAAGCCAGCACACAAGGAGCAAGAGCAAGAAGCAAGCACAAGAAAGCCGGAAACACGAGACAACATTGTGTAAGAATAAGATAGTCACGGCGAGAGGACAAAGCCAGCACATAAGGAGGAAGACCAAAAAGCCTGCACAAGAGCAAGGCCTCAGTGGCATGGTGTTTCGGTGTTGCGAGGCGAACGTTTTGGAGTCTTGACGGCTGCAATTTGGGGGCTAGTTTCTGATGGGTTCAGACAGCAACGTTAGGCATAGGCAGCCGCAATCCGAAGGCTTGGTCTGTCCTTCACTTACATGGTGTTTCGGTGTCAACATTAGGCACAGGCAGCCGCAGGCCGAAGACCTGGCCCCTCCTTCACTTACGTGGTGTTTCAGCGTGGCAAGGGCAGGGTTTTGGAGGCTTGAAGGCTGCAATTTGGAGCTCCGTTCAGTTGCGTAGTGTTTCGGCGTGGCGAGGCCAAGGTTTTGGAGGCTTGAAGGCTGCAATTTTTTTTGTCGGTTCAGAAAGCAACGTTAGGCACAGGCAGCCGCAGGCCGAAGGCCTGGTCCGATCTGGTCCGTCCTTCAGTTGCACGGCGTTTCGGTGTGGCGAGGCCAAGGTTTTGGAGGCTTGAAGGCTGCACTTTGGAGCTACTTTCTTCTTGGTTCCGATAGCAACGTTAGTTAGGCACAGGCAGCCGCAGGCCGAAGACCTGGCTCCTCCTTCACTTACGTGGTGTTTCAGTGTGGCAAGGGCAGGGTTTTGGAGTCTGGAGCTAGTTTCCCACATCTTTGTGTGGGGTTCTTGTTTTTGATTCTGTATCTCGCTCCTCGTCCTCCTCCTCCCTCTCCGCCGCCTCGCTGTCACACGCACGCACACACACACAACTTTGTCACACGTACACACAACTTTGTCACCCGCAACTTTGTCACACACAATTTTGTCACACACAACTTTGTCACGTATCATACAACTTTGTCACATACAACTCTGTCACACACAACTCTTTCACACACAACTTTGTCACAGACAATCTTTCACACACACAAGTTTGCGACACACAATCGTTCACACACAACTTTGTCACACGCGCACACACACACACACACCCCTTTGTCACACACCATCTTTTACATACCACTTTGTCACACACACACAACTTTGCCACACGCCATCCTTCACATACCACTTTGCTACATCCACCTGCGTGGCAAGTGTTGCATGTGGCGACATCCGCCTTCGTTTTGCGTGGCACGCGTGGCGCTTTTGAGACTGGGCTGGCTCTCGCTTGGGCGCCGTTGGTCGCCCGTGGCGCCGCGGCACTTTGCGTGGCAGGCCTGGCGCTTGGCGACATAGACCTTCGTTTTGCGTGGCAGGCGTGGCGCTTATGACACTGGCTTGGCTCTGGTGGCGCGCTGGGTCCCCGCTGGTCGCCCGTGGCGGCGCGGCACTTTGCGTTGCAGGCTTGGCAGTTGGCGACAGCGACCTTCGTTTTGCGTGGCAGGCATGGCACCTATGACACTGCGCTGGCTCTGGTGGCGCACTGGGTCCCCGCTGGTCGCCCGTGGCGGCGCGGCACTTTGCGTGGCAGGCTTGGCGGCATCGGCCTTCGTTTTGCGTGGCAAGCATAGCGCTTGTGAGACTGGGCTGGCTCCCGTGGCGCTTGGGCGCCGTTGGTCGCCCGTGGCGCCGCGACACTTTGCATGGCAGGCGTGGCGTCTGGTGGCATCAACCTTCGGTTTGCGTGGCAGGCGTGGCGGCCCTGGCGCTTGGTGGCATCGATGTTTCGTTTGCGTGGCAGGCGTAGCACTTGGTGACATCCCGCTGCAAGTTAGTCCATCTCTCTCAAATAGGATTTTGTCACGCACACACAACTTTGTCACACGCAATCTTTCACACACATCTTTCTCACATGCAGCTTTATCGCACGCAGCTTTGTCACACACAACTCTTTCGCACACAGCCTTTTCACACACATCTCGCTCACACACACACAGCTTTGTCACACACAACTTTGTCACGCATGCAATCTTTCATGCACATCTCTTTCACATGCAACTTATCTCTTACACATCTTTGTCACACGCAACTTTGTCACACACACACAGTTCTTTCACGCGCAACTTTGTCACAGACAACTTTGTCGCACACACACACAACTTTGCCGCACACAACTCTTTCACACACACAACTTTGTCACACACAACTCTTTCACACACACACACACAAATTTGTCACAGAAAATCTTTCACACACACACAACTTTGCTACACACAATCTTTCACACGCAACTTTGTCACACGCAATCTTTCACACACAACTTTGTCACAAACAACTTTGTCACACACACACAGCTCTTTCACGCACAGCTTTGTCACAGACAATCTTTCACACACAACTTTGTCACACACACAACCTTTCACACAACTTTGTCACACACAATCTTTCACACACAGCTTTGCCTCACACAATATTTCACGCACAACTTTGTCACACACAGCTCCTCACATACAACTTTTAAAACTATCGATCCTCCACCAGCTTCTTTGTCCTTTCTGCTTTCTCCGTGCGGCTTCAACCACTTTTTCTGATTATTGGAAGAAGTTGACTTGTCGGTTCAAAGAGAACCGCCAGGCACGGGCAGCCGCAGGTCGAAGGCCCAGTCCGCCCTTCAGTTCCATAGTGTTGCCGTTTGGCGAGGCCAAGGTTTTGGAGGCTTGAAGGCTGCAATTTGGAGCTAGTTTCTTGCCGGTTAGGCCCGGCAGCCGCAGGCCGCAGGCCAAAGGCCTGGCCCGTCCTTCAGTTGCGTGGTGTTTCAAGGTGGCGAGGCCAAGGTTTTGGAGGCTTGAAAGCTGCAATTTGGAAAGCAACGTTAGGCACAGGCAGCCGCAGGCCGAAGCCCTGGTCCATCCTCCAGTTGCGCGGTGTTTCAATGTGGCGAGGCCAAGGTTTTGGAATCTTGACGGCTGCAATTTGTAAGCAACGTTATAGGCACAGGCAGCCGCAGGCCGAAGGCCTGGTCTGTCCTTCACTTACATGGTGTTTCGGCGTGACGAGGCCAAGGTTTTGGAAGGCTGCAATTTGGAGCTAGCTTCTTGTCGGTTCAGAAAGCAACGTTATTCACAGGCAGCCGCACGCCGAAAGGCTTGGCCCGTCCTTCAGTTGCATGGTGTTTCGGCGTGGCGAGGCCAAGGTTTGGGAGGATTGAAGGCCGCAGTTTTGAAGCCAGTTTCTCGTCGGTTCAGAAAGAAACGTTAGGCACAAGAAGCAGGAGGCAAGATGCAAGAGCAAGCAATGGCAGGAAGCAAGAAGCGAAGGAGCAAGAAGCTAGCAAGCAAAAAGCAAGATGACAAGAGATGGAATAAGACTTTGAAAGCAGGACAGGGAACAAGAAGCAAGAGGCAAGATGCAAGAGCAAGCAATAGCAGGAAGCTAGAAGCGAATTAAACATCCGTGCTACACTCAAAGCATAGTGCTGATTCTGTGGTCATCCATTTAGAGGGAATCCATCCTGAAGGTCCCGGTCGCTCCACACAGTGGGGCTCCTTTTCGGGGTGGTAGCGCTTTTCAAGCAACCCTGTCGCTCCTCGCAATATATCAAAGATGAGTGAAATGACGGGGGGCTACACATACATTCCTTCACACCATCTTTTTGACCTCGGCTCATATCTATAACTACATCGAAATATACTCGGACATTAGGATATCTTCATATCTGGTCGGGGTTTTTCGCCGCCACAGGGCCAACACCCCCGGGGTCGGCGGCAGGTGGCAGCAGCCCTTTTACCAAAAACATAATTTACATGGGGGCTTCAGTCACATGCAGCCGTTCAAACAATTTGCAAAAAATTATGTCAAATTTGCAGCGAAAAGTCACCAGCCATTGTTAAAATTGAACCGCGCACGCAACCGAACCCACGTCCTGCCATTTCTTTGTCCGGGCACCAAACTTGAACTCCGCGAGAATCATGAAAGAACCCGCCAAGAAACAGAACCCACGTGCAGTCAGCAGCAAACCAAACCTCGGAAGGAACGGGCAGGAACAGCGACAAAAAATAATGGTTCAAGCTGATTCTGGTTATCCTGAGCTACAACCAACTGTTCTTCCTCGGGCCGTCTCTGGTTGAAAGCGGAGATGCTTGCCAAATACACACACACACAGACAAAATTGGTATGAAACGCCTGGACGGGAGCCATGCTTCAACATCCATGCAAAACCAAAAAACGATATTCATCAATAATGTAGATGCAGATTCAGACAGCCAGGCGTGAATATCATGAATTGCAGGGCGCCCATCAGACTGGAGAAAAAAGAGTCTGTCTGACGCCTTGTTGAGGAACGGCACCACTAAATGTCATTATGGTGCTAATCATCCCGTGGGCACCGAGCACCCGAGCCCGCGCCAGCAAAGCTGCGGCCATTGGCTCCAAGAAACCACCAGCGGTTTAAGCGGAAGTTGGAGATCAGGAACCTGTGCCCACAGGCAGAGGTACGGCATCCCCCGAGCAAGCGTCATGCTGCGGTGCCTGGTTGAATTGTTAGCGTTTTTGAGGATTTGGTATGACAAGAAACGTGAAACCTTGCTATTGGAGTTGTATGCTGGGTTAATTTTATCCTATTTTTCAACCATCTAAATGCCTCCCGTAAAACCACACAACGCTTCAAAAATATCTTGGAAGACTACCTTGCCAACTGCCTGAGAACTGAGGGGCAGAAGTCTCTGACCGAGGAACCGGAAACTGGAGACTGTGGCATCCCTCTTTTTCGCGCTCCAGGAAGGCATGTGAAAGGCCTGTGCGAATGCTCCAATTCTGGATCGGAGGCACTTTCTACCGTAGGTGTGCCTATATGATACCAGTTGACAAATCAAGTTGGGCTGTAGCGACGGGTGGGTGGCTGGGTTCCTCTTGCCTAGTTGCAAGAATATCTGCCTGGAGGAATGCCTCTGGCAATGAGATGCAATGAGCCCTGTGTTGTTCGGGCATTTGAGCAACTCTCGTCACAATTTACTTCTGGGGTCTACTAAGTAGTTAAGTTACGGTAAAGATGGTAAAGTGGACAGCTGAGTCACTATAGCGCGCATGGACCAACAATGACAAATACATAAAACAGGCAGTCTCCCAGCTCAATCTGTTTATGAATTTATGAATCAGACCAATGAACATCCTTGCCCCTGATAACAGAGAAACGTGACTCTGAACGCGTACACATGCAGAAACACCGCGCAGTTGCACCAGCTTTGTCGCCAGGCAGCAGCATAGATGCAGCCGACATAGAATGCCAAAACGAAGACAGAACCAACAACCTGAGCATCAAAGTTGGTGACTCTTGCGGGACATAGTCCTATCCGCCAAAGGAGATATTTCAGTAGCGGGCCTTTGGATTTGAAACAACCACCCTCTGTCACCCATGAGCAGGCAGTTGAATCGGGGCAGGCAGGAAGAACCAATCAGTGTGTATGTAAGGTGGTAATAAATGCAAGTGCAATGGGAATAAGCAACGCGAGCAAAAGGCAGAGGTGAACCAGCAAAGGAGGTGAGGTGAGCTGGATGTAGTGAATTGGGCGGAGTGAATTACATGCAGTGGGCTGGGGGTGAGCTGAATTGAGAAAAGCCGGAATGCGTTTGGGGGAGTGAGCTGGGCGGGTCAATTGGAAAGAAACTGGAATGAGTTTGGGGCTGAATTCGATGTAGCGCGCAATCAGTGCGTAAGGTTGGGGCTGTTCCCGTTACCGTCCCGCACTGCAAGACTTGCACGAAAAAGCACCCGTTTGGCAATTGCATCTGCCCACCGATAAGCGAGAAGCAACTCTAACTAGGCACCGTTTATGTTAAAACGATGCGCGGCTCAGTACAGCAAGTGCAGCAATGGCTTGATGCCGCAAACACATTGTACACGGTCTTTACTATCCGAGCTGGCCGCGCCATTCGGACATATCTGCACCGTGAAAAAAATTGTTGAAAGCTTGTGCAATAGCAATTGCGTGACATCGCCAAACACGTCGAAGGGTGCGAGCAACTTAAAGCAGCGACAAGGGCCCAACTTCAGGATAAATGCAAGTCCATAAAAGCTTGCAGCATGCTGTATACCCAAAGAAGAACTAGCCCAGAGAATTCCATTCTGGAACTCTCAGTGAAGTAGGGCGTGAACAGCATGGACCAAACATGGCCTTCAAAAAGCCGATGTACTTTGAGCGCTGAATGGAACGAATCAAACTAAGCTCTGACTTTTTCTGGGAAGATAAGTGACGTTGCCTTGGGCCTTTGGAAATTTAGAAGATGGGTTGCCACTAGGATGGAAACATCTTCGAAAGCATGTCTCTTTACATTTGCCATTGAAACTGAGACTGGAACCAAGCCAACCGCCAACATGGTCGGCTGCACGCTTCCCCCGCATTTGACGTTTGGGTACCTAGGGGCGGGACTGGCTTCAGTCCCTCTATGTCCGTCTACTGCGATTCCGCTAAAGCAGAGCCAGCTGTGTCCTCACTTCCCGGCAATACCTGGCAGTACTTGTCTTATGTTCAAGTCCTTGTGTTTCAAAGGAAACATAGCCGAAGGAAGCTTAGATCTTATGGACAGATAAAGCAACTGTTGTGCGAAGAGTCAGAGAAGAGAAAGAGTCAGAGCAGAGAGGGATGCAGTAGAAAGGAGCGACTGTGAGCGAAAAGGTGGGATTATGACTTTATATCAGCTACAGATAGATACCCAGAAATATACGTAGGAGTGCATGTCGGATGCATGCTGGGAATGCATGTGGGTTCATACCATTAGAAATTGCATGTTGGAAACGCATGTGGCACCACAGGGCCATATGAAATTGCATGTTGCAAATGCATGTGGCATGGCAGAGGCATGGTTCAATTCATTCTTGTGCCCACATGCAAAAACGTGCAAAAAACATGAATTTTTCGTTGTTTTTTAAACATTTCCATCCAGAAAGGTGGAAACCCCTAATGCATGCCCAGTTGCATGTGTGAGACGAGGGCCCTTGAAACAATTTTGCATCTGCATATTTGAACACATGAATTTGGAATATACATTTTGCATCTGCATATTCAGAGACATGCATTTAGACTCTGCATTTTGCGCATGCATATTTTAGCTCGTGCCTTTTGAACATGCATATTCCAGATATATGCATGCATTTTGGGGGTTATAGGCTGTGGCTGGAACGAATGTCATAAAGGTAGGAAAGCTGCGAAACGCTGTGTTTTTCCGATGTTTCCTGGCTCCGGAGGGTCAAGCAGTAGGCTGCCTAAGTAGGCTTGCTAAAGTGGCAGGTGCGGGGCCATCTGGTCGGATGATAGATCAAAAATTGCACAGGGTTGTGGCGCGAAGCGCATTTCTCAGGCAGCACGTCAGAAGCACCTCATTCTCTGAGCGCTCGTGGAAGTTCAGTTGCTCAAAAAGTGCGCGCGGCTCTGGCGCGAAGCGCGTTTCGAAGTCAAAATGGGAAACGCATCACATGTTCGCACCGTTTTTGGAAGTTGAGCTGTTGGAAAAAGAATGCGCGGCTGTGGCGCGAAGCGCGTTCCCAAGTCAAAAGCGTGAAAAACTGACGGTCCCGGACCACTTTTTAAAGTTTGGATGTGGTTTTAAGTGGCAGCCGTAATGGATTCCACAGCTTCACAAAAACGAGGCAAACATGTGGGTGGGTTTCGCGGCAATTTGAAAAGCGATGGAAGGCGGGGACGTTTGAGTACCTGCAAAGAGGCATTTCGCCTGGCACAAGAAACATCCGCATCAGACATGTCAGGAGATCGGGGCGCTGATTCGCTGAGAAGGGTTGCGATTTGGAGCATCAGATCTTCAGGTTGCTTCAAAATGATTTTGCGTGGCAGGTGCAGCACCCGTCAATTTTTCGCCGCCGGCGCAGTACTTTAGACAGATGGGGTGGAACATCGCAAGACATTGGCACGAAGCCGTCAGCTCTGCACTCAACTTTTCATTTTTGAAGGAAGCTCGCAGACTTGTTTCATTTTTGATGTTATCGCGTGCAAGAATTGAGACGTCCCGCAAAATTTCTTTGTTTTGGAGTGTGACCGGACTTTTTTGGAGGACGTCTCGCGGAATTGCTTCCTTTTGGAACTGGCAGCTTTCACTTGTGGTGGAAGACTCGCATACTTGCTTCCTTTCGGATAGATAGATGACTCGCATACTTGCTTCCTTTCGGATAGATAGATTGATAGATAGATAGATAGATAGCTAGCTAGCTAGCAACATAGAAAGAAAGATAGATAGATAGACAGACAGACAGACAGATAGATAGATAGATAAAGACGTAGATGGATAGATGGATAGATAGATGAGATGGATAGATTGCTAGCTAGATAAACAGGTAGATAGGAGGGATAGACAGATATACATAAATCGACAGATGCAGACAGAAGTGGATGGAACCAAAGTAAGACAGATAGACATCAACCCAGACAGAGACAAAGGGAGAGAGAGAGAGATAGATAGGTAAATGGATAGATGGATAGACAGACAGATAGATAGACAGACAGTCAGATAGATAGATAGATAGGTAGATAGATAGATAGATAGCCCGGTAAATTGATAGATGCAGACACATAAGTGGATAGACAAATAGATCGATAGACAGGTAGGCTGATACAGAAGGGAAGATGGAGAAAAGACAGAGAGACAGAAAGAAGCAATATCAGGCCTCCAAAATCCGAATGAACCCGGGAAAGCCCTACCCCACTTGACGCTTTGCATGCTATGCGCTACTATGTTCATAGTGCCAGCAATCATTGAATTCTTCCGGGAAACCTCGTCTGAGTATAGATGCTCTCATCCCCCGTTGAACTCATGCAATTGATACCCCTATTGCGTCAAGAATCACTGGTAAGTTGCTGTTGTCATGTTAAAACTTCTGTGAGGTAAGCTGTCGTAAGCTGCTGCAAAGGAGAGCAATGAAATGCCAAGGTGCTTCAGCAAACTCTTTCTGCCGTTCGGGTGGCTATAGCACATCCTCATGCGGCCAAGGAGTATACAGTGGAGCTGTGCTTGCGGAAGCAAAGAGTCACAGACAGAACTGGCAAACCCAAACGGTTAACAACATGTATGATGCTTGCTGATCACTTGCGCAATCGCTTTCCCAATACGTTAGCGCTGTAGGTCGTCACTTTTGCGAAAGCGTCGCGAAAAAATCCGCGCGGCTTTCAGCAGGGCCAACTGTCAAAACTTCAGGCTTTTCAGCAACTGGCTGCCTTTCCGTGCGTTTTGGTGCCTTCACTTGAAATTTCGCGCCGGTCACTTCGCTGATCACTTTCGTGATTTCGTTTTCCATTCGTGGCTTCTTCACTCTTTTGACCACGCGTGGTGAAAGAACGATTCCAAACGAGGAAAAACCAAGTCAGTTGTCAAGTCACTTGTCGGGTTTCATCAAAAGCCAAGGTGAACTTTGAAGTGTCCATCTTGTTTCTGTTGCAGCCGGGAATCAAAGGTTGCATGGCCACAGCACTGACTGTGCTGAAAGCCACCTCAGAAATTCTTTGACCCCAGGAAAAAACATGAACAAAAACAACTTCATTTTACACCGTCTGTTTTGCCACGCGTTTCAGCCCGGAAATTTGCTTTCATTTTCTGGCGTAGAAGCGCCATCACCAAATATGGGAACCGGAAAATGGAACTTCCTTCAATTTCACGCCCTACCCAAGAAGCCAGCAAGAAGTCAACCAATCAGCAAGGCTAGATTTCCAACAAATGCGCCGTCCAGGCAAGGGTTCCAAGGTTTCCAAAGCTTCCGAAGCACTTGGAGAATCAATCCCATGATGTTGAAGGTCCCAGGCCATGTCCAAGGCCTCAAGAACGGCGCAGCATTGCACAGGCGCGACTACAATGTCATCTTCATGTCAAGTTCATGCCGGAGCGGGTTCAAACATGGTACTGGCGTGCATGGATTGGTAAAAGGTCCCCTTCTTGTCGCAAGGTTTTTGAAAGTAATTCAGCAACCTATGACAGGATTTCAGCTCATATCAATCTAATCCCAATTCATTCATGAGGGCTTTCCAACAATGAGAAACTAACCATACATACGGGTTGCAACTCATATCAATCTACTCTCAGTTCATTTTCTTCTGTAGCCGAGAGAGACTAAGGATGAGTAGGGATTTCAAGTCATATCAAGGCACTCTCAATTCATGCTCCTGTATGACCAAAAGAACCGCAGTATAAGTAAGGGTTTCAAAGGCATACCAAACTACTTTCAGGATTGGGGAATTCGGTAGTCTAAGGATTCAAGCTGCATGGGGCGAAGAAAGATACACCAGCTATAGTAAAGGAAAGATGGATACAAAGATTCTGATTCAACAAAGAAAACACCCAAGAAGGACCTGGACGCAATAGACAACTGCCGAAACAAATCTACTATTCAGCATTTGAATGGTTGATGGGCTACACCCTGGAAAACAAGATGCACGAACCTGAATGCAGTCACGTAAAACACTTTTGTGAAACAAGTTGTTTGAACAGTCTTGTGCATTTTTCCCCTCTTACCGTACCAGTACACTGTAGACTGTGGAATGTTGGGGGGGGAGTGCAAAGTGCGGAGTGTGAAGAAGGTGTGGGGGGGAAAGTGTGAAGTGTAGAGTGCAGAATGCAAAGGGTAAAGTCTAAAGTGCGGAGTGCGGAGTGTAAAGTGTGGGGTGTGGAGTGTAAAGTGTAGAGTGTAGAGTGTGAAGTGCAGAGGGGGGAGTGTAGGAGTGTGGAGTGTAAAGTGTAAAGAGACGTCTGGAGTGTAAAGTGTAAAGAGTGGAGTGTGGAGCGTAAAGTGTAGAGTGTGGAGTGCAAAGTGTAGAGTGTGGAGTGTACAGTGTGGTGTGGAGCGTAAAGTGTGGAGCGTAAAGTGTGGAGTGTAGAGGGTGGAGTGAAAAGTGTAAAGTGTGGAGTGTAGAGTGTAGATGTTAAGGTGTGTAGAGTGTAAAGTGTAAAGTGCAGGTTCAAAAAGTGTGGAGTGTGGAGTGTAAAGTGTAGAGCGTGGAGTGTAAAGTGTAGAGAGGTGAGTGCGAAGTGTAGAGTGTAGAGTGTGGAGTTGGGAGTGTGAAGTGTAGTGTGTGGAGTGTAGAGCATCCCAAATACTACGACTGCCGCGTACAATGGCTTTCCACACAGAGCGGATCTGCACCAAATACTGCCCCTGCCACGCAACATGACATTCTCGCGATGTTTCACGCCGGCCACGCAATTTAAACGTTGTCATCACTTCAAACAGCCCTGACAATGCGATTCACCAATTGAAGGACCGGACAACCCCACAAGTCAACTTCTTCCAATAAGCAGAACCCAAAGTTGAAGCGAGCATGCAGTTTGGTGACAACTGGCCTCCCACTTGACGCAGCCTGAGCACATTGCGCATTGCTTTGTACTCGCGTCATCCCGCGCCCCCGGCCAACGAGATGACAGACGACATCACGTCGGTCTGCTTGGTACAGCAAGACATGCACACTGATGAAGTGCCGCACCTGCCACGCAATCGCTACGTCCATGTCGCCAAGTGCCACGCCTGCCACGCAAAGTGCAGGTGCATGTCGACAAGTGCCACGCCTGCCACACAAAACGAAGGCCGGTGTTGCCAAGCGCCACGCCTGCCACGCAAAGTGCCACGGGTGACCAACGGGGACCAAGCGCGCCACCAGAGCCAGCCCATTCTCACAAGCGCCACGCCTGCCACGCAAAGTGCAGGTGGATGTCGCCAAGTGCAACGCCTGCCACACAAAGTGCCGCGCCTGCCACCCACACGGGCGACCAGAGCCAGCCCAGTGTCAGAAGCGTCGCGCCTGCCACGCAAATGCTCCGTCCATGTCGCCAAGTGCCATGCCTGCCACGCAAAGTGCAGACGGATGTCGCCAAGTGCCACGCCTGCCATGCAAAGCGCCGCGGCGCCACTGGCGACCCACGGCGCCCAAGCGCGCCACGGGAGCCAGCCCAATGTCATAAGTGCCGCGCCTGCCACCAAAGTGCAGGTGGATGTCGCCAAGTGCCACACCTGCCGCGCAAAGTGTTGCAGCGGCACGGGTGACCTTGTATGTGTGAAAGATGGGGTGTGACAAAGTTGTGTGTGACAGATGGTGTGTGACAAAGTTGGGTGTGAAAGATGGTGTGTGACAAAGTTGTATGTGTGAAAGACGGCGTGTGACAAAGTTGTATGTGTGAAAGCTGGTGAAAGATGGTGTGTGACAAAGTTGTGTGTGAAAAAGAGGTGTGTGAAAAGGTGGTGTGTGACAAAGTTGTGTGTGAAAAAGGGTGTGTGACAAAAGTTGTGTGTGACAAAGAGGTGCGTGACAAAGTTGTGTGTGACAAAGAGGTGTGTGTGAAAGATGGTGCGGGGGCGGCGGAGAGGGAGGAGGACGAGGAGGAGGAGGAGCGGGTTACAGAATCAAAAACAAGAACCCCACACAGAGACATTGGTCAAACCAGCAACACGATGCATCTAAAGTGCTGTGTGTGCAACGCAAAATGACGGTGGACACGTCCAAAGTGTTGCGCCTGCCGCGAGACATGCACAAGTCATCTTCTAAAAACGGCGCAAAAGTTTAACTTTTGCGCCTGTCACGTAAAACGACTCTTGACACGAATGCCATGAAGTGCCACGCCTGCCACGCAAAACGACATTTCGCAAATGAAAGGTTTTGCAGCTTCCCCCATAGACAAGGCGACGCCGCAAGCATTCTCATGAACCTCAAAATTTGCCACCTCAAAATCGATGTTTCGTTCGAGGCCTCCGTCAATTTTCATCGCACGTGACAAAAACCTACGCCAGCCACGGAATATGCACGTTGTCACCGCTTGACGCAGCCCTGCGTCTCGCAAAACAACACACAACACGACACGTCTGAAGCGCCGCACCTGCCACGCAAAATGACCGTGGAGGTCACCAAAGCACTGCGCCGGCCACAAAAAAGGCAACTCATCTTCTGAAAACGATGCAAAAGCATTGTGCCTCACACGCAAAACGACTTTCCACACGTAATGAAACAGGTTGGAATGTCACAAAGTGCCACGCCTGCCACGCGAAACGAGGCTAACGCGACGTTTGAAATGTCCAAAACTGACTACTTTTGCAGAGCTCGCCAAGAGGCACGGCCATACGATCCTCACGCGGTTCAGGACGGTTGCGAACGATTGCAGACATGTGCGAACGGTTGCGCAACGTCTGGCGAACACATCCTCAACCCCCAAGCCCCCAGAGTGAAACGGGAACGGAACCCTTGCTACGCATTCGGGAAAAATCCTTGGGTGACGCTTTTGGTCTTAGACGAAGTAATGAAAGTGATTATTTCTGGGGGGAATTTGGCATTCCATGGCTTCAAGATGAATGGTGCTAAGTAAGATACAACAGCGACAATAAAAAGAAAGGTGGATAAGGGGACTCCAAAAAACATTCTTGCTGCTTGGGGCGGGGAGGGGGCAGCGGGGAGAGGGCAGGTGGATCCAAAACTTTTTCTTGGGCCTAATTATTTTTAAGGTTTTGCGATTGAAAGTGGGTCTCTGGAATTTGATTTCGTCAGACGGGTCCATATCTATGCAGATTGTTTGCGTATTTGTTTTCTTTGTTTCATTTTTCTTCACTAAATTGCAGATAAGTGGTTTTTTGGTATCTAAGTCCAGGACCAAGGGAATTGGAAGCACATATTTGATAGCATCGCTATGCTCATCTTATCGCATACAACTATAAATATGCGAGTATGTAATTATACTCATGGATGCTTCATTTGATATTCATTGGTTTGGGATGCCCATTGAAATTGATACAGGCATGACAATTTATTGTGTGCAATATTCTTTCCAAAACGAAATCAAAGGAATTGGAAGGGATCATGAAGCCCACTGCCAAATCCAACATCAGATTGATTCAGAGGCGCAAAACGATGACTAACGAAATGTACATTGTTGGTCTATTTGGATCCAACCAGCAGAAAACCCAACGGCAACCATCATGATCCGTTCATGATACATGGATTGGTGGTGTTGATCAAATCTGACGATCTTCCACGAGTTGAACAGACACTTTTTCCCAAACATTTTGTATTGCGCTGAACGTGGAGAAGATATTGCATAATTTGCTGATCTTCCAACGGGCCAACCCTAATTTTGACGTCATCAATTTGCATATTTATTGGGTGGCCCTGTGCCGCCTAAATTGTGGGGCTGCAAGCCGCCAGCAAAAAAAAACAAATAGCGTCCTGCGGTTGATTATGGGTCTTGAGATAAGCTGAAAAAACTTATTCGTCCTAAATCCGGTTCAACGACCCCGAATCAATTGAACGAAAACCAATGGATTTCGCGTTTTCGTCCTAAGCCTCACTCGCGAAATGTACCCCCTGAGATCGGCTAATTTTTTCGGCATCCTAAATCTAGGGTCCGAGGCGCGCTTCGTCCTAAGTCAGCTAGGCGGTTTGTGCCCCTCAAGAATGGCTGGCGCCTATATCTCAACCCCAGGATTTAAGCTGATTTTTTTTTGTCCTAAATCGAGGGGCGCGTTTTGTGCACTGGACTTAGGCCCGAAATCAATTTAGTCTCCAAGACTGAACATATCATCAACGCTGGATGTTTCCTGTACTACTTGTGTTGAATCAGATTTTACCATACATAGATAGGATTAAGTTAGAGCTTTATCACAAAATTTTGATGAACATTCATGGGTGTACTTCGCCCAGATGAGCATTCACAGGAATGCTCACACAGTTTAAGCTCATCAATACTTGGCGACGGCAAAAAACGTTCAAACTATCCAAACCCATCGCTCAACAACTTGAAATAAAACCTTTGGTGACATAAAACCTACTTAAGCTATTGGTGCTAGTTGGTATTAGTGTAAAATACGTAGACCTGTGGTGGATCCATATATCGATCACCTGAATGACGGACACTGAAATTCTTAAACATCAAGATGTGAGAAAATCATTCCAGAACTGGCATTTGGAAACTTCAATGGGGAAATGCATTCGCAATTGTTGGGGGTTTAAACAGTACGGAGGGAAAGAATTTCAAGACGAGGGGTCCTGAATGGGGGGACCCATATGAAACAAGATGCAGCCCACGAACCCGAATGCTCACACGTATGTTAATGGTACAGATGTCGGCACACATGGATATGCAGTCACGTAGAACACTTTTGTGAAACAGTTAATTTCAACAGTCTTGCAAATTTTTCCCCTGTTACCATACCAGTGCACCGTAGACTGTGGAATATGGAAGAAGGTGGCGTGCAAAGTGTGGAGTGTGGAGTGTAGAGTCTGGAGTGTAAAGTATGGAGTGTAAAGTGTGGAATGCAAAGTGTAAAGTGTGGAGCGTAGAGTGTGGAGTGTAAAGTGTAGAGTGTAAAGTGTAGAGTATTGGGTGTAGTGTGTAGAGTGTGGAGTGAAGAGTGTGGAGTGTAACGTGTGGAGTGTAGAGAGTAAAGTGTGGAATGTAAAGTGCGGAGTGTAAAGTGTAAAGTGTGGAGCGTAAAGTGTAGAGTGTAGAGTGTAAAGTGTGGAGTGTAAAGTGCGGAGTGTAAAGTGTAAAGTGCGGAGTGTGGAGTGTAAAGTGTGGAGTGTCAAGTGTGGGGTGTGGAGTGTGGAGTGAGGAGTGTGAAGTTTGAAGTATTGAGCGTAACGTGTAAGGTGTGGAGTGAAAACTGTAGAGTGTAAAGTGTGCAGCGTGGAGTGTAAAGTGCAGAGTGTAAATTGAAGAGTGTAAAGTGTAGAGTGTGGAGTGTAAAGTGAAGCATGTAAAGAGAAGAGTGTAAAGTGTAGAGTGTGGAGTGTGGAGTCTAAAGTGTGGAGTGTAGAGTGCACAGTGTGGAGTGTAAAGTGTGGAGTGTGGAGTGTAAAGTGTGGAGTGTAAAGTGTAGAGTGTGGAGTGTAAAGTGTACAGTGTAAAGTGTAGAGTGTAAAGTGTAGAGTGTGGAGTGTGGAGTGTACAGTGTAGAGTGTAGAGTGTGGAGTTTGAAGTGTGGAGTGTAAAGTGCAAAGTGTTCAGTGTGGAGTGTAAAGTGTAGAGTGTGGAGCGCGGAGTGTGCAGTGTGGAGTGTAGAGTGTGGACTGTAGAGTGTAAAGTGTAGAGTGTACAAAATGGAGTGTAAAGTGTGAAGTGTGGAGTGTAAAGTGTGGAGCGTGGAGTGCACAGTGTGGAGTGTAAAGTGTGGAGCGTGGAGTGCGCAGTGTGGAGTGTAAAGTGTGGAGTGTAAAGTGTAGAGTGTGGAGTGTAAAGTGTGGAGTGTAAAGTGTGGAGTGTAGAGTGTGGAGTGTAGAGTGTGGAGTGTAAAGTGTGGAGTGTAGAGTGTGGAGTATAAAGTGTCGAGTGTAGAGTGTGGAGTGTAGAGTTTGGAGTGTCAAGTGTGGAGTGAAAAGTGTGGAGTGTAGAGTGTGGAGCCCTAACATGACATTCCCACAAGACACGCAGCACGACACGTCTAAAATGCGGGGCCTGCCACGCAAAATGACAACAGAGATCTCCAAAATGCTGCGCCTGTCACGACAACTGCAACTGGGATCTTGTGAAAACGACACAAAAGTATTGCGCCTGCTGCACAAAACGACTTTCGACGCGTTATCAAACAGGTTGGAATGTCACACAGCGCCGCTCCTGCCACGCAAAACGACATGACAACCTGCTTGGAAACCTTCAAAAAGGAGAGGTTTTGCAGCTTCCCCCATAGACAAGGCGAGGCCACAGGAAAACCAGAGACCCCAGACAAGACACATGGGAGCATCAAAACGAGCTTTTCGTGCGAGACTTCCTCCAATTTTGACACTTTGTAGCTTCAAAACCGATGTTTTCCCACGAGTTTTCCTCAGAACCTGAAAATTTGCAACCTGAAAATCAATGTTTCGTGCGAGGCCTCCGTCGGTTTTCATCACATCTCACAAAATGCCACGCCTGCCACGGAATTTGCACCTTGTCGCCACTTGCGCGGCCCTGACAATGCGATTCGCAAAAAAACGCGCAAAGTGTCGCGCCTGCCACGAAAACTGCAACACATCTTTTGAAAACGTCGCAAAAGTATTGCGCGTGCCACACAAAACGACTTTCGACACGTTGCCAAACACGTCTGAATGTCACGAAGTGCCACGCCTGCCACGCGAAACAAAGCAACGCCACATGTGAAACCTCCAAAAGTGACCCCTTTTGCAGAACTTACCATAGGCACGGCCATACGGGGATGGCGCGGACGGTTGCAAACTTTTGCAAACGGTTGTGGACGGTTGCGAACGGTTGCGGACGCAAACGCAACGTCGAGCGAACACACCCTCAACCCCCAGGCCAACAGAGTGAAACGGGAACCCTTGCTACGCATTCGGGAAAAATCTGGTGAACGGGTAAAGAAGTAAAGGCTGACATGGGGAAATAGTGAAAACATGAATTTGCAAAGCTTAAGGGATAATCTGGACAGATATATTGCTGGACCGCGATGATAAACACTACATGCAACGATTTCTTAGAAAACAAACAAGATTCCAGAAATCTTACTGGAAAAACCAGGCTGGATCGGGATGCAAACGTATCTCGCTAGCATGAGTACAGCGGAAAACAACGACAATAAATTCTCTGCATTTATATAAAAACAATAATTTGCAAAAAAGAATTGCAAGCCCAAATCAAATTCAAACAGCCCTCAATCAAATGCAATTCCTTTTCCCCTCCTGAAAAAACAAGTGGAAAACTTGACGTGGTAGAGGCCCGCCACCACCATTACCAAGGGGTGATGATTCTTTTAAGGATTTTTTGTTTTTTTTTGGTTCTTTTTTTTGGTGGATGTGCTATTAGTTTCCTTCATTTTCCATTAGTTGTCCGTCAGTTTACATTAGTTTTCCTTCATTTTCCATTAGGCGTCCTTCATTTTCCATTAGTTGTCCTTCATTTTCCATTAGTTTCCTTCATTTTCCATTAATTTTCCTTCATTTTCCAATGGTTTTCCTTCATTTTCCACTAGTTTTTCCTTCATCTTCCATTAGTTGTCCTTCATTTTCCATTAGTTTTCCTTCATTTTCCAATAGTTTTCCTTCTATTTTTTTTGGTCGTCGAGGCTGCTGCCCTTCATTTTTCATTGTTTTTCAAGGTTTCTATCGATTTTCCTCTCTCGTCATCGATTTTAAGTTTTTTTTGGCGTTTCTGTATGTTCGTCGTCCATTATTCTCTGGTGTTTCTCGTAGACCGTTTCTTTCCAGCATTTTTTCCACTGCTTCCATCGGCGCCTGTGCTTCTTTTGTATCTGTCTATCTATGCACCTACCTATGTATTTATCTTCCTACCTATCTATCTATCTATTTACCTATCTATCCATGCAAGTATCTATCTATCTATCTGTCTATCTATCTATCTGTCTATCTATCTATCTATCTGTCTATCTATCCATCTATCTATCCATCTATCTATTTATTAATCTTCCTATCCACCTAGCTGTCTAATCTATCCATCTATCCATCTATCCATCTATCCATCTATCCATCTATCCATCTATCTATCTATCTATCTCTATCATCTCTATCTATCTCTATCTATCTCTATCTATCTCTATCTATCTCTATCATCTCTATCATCTCTATCTATCTCTATCTATCTCTATCTATCGCTACCTATCTCTATCTATCGCTATCTATCTCTACCTATCTCTATCTATCTCGGACACTTATTAATAGGGTCTTCATTCCTCTCGCACAAGCCGAAGGCAAAAAGCCAAAAGACCAACAAACCAAATGCAACATGCGAAGCGAAGCGAATGCTAAAAGCCAAAAGCCAGAAGCCAAGAAGCCCAAGAACCAAAAGCCAAAAAAAAAAAGCCAAAAGCCGGTTTCTTTAGGGTGTTGTAAAGCCAGGTGAAGCCAAAAGCCAAGAGCCAAGTGAAGCCAAAGCCAAAAGCCAAAAGCCAAAAGCCAAAAGCCCAAAAGCCCAAAAGCCCAAAAGCCCGAGGCCAAACGCCAAAAGCCAAGTGAAGCCAAGTGAAGCCAAGTGCAGCCAAGTGCAAGCTGCCCCAGACTGAAAAACAAAAAAAAATAAGCAATACCCTCCATTACCAAGGTGCTGGAATTAGGCTCGAAAACTTTCGGCACCAACGCGCACTACTAGCCAACATTACATCGCACGTGCTTATCTTTGTACAAAGGTGGCAAATTGGATGGCTGCTACGTGCCCACGCCCAAAGTTCAGCCAGGGTACTGAAAACGGCGAAGAGGAGCGCATTTGGGGAAAAAGCCGGAGGCCAGCGAGCAGGTGAGCAACCTTGACTCAGACAACGGACAGGTTTTATGTTTGGATGATGGCAAACATGCTCCTGTCTACAGCTCAGTGCCGCTGCGGTACTGCAAATTTGACAAACCTGCTGCAAAGTTTGTTTATCCTAGTGACCGGTCATTAGCCTTTTGCACTTCATTTCCATGACCGAAACAGTCATTTTGCTGTCATGTCTGAGGGACAAACTCTTTGAAAAAGAAACTGAAAGCCATGGGAAAACGAAACGCCCATGAAAATGCTGCAATGGCCCGCCATGACCTGCGATAATCTGCGCTGATCTGCGCGGCCTGGACATGCCTTCTATGGAGCGGAGGGGCCACGTCAGGATGATTGGGAACACCGCAGCAACGGAGACGTAACGTGCCACTGCACCAGAACCGAGGAGGCACTCCAGACCAAGACTTTGAACGTCAAGGACCATAAACTGCAATCCTGCAGAGAACCCGTGAAAACTTCTGAAAAATGTGATTCTTTCGGCTTTTTCTTCAATGTTTGATTCAGGGTATTCAGTGACCAGTGGCTGTAGCCACCCAAACTACAACAACTACAGCAGAACCCACTCGTCGGCACAATGCTTCCCCATATTTCAATCCTTTTAACATAAATGTTGTTTGGCTAACTTGGCTAACTTCGTTCCAACTACCTTTATTATGCTGGCGTCAGTGAAACAATGGATGCGTTTCCCTGCTCCTGAGGAAGTCGCCTCCATCACTTTCGGCCACCTGACCTAAGCGCCGAAACTGCGGAGTCGGTCAGCAGTGGTGGTACAAACTCTTTCAAAATGGCTGCCATTTTGCAGAGATGCGTGAAACTATCTGAAACAAGAAAAGAAATACTGTTTGAAATGCCGCGTCGCTCTATGGGAATTTCTGTTTTCTGATGTGGCTCTGTTGTCTTATGCGGCGACAGCTAGAACAAGCCGTATAATTGTTGACTTTATTGCGCGCCTTTTGGCCGCTTGGCTTTTCCGAATGCACCAAATACCTATTGTGTCTCTGCGCTTCTTCGCTGGCACCCTCTACAAACAAGCATTTTCAAATGTCCTTGAACTCAATGATTTGGTTACTAAAGCCAATGAACCTAAAGGAACGGCTGTTCGTGATTTTCGTGACCGAGTTCTTGTTGCCCTTGCGTGTTTTCACTGTAAATCCTTTGTTTTATGACGGATTTGCGTGGACAAAGAGTTCTTTGGGGTTTGGGTGTTCAATGTGCGGTAGAAATTCCCAACAAACGCCAAAACCCATTTCCACCTCACAGTGCGTGGCACAGCACAGAACATAACAACATCTGGCAGCCGGGTGTTCATCACAGTCTCGATGCGATTTCAGAGACTTTACCAAATCAATGACTTCAATTTTTGAAATACCTGATGTAGAGACGCAGGCGTGTAATCATTGCCGTTGTATCCACTCCTGTCCCTGAGAACTTCCTAGCCCTTAGCTTTGTTGCAAATCCCTGCGTCCAGAGCACAGTTATCATTCCCATGAGAGAAACCGTCTGCATCACATTGACGCTCAAACCACTGGCCATGGTGAGCACCTGACAGAATCCAGAAGCGTCTGCTCCTGTTTCCATATTTTTGATCAGAACCCGACTTGGATATTGACAACAAACTCTGCTCTGCTCTCTTTTAAGTCTGGGCCAACCCAATCTACGCCGATGATTTGAAGCGAATCTAGCTTGTCTACGCTTCTGCAAGCGCACAGTAATCCAAAATAGATACCCCGAAGCGACAATTTGTGACACTTCTGTGTCCAACGTGGCTGCCTGGCACTTGTGTTGTGGCGAATGTTTCTGCCAAACGCTTTAGTAATGCAAAATAATTTGTTGGACCCCTTGGTTGTGTCTCCCCACATGTTAAACAATTCACAAGGGTCTATCAGTTGCGCCTACCAAGGTTTAGGAGCGCGAAAGTTGGGGCCGTGTCTCATCGTGTTGTGAGGTGCTTCTGGATGTCTTGCATTTCTCAAGAATCTAAGGGACATTGTCAAACGTGTTTCAAAAGCATGTGAATTACACGCTTTTGACACAGTTCTGTGTATTTAAGTGCGTTGCGTAGCCTGGCACCTGGTCTATTTAGTGTTCGTTTGGACAACCTCTGCAACTCCTAGCCTTTGGTATGACTTGTGATCTTTGGAGCTATCTCGATGCTACCAGCCCGCACTTCCTGTGTGCTAAGCGAGCAGAGTCTGTGGCATTGAGATGGGGTTTCGATGCTGGCATGGTGGTGTGCTAAGTGGGTTTTCGTTTCTTTTCGCTTGCTTGCTGATGAGATGCTGGAATCCCGGGACTTTCTAACGCAATGGAACTTTTCTCGCTCCGTATGATGGTCATTTGGAGTCCTGCTTGGCGATGCCAACTGGAACGTGGCGCGCTTTCTGCTTGACTGTGCTCGGCCCGGGAATAAATAGAAACGGCTCAATGAAAACCTGCGCAAAAATGCCGTGCTAGGTCCTTGCTGTGATTTATGACTTGTATTGGGTTGGCTCCGCAATCGATTGAGGCATTGAGGTGAAGGTGTTGTTCTATCATCAGAGCTTCTAGTCCCCAACCTCTAGCGTGATCTCAGATCTGGATGTGGTGGTAGGGGCACTTCTAAGAGCCTTCATTGCGCTCTTCTCTGGCGAGCAGTTTGTGAAACAGATTCCGGAGCACCCAGCATGAACCAGAATATTCATTTTTCTGTGCGCGTCTGTTCATTCCTTGACCATTGTCGTGTTCCGTTTGAGTCTGGGAAGGCTTTGCGCCATGTTTTGTCTGATTTTGTGTTCTAGCTGAAGTCCCCTGTGAAGATCAAGCTTCTAACACGCTGCAAATTTTCTGTTGTATTATGTTTTGTTGTATTGGAAGTCCTGTGGACGTTCCACGCACCACTGGCCCACTACTTCATAAGACTTGATGCTCTCAGCTGGACGCACACCCTTTGTGTGGATGTTTTGACGCCTAATCACTTTGCAACACGCGTGTGATCTCTTGTTGAAAACCAACTCAATACACATTTCCAGGAAAATTACGTATGCCCCAAAGAAATTTGGCTTCTGGTTCTTAGGTTGTCCCCTTTCACATCACAGCTCCTGACACACAAATTTCATCGCTGCTGTGCCTTGATCGGTGAAGCTTGTGCGGTGACCTCGCAGGACGATGCACATTTCACGCTGGATTTGAATGCTGTACAGATCGAACCGCATTGCTTACATGAAAAACAATTGTTGGCAAGTCTTGCAACAAAGTTCAAAACAGAATCAGAACAAAATAAATACAATGAACAGCTCTGTGTTGCAAAAGGCATGTTGCATCCAGAATTGATATCACATGATATGTTAGATACTCTGCCAGCGCAGAAAAAACCATATCCTGTACGAATGTCTTGGCCGCATGCGCCCTTGATCCCTTGACTCTTCAGCCCTGGCCTCTGTATTGCCAATATAATAGAACGCGACCAAGCCAGCCAGTCCAACCAAAATGCCTCGGCTGCCAATTGTCAGAAACTCAGTCATAAAGGAGATTTGCACTTTTGATACTTTCGCTCGCGACATTCAAAACAAGGTCTGAAGGTCCCGACCACGCCCAACATGCCAATCTCAACCAGTTCAAATTCAAAATCGAAGAATGTAGCTACAGGTCAGCGTTCAGCGGGCCAAAAACGAAGTTTCGAGCAAAATCAGCAAATACAGGAAAACAAGCAAATGAAATACCAACTAAATCAATGAATAAATGGCTGAAAGAACGGCCGGGAGGAATGAACACGTGAATGCTTGCTTACAGGAAGCAAGACATGTCTGAATGAGTGAATGAATGAATGGATGAGTGACTGAGTGGGTCAGTGAGTGAGTGAGTGGTTGAACCTGCCAGGTCTCTGGACATGCACACACCATTTCACATGATTGCCCATTTTGGGAATGTCAAAACTCATTGCCAATGGGATAACATGACGAGCTAAAACTACAAGTTCCCTGACCCTAAGCAAAGCTGCAAATATCTTTGACTAGTTGAAGCTTTTGCCGGTACGGTTCCCAATTTTCAAAACTAGAATCATGAGGAAACAAATATGTCCATCATACAATAAAACATCAAGCAAGAACATACTATATATTGACAAACCAGAAACCGGCACAAAGCGATCCAGCTGTCACGATTCTTGTTCTTGACCCTCACAATTTTTCTCATAGAGTGGAGAATCTTCTGCATCAGAGATGCCAAACAACCATGCCACGGGCGAAAGCCCACAATCCACACACTGGCCTTCCGACCAAGTCCTTGGAATTCTGAGACTCGGCCTGCACTTTGATAAGCATATCAAGATATATCAGGAGCTTTTTTGAAGACTCTTAATTACTCAGCGTTCACAAGGTTTCAACACTGTCTTAAGGCAGCATTGCAATACGTTGCGCGGTCTTTCTGCGCAGTTTCAAAGCCGTTCCATGTAAGGAGGGCCCGATTCTGAGGAGGCAGCAAGATACCAATACACGCATGCAGTGCACGCATCAAATCTCTGCCAAAACTGCACTCAAACAGAACAAACCCCAAAAATTAACCAAACATTCCCGGCATTCCATGACGAATTCCGCTCATGTTCCTGACTGTGGTACGGGTATCTTAGATTGTTGATGGTTGGATTGTGGGTCACAATAAAGCTTTGAAAGGCAGCTCCGGACCTCTAACTTCGATCACATTGCAAGAGCCCACAAGTGGGACATGTTGTGAGGTGAGGTGCTTTTAGCCAAAGATTCTGCACCTGGACCTGGACCATCGATAAAACCAGTGCAAGGACAACTCTGTACGAACGGCAACCAGGGTGTAGTACCCCTCACCCATCAGAGTTGCATCCCCTGGCAAAAACGGGCACAAACGTCTGCCCAGCATCTGTCCATAGCACAGGGAGCTCCCCGCAACCCACCTGTGCACTCAGCAGGTTGACTCGTGGCATGTCAGGAGTCAAATCATGACACATACTTTCCAAAGAAAACGCAACAAAAACATCCAAACCTATGATATTGAGATGACATGATATGACTCTATTCTACTGATTTTACGGTCAGCTGCCTTGTCACACCTTATGTTGCTACGTTTTTCCATGATATCTTTGCGCGAGAATGCGGTCTGCACATGTCTGCACCATTCAGCCACCAAGAAAGTACTCAGAGACGGTATAGACATAACATAACATAGACAGGATGTAGAATCAACGCGGGCAAATCTTGGCAAATCTTGTGCCCTTCTTGTGCCAATGTGACATTTCAACGTGGTTCACCAAAGACTGGACGGTCCAAAACCAAAATGAAACAAAAATGCGGTGCGTCTTAGCCTCTCTGCATCTCTCTGCATCTCTCTGCATCTCTCTGCATCTCTCTTAGCCTTCTATTTTTTCCATATTTTCCATCTCCAACTCTCCAAACTGACACAACGTTGTCGAAACATCCCGCCTGGGCACTCACCAGGTCGACCTCGAAGGCCTCGGGAATTGTTCCAGGCCTTCGGTTCCTTTAAGGTCTGATTTTGGTGGGAGTTGCAGTTGGTGTTGCAGTGTACAGTTGGTACTTGGCAAATTTTTGGCAAAATTTTGGCAAAGTTTTGGGGATTCAATCTGATCCAGCTAATTCAATCTACTTCAATCTACTTCAAACAGCTGACAGCAATGCGGCAAAGCCAGTGGACGGACAAAACGAAAGCCTAGTCAATAGTCCAACTGTGGTGATGGTCTGCCAGCATGTGTGTTTGAAGCGAGAATAAAAGACTTTTGACAGGATGATAGACTTTATAGAAAAGGATTCGGCCGTAGTAGGTGCACAGCGGCGCGGCAATCCTTTCATATTACTTGCCATTTCCAACCGCCCCGCGATCGCCGTGCAGAAGTCATGCCATCGAGGCATGCCTTTGGGAGCCAGTGGGTTTGCGTCGTTTGTGTGCCAATGTCTGTGTCCCAAAATGGATGTGAGACAGCTGCAAAAAGTGCAGCTTGCAATCGAAACCAGCTTGATAGTTGCAGCAGTTCAGCTTGACAAGCACTGGCTGTATCAGAGCATGGGCCCTCCAATAGGCCGGAAGTTAAGAAATGATGGCTGCCGTGCCTGTGAACGTGAACCTTGGAACCTGGACCCCATATATGTTAGAGTTGTATAGCGGTACAACACTGCCCCAAGCACAGAGTGGAATCCTTTCAGCCCAAAATAGATAATGTTCCCCAAATGTAGCGCACCACTTTTGAACTATAATTCTCCCAAAAAGAGTCCAAAACGGAGCCCTTTCACATATAATACCTCCCAGACCAGACCCCTGGAAAGGAACTTTCAATATACAAAGAAAACGAGATGAAAAAAGACGAAATGACAAGCAATACTCCAAAAATTGATGAGAACCCACCGGCTCCACCACAACGCTCCCAGGCTCCCAGAAAAACTAAACTTGTCAACTTAAAAACATACAATGGTCCAAAAATCGTTCCCGTCAACTTGAGGCCAAAGGGAAGGGGACGAAAGTTAGTTTGGCAATGAGGTTGCGCAAAAATGGGTAGTCCCTCTACATTCGCTCATTGAAATGTCTATGTGCGATGCAGCTTTCCACCACCGCACAATCCGAATGCTGCAAGGCTCTACGGTGGTATGAAGAAATGATATAACCAGGAAAAGGCTGACACGGTTGTATCGTGGTTTTGCATCCTACGAGCAAGATGAATGTTTGCATATCACATTCCAAATGATGCAACCTGCCACACGCTCGAAAATGTGTCCTACTACCTGCGTTGTGCAGCAACATGATACAAGCCTTTTTGCCTTTTCTATGGTTCTAGCATGATTGTATTTTTAGTCACCGTTTTACTCTTTGAGCCTCGTGCTCATGATGTCGCATGCAGAAATATGCACGTCAAGCTTGTCAGCAACTCGTGCTGTGCATCAGAATAATATAACCAGCAAAAGGCTGACATGGTTGCATCATGGAAAGAGAGGCTTCTTGCAAGCGCCATGAGAAAAAACATGTGTGGAGAGGGGAAGTGCCAGAATGTTTGAGACAGAGTGGAAACATAATCTCTCCATGGTTGTATAGAGGTCTTTCTGCTTATATAAGCAATGCGAATGCTTACGCGGCGCATCCCAAATGCTGCGAGCCTAAGCATGTGCGCAAATTTCCGCTACTACTGGTAACTGTATAAAAAAGATGCGGCCAGGAAAAGGCTTACATGGTTCCATCATGGCTGTATTTTTCGTGTGTGTTTTACTCATTGTGCATCATACCTACGATGTTACAAGCAGAAATACGCACGTCACCTTTGTTGACATATGCTGTGCATCAAAGTGATATGATATAACTAGGAAAAGCCTTGCGCGGTTGCCTCATGATCTCCTTTCGGGCCAGCACCCTGAATGTTAACACGTCAAACCCAAAATGCCGCATGCAGAAACACGCATGAAACCTTCCCCCACACAAGAGTACAGAAGTTGGTATGTAAAAATTATATAAGCAGGATAAGGCTGAGATGGTCGTATCGTGGTTTTGCTTTCGGTGAGCACGAGGATTGTTTGCGTATTGCATTCCAAATGCTGCAACTGGAAATGCGTGCAGAAAGGTGTCCCACGCACCCGGTCCCCATTGAAAACGGCAAATGCCTCTAAGAAGCCTGTTTGATGCAAAAATATAAGGCGCCAAAAATAAAACGCTTTCAGCTCCAAAAATACAATGTGCCAAAAACGGACCCCCTGAAAAAGTAGACCTTTCATTTAAAAAGCGCGTTGCTCCAAAACTCTCAAAAGGGAGCCCGTGATTCAGTGCTCCATCCCTGCCTTACTTGATCCCAACCGCTCCGATCTGCATCCCGAAGGGGCGAAACCGGCGGGGGGGAATTTGATACCCCACCGCCAAATGTTCACTTTCCACCCACATCCAGTTTTCGAATTTCGAGTTTGGTCAGACCTCCCTCCAGACCCCTCAATCCCACTTTGTTCGCAACAACTTCAGCCTGGTTTGCCGGCTTTCGTAATAGTAACAATGCTTTGATGATCTTTGATCTTTGCAGGAAACACTTGTCAATTTGTCCTCAACTTTTCCAAATGATAAATAGAGCCGGAGCCAGCAGGGCAACAGCAACACTTTGTCTGTGAAGTTGCCAAAAAAGCCAAATGATTCGTTATCTGCTGTCTTCACTCTAAAGCGCTCACGTGCGTTTTATTATTCCGGGCTAGAACTATCTAGAGCTGTCCATGTGGGTTCCGGGCCAACTGCCTGGATTTGCCAAGGGACAAAAGTGTGAAGGTTTGCACAAGTACCTCAACGCTGAACGGTGGCCGCCTTGTGAACACAAGGATCTCAATCTCACAGTCTTGTTTCTGAAAAGAACCAAGTGCAAGTCGTGGCCAGTCGCGGCTACATGACTACAGCTAGTCAAGAGTCACGAAACGTTGGATTTGCTGTCCTTCTTAACCATGATCATCATCGCATGACAATTCCATATAGCTCCCTCGTCCACACTGCACACCAATGGTCAAGTCAATCTCTTCGTTTTTGAGAAAGTGAAGCGGTATTCTTGTTCCGCGCTGCTCTATTCCAACTGTGCCTGTCGATTTCAAAACATCAGCTCAGTGGCTGAAAAGAAAACGTGGTGAAGAAAGGCCAAGTTGTTCCAAGGTGCACACTAGTAGGGGTGTGGAGTGAAGCGTAATAGCCCTCCTCGACCACTGGCACAAAGTCCTGGCGGCTTGGAGCTGGTATGGGGTGATTGTATTTTGGGCTACCATTGAAAACCAAGGAAAGCAACGCACCGGTAAGCTTGCAGCCAAAGCTTCTTATATGATACAAATTGATGCTTAGGTGGGTGTGCCAATACGGCCATTCTGCCCCCGAAAAAAGCAAAAGGACTCCGGCTTCACCGCCGTTTCACACATTCCTATATATCGCATGGAGAAGCTGTCAAACATGACCAAGCCCTGGGCACCAGAGGGCCCGCGCCAACATGGCCAAATATATGCATGTGCATTTGAAACCTTCCATCAATGCAAATCAGGAAGCGCAAGGAAATCTCCACAATCTAGCAAAAAGGGTGCGTACTTTTTTGATGTTTTTTTTTCTTTTCCGGGGGGAGGTTGGGTTTGGACTGGCTCCCATTGATTTTTCATTTGTTTTCATCGATTTTCCATGGTTTCATGAAGCTTTAACTAGCGTTGATCAAATTTTCCCTGGTTTCATGGGTTTTGCAAAGGCCTGCGTCAATTTTGCAACGGGTTTTTCATCGACTTTGCGATGCTTATCATTGATCTTTCCACCGATTGCATCAAATTGCAATGGTTTTCACTGATTTGTCGCTTGTTTGAATCCATTTGGCAGTTATTTTCATCAGCTTTTGAATGGTTTCATCGGTTTGCAATGGCTGTCATTGCATGGTTCGCAATGATTTTCATCATGTTTGCAATGCTGGGCTCCTGAAACATCAGATGTGCATGGACCTTGTGGACATGTAGGTTGAGGCACAGCCTCATTGGGTGTAAACGCTTTCATTTTATAGATATTATCAAGCTGTTCCTATGTTGGATCTTGTCTTTCTTATATGCCATGATTATTGTCTTTTTATTACTTTTAATTGATCTTTTACTCGCTGTCTGCACAATAGTTGCACCAGGCCTTTCCAAGAAATCACTAGAGGCCAAAAAAAAACCAAAAAAACCCAAAGCCAAGAAGCCAGAGTGGACACCAAAAAAAGAACACCCAAAAAAATACCAAAAATCATCCATCACAAAATGGAACCGAGGCGGAATCCAATTTAGCATTGAAACACGTAGGAAGTGAACAACAGCCAGTCTGGGTTTGTTTTCAATGGTCGAATCTCAAGGTATGACAGGATTACACATCTACCCTCGCGAATGAGCAAGACCTACCGGGAGTGAGAATCTCCAGGACATGCCACCAACGAAAAAAGCCTTGCCAACGCTACAAAAAACTTTGCAGCGGGGGTCGATTTTTCTTTGGCTAACATCAAGAAACCTTCAGGCCAGAATCTCTTTGTTACACGTTGATTCTTGGACCGCATGACAACTCTCTATTTTCTCTGGTGTTGCTTTTGGTGCTGACTAGAACGAACAGGTGTACATACATCCAGCCGCAACCCGTGCAATTGCTCCTTCGTTTGGTCGTTCGCAAGTGCTGGCCCATCTTTGAGACTCTGGATGGTCGACGAGAATGGACAATAAAGGCCTTCACCTAGGGAACACAGTGCTGTGACCGGACACGCCAAAAAGACCTAGTGCTGCAATGAACTTTGGGCCACTGGATGATGGGAACTGTCGATGAAATGGCCAGATGCCAGAGGTACATCTCAAATGATTCTTCAACCATCTTCAACCATCTTCAACCTCAAGTCATTGTGCACATTGAACTTCTGTGAGAAACCTGCAGGCTGGAACAGTGTGGTGGGTTGACATATGCCACGCTACCTGAGCTTGTTTCATGTGTTCAGTCCATGTAAGTGCAGTCACGTACAAACTTTTGCATTTTAGATGCGCTATCGTATCCTGTAGTTTCCTTCATCGTTGTGCAGGGTTCTTGTCTCTTGCTTCAACGTCCAGACCTCCTTCCTCCTTCCCTATCAAACCTATATCAAACTTGAAAGATATCACATTTCTCAGACCCGATGAATCACCCAGAATTGAGCAAAGGGGCTGCAGGGAACGCATTGAAAGGCCGTTTCATTCGGAGCGACGTTGATTGTGTGCTCATTACAGCCGCAGTCCTTGGCAGGGCCGGGATGTTGTGGGAATGATGACTCCGTCCGACTCTGTTTCATCCCGTCCAGCAAACGCAATTGCATTCCATCATGTACTTGTACTTAGAGTAGAGTATAAAAACCTCTTCATTTTAACCGTTTTCTCAAGCATTCTGAAAGTCATGCGTTGCCCATCACATGAGGCAAAGCTGCGGCAATAATTGACTAGCTTTTGGGATAGATGAGGTTTCGGTTCCAGTTCCAAGCAAACACATTCGCAAAAAAGCAACCGCGAACACGCGCACGCACACACACACACAACGAGCTTTTGACTCCTTGACAGGCATGGCAGCAGGTCTGTTACCACTCTGGTTTGACCTTGTATATTTGTGAATAGTTGGAACATATTTACCGACTGCATTTCCACAACAGCAGCACTTAAAGATACAGAAAAATGCCGTCTTCATCACATGTTCCCGAAATTAACGTTTAGATATCTAGCCAACCACCGGCAAGTCCAACCCCTATAGCCTTACAGCGCTTAGAATCCGAAAGGTCGTTGGAACCAAAGCCCAGCGTTGTGGTACCAGGAGGACATTGAAGGCACTGGCTCTGCCCTTCTTGGCCCTGATACTTCCCCTTCTCACAACGCTTGCCTCAGCAAAATCATCGGCAAACCCAACGGTTCCTGAACTGTGGGCGGGTTCTGGTTTTGATTTGCCAGGATCAGCAAGTCTTTCCTTGTCGCACTTCACAAGAAACAATAGAAACATACAATGAAATGCAATGAACAATTGAGCTCATTGAACCCGCCTTCGAAGCCACGCTTTTAAATTTTCTAGGCATTCTCTTGGGGTCGTTTGCGGTGAGAGGTTTGGTTGGGTACATGCCTCAGCAACCTTTTGTTTGAGAACCGTTTTAGAAGCTTGGAATCTTTCATCTTTTGAGAGGCTTCCTGATGCTCAGATACGCTCAGAGACTTAGCCTTCGAAACACCACTTCGAGTGATTCCTGTCTCTGCTCAATTAAGTCCCATGGTGACCAAATGCAAACATGATCTTCATGCTTTTTTCATGACATAGCTCCTTGTGAGACTTCTCGTTCTTGGGTGTTCTTGGGTGTTCTTGGAACTCTGTTGCAGCAACTCTGACATCTTGTCAGAGGGAACCCGCTAACCCCCGAATCTTGATATCCAAACCTGTGTTTGGGGCGGGGAAGCTTCAAACTGACATAGACCCAAATTGAGCGAGCCACAGGAACTCTTGGCTTCTTCATCTTGATATTCACCTGCGCCATGCTGCATGTCCACACCAGCCTATGTTACACTATATCCAGATTTCGCATCAATTGCGTGATAATATATTGAGTGGTACTATTTTGAGTGGTACTATTAAATTGTACTGGTACTATGTGCGTTGTGCTCCTGGCCCTCCCGTCTGAAGAAAGTGATTCCAGTGCTTGACCCTGAACTGAATACATCTCACTAAAAGAAATGGCACTTGACTGTATCTACAGAGATTTAGTTTACTACATTATGGCTTACTGGAACTGAATTGCGCATTGGTGCTATGATGTGCTATGCCATGGAGTGTGAAGAAAGGGAACAAGAGTTGCCGTTCTCTCTATGCAAAAATGGACTGATGTCAAGCAACACGAACTCCCATGATTAGCATGTGGGTCTGGATTTGCCGACCGTGTCCGAGTGGTGCTTGCAGTTTGATGTGAAATCATCACATAAAACCCAGCACATGCGTCATGGAATAACCAATGTGTAGCTGCTAGACACCTATGGGCTTGCAAAGAAACTCTTGTGGCCCGAATTCCGCTTAAACGTCTGAAAAGGTTGAAAAACGAGCATCTTTAAGCTTGTAAATATTGTAAATGGATCGTAGAGATTCGTAGATGGTAGATTTGTTACACTGTTCGCGGTTCAGAATTGTCTGCCGTGCCCTATCCGTGCCCTGTGGCCTCTGGAGCAGGGATCACATGCGAGTGAAGCTCCAGATGCCTGGCCAGCAGGTTCACGAAACACATGATATGGCTTCGGTTGTGGGACGGAACCGATATTGGGAACAAAGGTCCGAAACAGATCTTAGCAACCATTATCAACCATCTACCTTAATCTACCTTAACTCACCTTAACAACCTTAACAAACATACCTCAAGATTCCGTGCCACAAGATTCACGACAATCCAGCATTAAGATGTTGTTCCATGCTGGTCTCACGCTGGATTGCGTGCTTCACATGCCACGGAATAGAGTAATGAACTCAGAGCTCTAGGGCCGTAGCTCTCAAGACTTGCTCAAGAAGTGCCATGGCATGACGCAGTTCTTTGTGCCAGCACAGACTTTTTACCCCCGACCCGCCTGAGATGTGCCAGCTGGGCAGGCCACGCAGCGATGCGTCCCGGAACCGATCCTCAGCTCCAGAAATATGTAGAAATCCAGAAATATCCAGAATCCACATGGATCACAGTGATCACAAATGGCCTGTGTTGGGATTGCATTGATTGCATTGATTGAATCCCTGCATCTTTACCATGCTGGTCCGTGATTCTGTGTGTTCATGGCAGCGATGTGTCGCCAATAATGTGTTTTGACAAAAAGTCTGTTAATCTCGTTGCCTTGGCCAAAAGTGTCCACATGCTGGCGCCCCCATCCCCGTCACAGAGCGTCTCAGAGCGGCTGAGTGCTACTGTTTCCAAATTAAATATGTCAATGTTGACTACATCAGTCAATGCAGTCATCAGCTTTCAAACTTTCAAGCGTTGCTTCACAGGTTCACTGCCTTCCAAATGGGACTCTGTGGGCCTGCTCCTTCCTGATCCAAGTGTCCCGTCTTGGAGTTCTTCTGAGAAATGCCCGGAGGGGCAAGCTCTGCCTGAGACACGGAAAGGCTAACGGAATGGTTAGCAAATTGAGATTGCTTTGAAAATTCAGGCTGAAACTGTCAAGATGAGTTATATTCAAACGAAATGAAAGCAAAGAATTCTTAAGGGCCTTTTGTTCTGCGGCTCCTTCTTACATGAAAGGCAATGACAAGTGTCTTGTGGTGTCTTGCCAAAAAACCTTTAAACGTACACTGTAGAGGCCACCGTTATGGACGTGCTATAGATGAGGAGAAAAAGGAACTGAGAATCATGGCACATGGGAACTTCAAACAAAGGTGACCTTGGCCCATGCATAAAACTTTTTGGGATTTAAATGAGGACAACTGTATGACGGTACCCGAGTACACTGGATCTAGGCCTTCTCAAGGTTGCGCACTGTAGCAGTTCAGATTTTGATGCATCTATTCCTCACCCGTCTTGATGACAAAGACACAATGGGAGAATCGGCCCGTCATCTGACAATCAATGCAGAAAAAAGGCTACAGGAAAATGGTCCCATGGTGTGCGGAACTGGTATGATTCAAAAATTGCAGCGAAACCATGAAATTAATGAAACATGATTTTTCACTGAAAAGTGTAGAACCCCAAAGAACAAATGGAAAGGGATCAAACATGATCAAACGGCAAATGTATGTGTGTGTATGTATGTGTGTATGTGTGTATGTGTGTATGTGTGTATGTGTGTATGTGTGTATGTGTGTATGTATGTATGTATGTATGTATGTATGTATGTATGTATGTATGTATGTGTA
>Ga0126342_10000730_pt1 | contig 39586 bp, 41 predicted proteins | sample Cyp1metagenome_FD_92528 | JGI IMG/M metagenome (GOLD analysis project Ga0126342, IMG submission 92528) | Coral microbial communities from Lord Howe Island, Old Settlement Bay, Australia - Cyphastrea 1 metagenome | ecosystem: Host-associated > Invertebrates > Cnidaria > Coral ...
TACTCACTATATGGTTGATGGTCATCCCATCCATAATAAGGATCCTTATAATGGTTACTATAAATCCCTATGAACCATTGGATGACTAGCCCCTATTAATGGTTATTAACCATGAGTATTGACCATAGCTCATATACATTCACAGTTAAAAAGACCTATTTCTGTATGCCAACTGGGACCTGATAGGTCCATGATTTCATGCGCCTCTTTGGACTTGTCCCGCCATCGCTGGCCCTCTTTGTCAGCACGGTGGAGGCCTCGGCATGACCCGAGCTTTCCATAACGGTTGTAACTTTCTGGTGTATGCAATAGAACTATCTGGATATTTTTCTATATTCTTTTTATATGTTTTAATGTATGTACTATACTATAGTTACTATACCTAGTTAATCCTAGTTATAGATAATTAGATGTTTGTTGCACATTGTTATAATAATATATATATATATAGTGTTATATATATATGCTAAGATATGTAATGGGAAAAATGAGAGATCCTCCTCTAGATGCAAAGTCCTGGCTGCCCAAGCCCCACTCATCCTGGGTCTCCCAGCACTGGATCTCAAAGTCCATCCGCAGTTTCTGACGCCAGGACTTAGATAAGTTGTCCTCGAGGCCCATCCTGCGCCCTTCGCGCTTCTCATGTTCCCTCCTGAGCACTGGAAGACAACCAGCCGCCTTAAACTAGAGGCTCCTGGGTTCCTAAAGTAAGGAAAAAAGTAGTAGGAAGAAATGGCAATCCTTCACTACAGAGCAAACAAAAGTCGTTACCCTAGGTCAAATTAACTCAAAGTCAGTGAAACTCACTAGCCTCTAGGTGCCTCCAGATGCCTCCAGCACCTTTGTTAAAGGGTCGTCATTTCAACCCGCCGCACTTTTTCACCGCAGCCGCCAGGCCATCACCGCCTGGAACCGCAAGATTGGGTCCCCATTTCCCAAAGATCCAGTAGTTGATGCTGAAAAAACCCAGTTTTTTTCCGCTGGTTATTTTGAGGCCAAAGCAATTTCTCACAATAACCAACCATCATTCCGGATAGAGTAACCCAACAAAGGGGCCTCAACGGCAATGACGGCGGAATCTCTTCAACAAATAGTCCAAACGATCTTCCAATTGCCTGGGTGCATCATCAATCGATTGAATTTAAGTTTTCCAAAACGATTGGAAGTGTGCTGTCTCAGAAAAAAAAAAAAACGGTACTAAATTAAACCAATTGCCTGGTTAAATCAGTAAAACAAATTGAAAACATGGTCCATGCCTTCGTCCATCACGTTTGTCCCATGCCACATCATTTCATGGTGGTGGATTGTGGTTTATGTAATATGTAATATGTAATATGTAATATGTAATATGTAATATGTAATATGTAATATGTATGGACATTACATATATATATAATATACATGGTTTTGGAGGTGTACATATTACATATTACATATTATATATACAGTATATATATATATATTAATAACATAATATATATATATATTAATAACATAATATATATATATAGAGAGAGAGAGAGATTTTACATGCATACGGCATACGGCATACGTCAATCGAAGCCTTGCATGATTTCCAGCTAAGTTGCTCAATTTTTCGTTCTTCTGTCTTCATTCCTCAGAGGTCGTGTCAGGAATATTATGCTGCGCCACGACATCTGTTGTTTTACCATTCGATAAATTCCATGTTGCGCGAAACCAAACATGATGAATCCTGTGAACAGGATGAATTAACTGATCATAACTGATTTTGACAGCTGAATGCGCAAATAAATGGGTTGCATTGGTTGCATGTTCAAAGTTCATACATTGCAAGTCTAGCCTGATCCTTTTGCCTTGTGAAATTGTGAAGGAACCGATGGACCATCCCAAACTGTTGGTACATCAGGGATGGAATCCATACCTGTATTTTGAAGCAAGTTTGCAGTGGTTTAAAAAAAAAAGGATAAATAAATATAAATAACAGTTCTTTTCCCAAAGTGGGGAACTCGATGATTAGGGGAAAACATCAGAAGCGAAGTTGTCTACTAGGGATGAGTTCACGACAGTAAGATTCCGAAGCAAGTGGCTCTCTCGTTCGTGGCCAAAACGTCGATAGGCCCATTGGTTTTCCTCTTTGGGACAAGAGAAATTGCCTCCGCGCATGAAGCGTTTGCCTTGGATGTCCCAAAGTTTCCAGCCTAATTTGAATTCTGGTGGGTTGCCTCACCATGAAGCCTGTCGTCTTCGCTTGTGACATACATTGACATACATTACATAAGAGTGAAATAATGTGAAATATATACAATATGATTTGGCTCTTACAAAAAAACAACACTGATCAACACAGCGTTTATTTCGTAGAGTCAAATTGTGGAAAAAAAAAATAATTCTACTTCTGTTGCGACAACCTCTCACATTGAGACTGTCGGCTATTCGCCTTGGCAAGTTGCGTCCCTCTTTGTAGACGCGTTTGCGCTCTTCTATGGATTGCCGCATTCTGATGATGTCTTGCCTCAGTGGAACTGGAAAATTGTAACAAGACCGCAGCAGAAACACAAACAGGAACACATGTTGCGGAGATGTCTCGTTCTGTCACTGTTTGTAACATAAGTTCATTTTCATCAAAATCGAACCGCCCTTGAATCTGTTGTTGGGAAAATGGGAAAATGGGAAAAATGTTGTCAAACTAATGGTGATTAAAGAACTCGGCAACTCGACAACGATGTCGCCCAGTTGCTCCAGCAAAGGGCAAAACGTAGCAGCGAAGCGTCGCTTTTGAACCACAGCAAACGGTGTCACACAGCGTCGCCACAGCATGGAGTCGCCCACGGAACCCTCTGCTGACAGCTTTATTTGACCGACCTGCCCCCCCCCCGGAAATGCATGTGCAGGTTCTGCTTGATCAAAGAATTTGTCCTCAAAAAAAACAAAACGACTGAGCATTGGGGCTGTGTGGCTGTGCGGGTGTCTGTGCTATGGCTCACAACTTGTCTGACCATGTCTGCGCCCCGAATCGGCCTTGCAAAGCCAAAGGCGCAGAGTCATTGCACATGCTCAAGTCACCCAATTGCATCCAATTACCGATCCTAAAACATCATTGAGGATTCGAGGATCACTAAACATGAAAATGAACGAAAATCTAAAAAATGAAGAATCCGCCAGTGGCAGTGTAAACTTCAGGATATTTTTACCTCAGTGGCCACTAGGACTCATGGTATCATCGGTCCCACAAACTCCACAAGTCGGCATCTGGAAATCATCAATGACCAAGAGCTCAAGGAGGACCTGGGACCCATAACCCATGCCCCTCTCCTTCTGATGGCCGCAGAAATGTGATCTTCCACTTCCAATCTTTGCCTCTCATGGGCTTCTTGTGCACGCTCCGCCTCATCGCTCATGCCATGCCAGCAATCGGCCATCATCGGCCTGCTTTTACGGGACGAAAGCTGGCAACTGAGCTTTCCGCATTCTCCTTCATTCGTTGTTCCTCCTCTTGGACGCGGCCTTGAGTGACGCCGAGATACCATGACAGCCATGACTGGTGAGATACGGTGGCTTCTTCAAAGTCTTAAAATGTTACCAAACTGGTCTTCCTCCAGGGGATTCCCATAGCATTCTCGCGAATTTTTAGGTTTCCCATGTTTCCCATGGCATCCCAGCCTGGGACCATCCGCTACCCGGTCAGCGCTGGGGATCCCACGGCCTTCTCTGTCCGCCAGTTGCATCCTGCGTCGGTCACGTCTCTCTGCTCTGCGCTCCTCCTGGTAGAACCTGGCGATGCGGCTGGAACCCCAACCAGTGATTCACCTTACCCTCTGGTAAACTGTCCCATAACTATGGAAAATCACCATTTTTAATGGGAAAATCCACTATAAATGGCAATTTTCAATAGCTATGTTAAATTACCAGAGGGTACTCAGCTGCCAAGATTGGGAAGCGACGAAAACTTCCGCCAAGACCCAGCTACAACGAAATTACTTCACGATTCCCGCAAGGGGGGCCCCCTTTGTGATCTTCAAATACATCACTAAGTCCATGGCTCACGACATTGCAACTCCTGCAGAAAGGCTGTCAGGGTGGATTCTTCGGTTGTGCAGGCAACATCGTTGTGACAAGTCAAAACCTGGTGGTGGCACCCCAAACCCCAAGCAACCAATTCAATTGACCATCATGCGCTGTAGCCAAACGCCTACACAACGTGCACTCCAATTTACTTGGACTTGTGCTTGGCATTGGGATGCTACACTTTTTCAGCACGCAATCGATGTGCACAAAAGGTGCGCGAAACCGGAAGGATCGCAGTGACACCTGTGAAACAGCCGTTGGCCAAGGTTTCTTGGACCCACTGCACCGAATGGCTCACAGCCCCTAGAGCTCTTCTGCACTGCCTCAGCACGGCTCAACCGAGCCAAACGATTCTGCAATTCCAAACCTCAACTACTACACTACAGGCCCCATGAATCCCATTGATAACCCCATTAAATCCCCAGCATGTTCCTGTGCACATTCCCACTTATAGATGATTTTTCCATGATATCATATCCCCATTAAATCCATTTAAATCCTACAAAATCAAGATTTTCTCAAAGCTATTCCCCTTCCAAGCCCGGCGCCAAACTCATCTTTGGATCGGCGGGGGCCCTTCCGTGGTCCTTGGGACGCTCGACATCATCTCCTAAGACCCTGAGATCCGAAGATTTGCAACGTAGGATGCCCGTGACAAAAAAGGCAACGTGTAAGACTTGTTTAAGACCCACTCTGAACCGCTCAATTTTGGACTCATAGATGTCACAGATTCAATTTTGACTTAACTTTGATTTAGCCTCTGGTAATCAAAAATGGTAACGGACACTCCCACATTTATAGATGATGCTCCCAATAAAACCTCCATTTTTTTCGGGGATTTCCCAGCCATGTTTGAAACAGCCCGGGGTTCGTCAAATCAAACGCCGCGCCTGGCCGACCTCGTGGGTTGACCTTCTGTGCTGAAAGGACTTGATCGATGCGCCGTTGCACAGCTCCAGCATCCTTGCAGTGCATGGATGGAGGGTGAACGAGTTGTGCCCGTTACTGGTTCACGATTGTGGATTTCTTGGGGTATGGGTACCCTCCGGTAATTAACATAACTATGGAAAATCACCATGTTTAATGGGAAAACTCACTATAAATGGCCATTTTCAATAGCTATTTTGACATAACCAGAGGGTATGAGGGCTGTTCATTGGGGATTGTCGATGTTCCAATCGAATTTGGAAAATCGACTTCGTCTGCCGGCCAGCCGCATACTTGAGAGGACGGTAGTAGGCGAAGACCAAGGCCAACTCACCACTCTTCAACGACCCGGACCTGGGACGGTCAGCTTGAAGTCAATCTGACTGGTCAAAATGATCTTCGCTAGGATTCAACAGGTCACAACAGGTCACAACAGGTCACAATAGGTCACAGTACCACATCTGCGCAAAGGATGCCACCGACCATGCGGCAGGCGAGCACCCTCCTGGGGGCAAGTTGACAGGATGACCATCCTCTGCTTAGGACTGCGAAACCCCGAGAAATCTTGCGTGGTCTGAGACTTGCAGCACAAATGATGAGATGGTGCGACCAAACATTCGTCCTACCGTCCTACCTTCTGCCTGCCCACCCCAACTCAGCTGCCAAAATACATCCAAGACACATACACCATCATATGGCCTCTCAGCAACTGAGATCAAGCCACCGTCACATCCATCGACCAGGTGGCTCTGGGTGTTCCTAAACTTAGGTGACCCCTTTGCCCCTTGGGTTTTCGGAACGCAAATGAGCAATAAGTTGCCTGATAAATTGGTGTCACCGTAGGACCCCCCAATATCCCCAATATCCCCATGGTTGATGTTGTTTCTTCAAAATACCAACCTCATCTCCATTCTCATAATATTCCCTTATCTATTTCAATGTATCCCAATCAATACCACATTCACATCATATTGTTGGTTTCATCTCCCTCCTTATCCCCATGATATCTCGATATCCCATGATTTACAAATCATATCCTATTGTTTGCTGGTTTTACCCAATAAAATATCCCAGTTTCGTGATTTAAAAACCCATTCTGATACCCCAATCGCGGCTTGAAATCCCAAGCATGTGACCTCATCTTACATTATTTGGGTTTGTAGACTGCCAATTTTTAGGTGCGTATTTGCCATGTTAGTGAATATCAGTGGAAAATGGATAGCTAAGTTAGAGGAGGTTGAGGCTGAAAATCCATCACATCCAGACCGTGCAAAATTGGCCGAATGCCATGTCGGCGAACCAATTGCTTATGGTGTTTGGGAGATTTTGAGGCTTTAGCCGCCAAAACAAAAAGTGGAAAAATTATGAAAAATTACTACGTTTGATTACCGGAGAGAATCTATCATATCATAACATGTCATAACATGGTCGGGAAACTCAATTCGTAGCTCCTGGCCATGGAAATCTTCGCTCGTTGGATGCCCCTGGGCTCATCGCTCGATCCCGGCTGCGGCCTGGTGCCAGCGGTGTGGGCTTCGCTTTGCCATCGCCCAAGCCGATCTCCAGGTGCCAGGAGCGACCTTGGTAGCGAGCCCAAAATGGGAAGCTTCAGCTGGGTCTACATTTAATGAGTTAAACTGAAAGATTCCGGCATATGATATGACTTTTTGCGTATAAAAATATACATATCTATATATAATATTATATATATATATATGATATACATTTACATGGATAGTACGTGCATTGTGCTGCAATTATGTGTGTACGTACGTACATACGTATGTATGTACGTACGTACGTACGTATGTATGCATGCATGCATGTGTGTATACAATACTGGGGGTACAGTACGTCAGTATACGATGTACTGTATATAAAGAAATGTTGCAGGTGAAGGCAGGTGCAGCAGTATGTTTTATATGTTTAATTGGTCTCCCAAAACCATGGTTCAACCGGTGCTCGAAGGCAACCCAACACCAGCCGCTCCAACAGTTGCAGCTGAGACACCTTCTTCCGTGGCAGAAAGAAGCAAGGTCACTGCTAGCGGTGTAGTAGGACCTTGGATCCAGCAGCTCACCCTGCGGACCTTGTCACCGCCCTCCTGGGTTCATCTGGGTTCTTCACATCCCCGAAACCGTGATCACTCCAGTGGTCGATACCAGCGGCTTTTCGAATTTGGAACAGCTGTTGAACAGCAGAGGTTGTGCGGATGTGTCTGATAATGTCTGATATACCCCCCCCTTGGGGTGTCAATTTAAATTTTCGGAAGTCTAATTGATAAACCGTTGGATTCCTTGGGGTGTCCAATGGTAAAAATGGTAAAAACGGTAAAAACCCATGAGGCCCTCACCATCCAAGTGCTGCATCAAGGTGGAGCCGGCTTCATAGATCCGGATGCCAGGATGGATCTTTACCAACTCCTCAGGCGAGGCGATTCGCGACTGTAAGGGCAAAAAACTACAGTAACATTATGCATATATATATATACACATACAAATGCATTCCTAACCTAGTCATCGTCATCGTCATCGTCATCGTCAACATCATCATCATCATCATCATCATCATCATCATCATCATCATCATCATCATCATCCATCATCATCATCATCATCATCATCATCATCACTGTTTCAATATGAGTATTTCAATCTAGTTTGTTTTTCATGTGCCCACCCCCGGCACCCCGGACAGCTTAGCTTAGTCCCAGGGGCCATTTTTTGTCCGGAAAGTTTCTCCAACACCGGTCGAATGCTGTTGTCAATGAAGCCGGCCTGCAACGGATGTGTGCTGAGGATGTAACAGGGAAATTGTAACCAACCATATGGGGTTATACAATATATGTACTATATATATATATGTGATGGCTTTGATGGGAATATTCAGGTGGATATATCATGGGACATGACAGGAACTTTTTTTTTTTTTCTGGCTTTGTCTCAAAATCGAGGGGAAAATGGTGCCCCAGAGCCATTTTCAAGGGGGAAAACCATGTTTAGAGACTATAGGACTGCAGCGAACAGGCTGCCTGCTTGATCCAGGCGGGTGGAAGCGGCAGGAACTTCCTGCGAAAAGCACAGGGCAGTCGACCAGGCACATCTTGCATAGCCAACACACTTTTCCACAGGAAACTGGTGAACGAATTAGCAGGAAAGTGGAATAACTTCTGAATCTCAAACCCATCATTTGATGGGCTATACTGGTTGGAAGATGCAAAGCCATGATGAATTGGGTCGAAATGGGTCAAAATGACACCTCAAACGTCTTGCAGCCATTTGCAGCTCACATCTTACTGAAATGACGTCCAATCTCTGCCCTTTCCAAACCAGCTGGGCTGATGCACGTCTTCCGCTGGTTGCCCAGAAGTGGATCAAAGGTTTCTGCGAAACTCCTGGGGAAATGTCCAGTGGCTGCCAGCGGAACTTCGATTCATCTAACCAATCTCACATGAAATCATGAAATCGCCACAAGGAGAGCCGAAGTTCAAAGACACTGCCTGTTACACTCTGGTAATTTCACATGGCGATGGGAATTCCCAACCTTTTTAATGGTCAATAAATCTGGGAGAGTCGAACTACCCTCTGGTAATTTAACATAGCTATTGAAAATGTCCATTTATAGTGGATTTACCCATTGAAAATGGTGATTTTCCATAGTTATGTTAGTTTACCAGAGGGTATAGCTTGGTCATTTTCCAGCCAGATCATATTACCAGAGGGTAACTGCCGCAAGTCACAACCGGTTCCTGCTGCGATGTTTTGCGAGGTAGCCATTCAACTGCTGCTTCACGTCACTGGGCATCACGCCAGCCCTGGCAGGAGCAGGCCACTGCCACACAGGATGTGATTGGAAATAAAGTGATTAGATCCAAGTCTGGCAGATGCAAATATCATTGTGTAATGTAATTCATAAGAATACCAAAAAAATGTGCAGGTACCTTAAAAATATACTCAAACAAAAAAGTATGCATACAATGTATATATATACAGTATATATATATATATATTATAGGAAGAGAGAGAGAGAGATTATATGATATTATATATACAGTAAATTTGCAGTATGTATAAATATATATATAATATAGATACCCATCTATCTATATATCGATACATGTGTATGTGAAGCCCATATCATATTCACAAAAACACAAGAAGGATTGTCCTAGCTATCCATCACCGGCTCCAGCCATGTCTCCCATGACACCTGATAAAGCCTGGGCTTTTTAGCATTGGCGGCCGGAAGAGGTTTCGCAGCACCGCGGCAGTTTGAGGCGACGTTAGGACCTGGAGGGGCGGGATTGATGGATGGATAAAATATAGCCTCTGGTAACCTGGTAATTTAACAGTGTGCTATTGAAAATGGCCCATTTATAGTTGATTTACATATTAAAGATGGTGATTCTCCATAGCTATGTTAGTTTACCAGAGGGTATATGATAACAATATATTATTGATTGATAAATAACTGGATTGATAACGTTAAACACCCCCGGAAACCATGGTTCAGAAAACTAGAAGGTAATTTACACATATTGAGACCCATACAAAGGGTGTGTTTAAAAAAAGGGGGATGTGATTAGATGAATAGATACTCTGGTCACTTGGGATCCTTGGGCCAGTTTAAAATGTTGGGGCGGAGCATAATATGTTCAAAACATGTGCGTGAAAACCAAAAACCAAATCAAGGCGGATAAACCAACATCCAGCAACACGTACCAGACGTACCATTTTTCGGTTGACAGAAACATGTCGAAAATCTGCACCCGGAAGCGGACCACTCGACCAACTGGAGGCCTCCTGTTTCCTGGATTCCTCCTCAATCATGCTTTTAATCCTCAAATTCGCCGATGGGATTGAGTCGTCATGAAGTTTTCTCAAGGCTGCCCATCCATCACCAGCGCACCGTGCTGGCAAGGCCAATCATTGGATTGGTTTAAGGGAATATCTTAACCGGAAACCCATGGGTTTTTACCATCAAATATAGGGTTTTCCTGTAAATTTTCCCATCATCCAATTCTATGAGCCAAGTATCTCAGAAGAGACGTCCCTCCAAGATTGCATGGCCTTCTCTTTCTGCTCCTGTCATCGCCAGAACCCCCAAAAAAGGACACCCTTGGCTGCAAGCGACACCGTCCTCGCACAATGTGGCCACCTCAGACACCTGTCAGCCACCAGCAGCTTTGACTCATTACGGATTATATGGGTTATCCACTTCAATGCTCCCATTCCAACCCCTGAAAATGACTCCCAAAGTTTCCAACCACTGCTCTTTCCCTGCAATCACAGCCACCGGGCCTCCTTTGGCACCCTGTGCGCGGGATGCAATGACCGTGGCTGGTTCCACCAATCAGAGAATGATCTGCGGAAATCACCATCACCATCATCATCATCATCATCATCATCATCACCACCATCATCATCATCATCATCATTCTTGTTACAAGGGCTAACGACCCGCGAGGAACATAGTTCAATGACTCGCCTGGCATCCTTTGCCTTCTCCTTCTTCATCTCACCTGGGCCGACGCATCCAACCAGATTCACCAGGGGTCCTCACCTCTGTGGTACTGCCATCCCCAAAGATAGTTTCAGTAGAGCAGAAATGGCGTCTAAACCATCCTTACTCCTTACCCAAAATATGAACGGTAAATTGCTTGCATAATGATGCATACTCTCCAGTAAACATTCACATGGACATGATTCACCAAACATGTAGATCATTTCCGAACGTGAAACAACGATGGTTTCCATAGCCTTTTGTATGTTTACTGGATACTGGAGCCTAAATCCCCATGAAATCCCCATTTTGTTGGGTTATATCCCCATCTTGCCCCCATTTAATCCCACTTTGAAGGTCTGAGTCTCAAACGCTTCTCTTCAGCTTGTTTTTTGGCTCGGTCTCTGGCCGCCTGCACGATTGGGATGACTTGTTGTTTGGAAGATGGGATTATCATGGGGAATGGGGAAGCCTTGAATAATGGGGAAAACAATTGCAATTGTAATAGGAAAATGGGATGAAAAAACACATATTATATATATCTCTCTCTCTCTCTCTCTCTGTGCCTTTTCCCCGCCAAGGAGCGCTGCTTGATCACAGCTAAAACTGAACATGGGAGGAGGCCATATTTTCTTTATACTTGGTAAGCCCTTATGCTGATGGCGTCGAGGTAGGCGACTAGTAGGGACCAAAAGGCAGCTTCCAAAGATATTGGATTTCCACATGCGTGATGTTTGGAGGCGGTATGTGTCCGAGGGCGTGACAAGTGTCTTGGACTGTCTTCTAACACGTTTTCCTACCTTATCCAAAATCATTACGTTATTATGACGTTATTGTCGCGTCAAAGGGTTAAAACGGGGGTTACTATTACGTTAGTATTATTGCGTTAAATGGTGGTTATGATTACGTTATTGTTACGTTAGATGGTGGTGAATTATTTTGTTATTATTACGTCAAATTTTGGTTGTTATCACGTTAGAATCACCTATATTATATGTATAGGGGATAGTGCGGATACAATGGGGAAACCAACCATACTTATGCCGGAGATATTAATGGGAAACCAATGCCATCATGGGGAAACAAAGAGCAATATACGGTAATAGTGAAAAAAATGAGGAAACCAAATATTAAAGCTATTAAAGTCATGTTTGCACTGAGCTTTAACGTGGTGCCGGGCTTTCTGAGAAAGCTAGTCGACTGCTAGGCTGAAGATGCTGAAGGCTAGGAAGGTGCTGTTCGAGGGCATGAATGCCCCAACTGACTGTCTCCCACCCTTTTTTGGAGTTCCAAGATTGGTCCGCGGTACATTCAGTTCCCAGCCTATCCGAACAGTTTAACGAATTACACCACTGAAACTACCTCGAAAAAACGATTTGGAAGATCCTTGTAGCATGGTCATGTTTTTTTAGGTTCCCTTGTCAGGTCTCAGTGGCCACAAGTCCCTACTTTTAAAGAGGGCCTTTTTTCTGCGCATGAAAATTCCTCTGCCAGTCAGGCCCACTCACTGTACTCAGTTTCACCTCCATAGACCCAGCCGTACTTCCTGTGACGTAACTTGATGACCAATGATAAATCCATGACATGACAAATTAAAGATATGAAAATCAAGAAAGAAAAACCTTGGGCAAAATCGCAGGTATTACACATCTTACACCCTCTCCTGTCTTTGATGAAGCGGCTCTTTTCGGAAAGGGTCTTCCCAGAACCTCGGCCATTCGCAGGTGTTTTTCACCAAATTCAAGTCCAGTCTGTTTTTCACCAAATTTACCATGCAAATGATGGTTTAAGGATCACCAGGTGCAGAATCTTTAGACTAGCGGCACTTAATTTTGAACTCCACCCATTCTCCATCAGCAGAAACAACTTCAAAGCCCACAGGCTTTTGCAGGCTGAAGGCATCATTGTTCATGTTCAGGAGCTTGTCAAACCTCAAGCGCAGAATGCCAGGGGTTTGGCCTAGAAATTAATAAGTGCCTCCCCTTCCCCTCACCGTTCCCAAACAGAAGGGCCGCATCAGGAAAGGTATGCCAACTAGCACCACCAGTCAAAAAACTATTCCTGGTACAGACCCAAATAGAGGCTGCAGCTTGGCCGCTTAGCTTGCATGGTGAGGGAATTTTCACCTTTGACAAGCCACGTGTTCATTTCCTCAAGGCCAAGCACTACGGACCACTGCTTGTTTCGCTCCCTGATGGACTGACTGTCATCTTTCTCTGTCGCTGCCAGGAACTGCGGATCTTGAAATCTCAACGCAGTAAAGCGGGCCTTGCAAAGCAAGCAGGAGCCGGGGGGCTGTGGCTGGCACAGCCCTTAAAGTCTGACCCAGCTGTTGCTGTTGATGAGACCGGAATGGTGGTGGTTGCAGTGGTTAATGATGGTTAATGATAGTGATCATAGTGACCATGCTAATATCTTTAAGGTGAAAATGCTGGACAGGTCGTGGTAATGCCGGTGGGCAAGACTGCCAACTTTGGTGCAACCGGGATGCTCTCATGATGGCTTCGGGTGATGGTGCCCTCAAGCCGACCAAGATGTCCCGAACATCTTCCCATTTCTCACCATGATCACTTTCCAGCTGCTCCCTTGTCAAGGGACATTTGGCCCTGCGTTCTTCCAGGTCGGTACTTCCCTCCGCTCGAAGGAGTAGCATGTTGCTGCCATTTCTGGGGCCACCTCTCCAGTTGCCCTTGATTGCAAGACCTGGGTTCACGAAAGCCCCGTCATGAAATGCGACCTGCAAAAGAAGCGCCACAGCAGCCACCAGCAGCCATCGTCGAACTCTCCGTGAACCATGGGCCATCGTTTGGCCCCCAAGCGGTGGTAGTTTTGGCATTTGGGCCAAAACTGCTCAAGCTTGAGCACCCACTGACCCATACCCAGTTTTGTCTCTATATCACTATACATCATGCGTGGTGTTTTCTTGTTTTGGACTATTTCAAAAGCACATTCGTATTTTTTATCTACTTGATTTTGGTTTCTAGGGTTCTATCATAACAGAATGTACATATCTCAGAGAATCCCCGCCGCACCTGGGCTTTCTGCTTGACCGCCTCATGCCGATCCTTGATTTCCTGCAGGTCGGCGCCTGGCACCACCGGGGACGACTGGCTGGTGGATGGATGGATGTGGCTCCACACCTGCAGCTCCCAAAAGGAGGAGAAACAGAAGTTTCCACCTAAGCTGCGGCCCAAACCTGGAACTTGGAAATCTTGGAATGACTTGGGGTCAAGGCCTTGAAGGCATGGCTGGGCCAACAAAGGCACAGGCTGGTTGTTGTCTGGGTAAGATGAGGAAGTTGGATAAGATGAGGTGTGGCTTTTTTGGTAGAGTTTGAGTGTTTCCAAACCGAGGCATTGCTCACCTGAATCGGATGGAGTGCATTTACGGATTAGTCTTCGACTCTCTGTCCTCCCCTGTGCTTGAGCCGTTGGGGCACGGCTTGGCGTGACGATAAAATCAAAAAAAAATATAAAAAATCAAACAGCAGCTTGGATGAATCAGCAGATTGCCAATAATTATCCCCAAACAAACAGAAAACGATATGAAATTCCACACATTTTCACACTACATATTTGCACCTGGCTTTATGTTCACTCTCCACCTGCTATACCTATTTGCGCACCACCATAAGGTGCATAAAGCCAATCTGTGGCTATCAAATCTTCCCAGTCATGCCCCAAGAAATCTGTCCAACCCCAGCTGCTCAGCTCCTGCGTGTGCATGTTGACCTGTTCTCTCAAACATGCCTGCAGCTGGTTGTTGGGGGGGGCATATGCATGGTCCACTGGAAAGAAAACTATCCAGAACTGAAATGGCTATATAAAGGTCCAAAGTTCCTATCATGAAACTACGAAGCCATGGCTCATCTGCCCAGCACTTCACCGTCCTCTTCCTCTCGTCGTTCTTCTTCATCCCTCTGCATGTCTCGGATTAGTTCCTGGCTGGCAAAGCAAAGTCTGCCCCAAATGGTTCGCTTCCCAATGGGTACCCGCCTCATGCTGATTTTCCAGTGCTCGTAGGCCTTCCATGGGCCATGTGCGCATGAGACTGCGTGGGATGCATGGCAGCAACCTGCTGGGACAGGGACAGGCTAAACGTTCCTCTTCGATCCGCCGCTCAACAGCCTATCAGGCCCAGAATTCTTGGGCAACGCGTGGGGATCAAAGGGGGAGACAGCCAGCATAATCAGCCAAAATGGATCTTGGCAAATTTCATTTCATTGGCCAAATGTTGAATTGCCATAATCTACAATTTCATTCTAATACAAGAAACCAATTAGCAAACCGGCAATGACAAATTTCCAGTTGAGACTGTAATGATCTTCCTGCTTAAAAGTGAAAAAACATGGAAAAAACGCTCAGAGCGTGCGCATCTTGTTTGGATTTTCTGTCGTTGAACGAAGAGATTTGAAAGGGCGCAGGTTATGATTAATTCAGTTTCAAAATTCAGTCATGTTCTGGCCACATGGCCTTTCTTTCCAGGGACGAATGAAGCTTTCATTTTCCAAGGCTGATAGTCTAGGTGCATTTTGTATTTACGTTGCTGTGTGCAGCCTCGAGATGGTTTAGGCCGGCGCTCAAGGGCCTTTTTCGGCCCGCACAAACGTTTGGGCTGTTTCGAGTCTTGAAAAAGAGCCATGCGCGTTGCAGTGCTCGTTCTTTCATTCTGGGATGATCCCCCCAAAAAAAAACAAGGTTCCGGAGCTTCCGTAAACGGATCTAGGTGATCTAGGGCAAGGTCCCTCATGTGGCAAGAGTCGAAAACAAAAAAACATGAACAGGAAGTCTGGGGTGATCACAAGTATCAGCAAATAGCTTCAAAGATGGGACACTTGCAGATTCCAAACAAGCGGAAACCTCCAAAGATGGGACACGTATTGCTCAAATCACCTTTCACCCATGTCCGTTCAATAGAAGTGCCTTGCAGCTTGCTGCAAGTAGGGTGAAAACTGAATGAAATCTTGACTCCCATCCACAGATTTCAGGCATGACAGCACCAAGTGCCTGGAAGGAGGCGACTTCTTCGCCTGGCGGAGATTGATTGGAGGATCAAGCTCGCCAGGTCATCCCTCAGAAATCCTGCAGCTTCTATCCCTAGGCCTGGCTCTAGTTGATCTTCTAAGATCGCATGGCTGGACAGCTCCACCTGGCAGGTGCAGTGAGAGCTGACAGAGCTGGTCAACTGGTCAACTGAACCACTGGGGCTGCCACTCCGTCGCTGCTTTCGACAAGATCTCCAGCCGAAACCTCCAGAATGACGCCATCGCTCGAGAGCGGCACCAGGGTGATAGCATTCCAAAGGTTGCCGGGTGAAAAATGGTGAAAATAAAGAAGAATGTAGAAACCATTAGAAACCAATGTTCAAGCTTCATCACCCCACCTGCCCACCATACGTCTGATCCGGCTGTTGGCTGGCTTCCGCCGCTTGGCCTTGTTGAGACAGAGGTCTACAGCGAGATCATGCTGGTGAAAACTTTCCAGGTCTGAAGATAGGGTACCCCAAAAATTTCATGGAAATGAACTGTCTATCATCATTTTTCCCGTTGAATATGTTGAATTAACCATAAATACCCCCAACAGCCTATCCGGCCATCCTTGGCGGCACCAAATTTGCTTGGCATCCCAGCGAGCTGCCAGTTCTTCCAAGGCAGCGGCCCGAGCCTGGCAAAACATGACCAGGGATGGTCTTGGCCTTCGATTTTTTCACATGTTTTTGGACCACCCCTTCACCTTCGACGCCTTAGACCCATCAAATCCCATAAAATCCGATACCCTCTGGTAATTTAACATAGCTATTGAAAATGGCCATTTATAGTGGATTTTCCCATTGAAAATGGTGATTTTCCATAGTTATGTTAGTAGTTATGTTAGTTCACCAGAGGGTAAGCATTATGTCACCATGGCACCTGTACTGCCAACTCTGCCAGGAAGGAGAGGGCATCAGCTTCCGTCGCGGAGTCCCTGGTGGGCGCTGTCGCCTCGCCGGGATCGAAGTCCTGGGGCGAGAGCAACGCGGACACAGACTCCAAGTCCGGGATACCATTCCGGACCTGGAGATGTTTTCAGACTTGGAAATCTGACGCCACAAAAATGGTCGATTCAGAAAAGCAAGAATGGATCTAAATGGATCTAAATCAAGCTCTTGACAATTCTAGTGGCTCATTCTAAAGGTCACAACTGGATAGCCGGATAGCTTTTTCTGCCGGCCCAATGGACGGTGCATCTCGGAGTGTTGTGACCCGCATCGGCACCAGGGTGAAACTCCGCCTCTTCAGGAGCCAAGAAGTGCGTTTGTTTCAACGAAGGCGCGCTATGATCCTGTAATGATCCTGTAACTAGGTGAGGGGGGAACCAATCAAGAACCACAAAAACTCTGGTAACTGGCTCCAGAATTTGTTTCCATCACTCCTTAGTGATGGGAGTGGCTACTGCGCAAGCATCCAATGTTTTGATTGGTGCTCAGGGAACGGCTTCATGGGTCATCAACTGTCCTGATCCAAGCACTCAAACTCAAATCTGATCAATGTGCACTTTGGACTTGGAAACAGGGTCATCTGAAAAGGGTCGTATAGATAGACTGAAGAGTTCACTGCTTGATCCACGCCAGCCCTGCTTTCAAAACACGAGTCCAGAACCTCGACCTTGCCAAATCATGAGTACCAGTACCCAGGCAGCAACATGTTGCCGATCATGATCAAGAAAGGAAGCTTGGAAACACTGGCAGTCGTGGCCTGTGCCACCAACAGCATGGCTGAAGGGCAAAGCCCAGCTTCCCTGGCATTGCTGGCGATGTGATGTGCTACAAATAGCTTTGGATGAGGCCTGAAGCCCCTACAGGCCCATTGTGGTAGACCTTTTGATTAATCTCAATTTTTTTGAGGCGTTGATTTAAAAACCAAACAAGTGGTTTTGCCATGCTGGTCGTGCCCAGGTCTTGAGAAAAGCTTGCAGATCTTGGCACCTCAGGGTCTGTGACTCCATGCCTTTCAGGTTCTTCACAGGAAAGGAGGTCCTGAGAGGTGACACTTGGTGTAAAACAACCGGCCGACCTGAGCACTTCTGGGGCCTTGGGCAGCGATCCGCACAACGGAAAAGTAAACCACTATCCTGATAGTCGACATATCACTTTCCCCTGACCTGCAACCCACATAAGTTATTCTCTTGAAGCTGAAAACCTACACAATACCCTCTGTTAATTTAACATAGCTATTGAAAATGGCCATTTATAGTGAGTTTTCCCATTAAAAATGGTGATTTTCCATAGTTATGTTAGTTTACCAGAGGGTACATCCAAATGCCTCCAGCCATGGCCTCCAGTCAGTGCCCTCCGGGCCGGTCCTGAGGTCAAAGGTCTCACCCCACTTGGGGCCATCCCACTCCGAGACCGCCGCAAACTCAAACAACGTGGACACCTAGGCTCGTTTGGGGGCGCAGGAGGCCGAACGCTGGGGTGATCCCAAGTCACACCAGGGAGCTATGGAGCCTACTATAGATAATACATAAAAGGTTATATTGGGATACATATATATATATATATGCGATCAGACCTTTCATACATATATATATATATGTGTGTGTGTGTATGCGTGTGTGTGTGATGTAAATAAACATATAACAATGCGTGTGTGTGATATAGATGTATATATATATACATATATGTGTGTGTGCGTGTGATTCATTTATTTATTTCTTCATTTATTTATTGGTGATAGTATATTCATATATGTAATATATGATATATATATATATGATATGAGATATATATATATACAAATATATATATACATACAAATATATATATATATATACGTATATGTGTGTGTGCGCATGTGTGTGATATGTGTATATCTATATTTTTATAATGTGTTTGTGTGTCTGTGTCCGTGTGTGTGTGACTATGACAGGGTTGACAAGGGTTCCACCAAAAAATGGACAAACTCTTCCAAATATGTGTGTTCGATGTCATGTTACTATGTCTATCTTTGTTAAATCATTACCCTCTGGTAAACTAACATAGCTATGGAACATCACCATTTTGTATGGGAAAATACACTATAAATGGCCATTTTCAATAGCTATGTTAAATTACCAGAGGGTAATCCAAATTGTCTAAAGCAACAAGACCTGAGGCTAGTAGGGACTTGGCCAAGAGGCTGTCGCGCTGTCAGGGAAGGCCCTCTGGATGGTGGCGCCGCTGGGCGCTCGGAAGCGCATCATGGCCTCATGGCTTTGGGCTTTGGGTCGTCATCATTTTCCACAATAGAATGGCTGTAAAGGGAGACACCGTCCATTTTCAAACAAACCCACATGAAAGAAAGTGGACAAATGCATACAAAGGCCATATGGATGAAGTGATGTAGAAACTAATAAAGCCTGCCAGTTCGCCGCCACATCCATCCATCTGTTTGATTTGGGTAAAACCTGTTTGGGATTTGACAGGTAAAGTGGCGACTGCCATGTCCCAATCTCAGCCAAGCTGCTTGAGGTTCTCCCGCCTCAGTTGCCATCTGTTGCCATCAGCCGATCACAGCTGGCAGCATCTGGGCGCCCCAAACGGAAGGCACGGGATTCTCCAGCGCAAACTTCTCTCGTCGCATCTTCAAGGCTTCCTCCAACTCAAGCGCCTGCCAGGACCCCATGGCAGTTATGGTCAGGGATATGTTGAAACAAATGGGAAAAACAGATAAAAATGTCCAAATGCAAATCCACCCACCGAAAGGTCCCCAAAAAAGGAAGGTTGGAAGGTTCTTAGGTTGCCCCTATCATTTACCTATCATTTACCTATCCATTCGGCTTTTTTTTTCAGCGGCCGTTTGTCGGACACCGAACAGTCCGGTGCCTTGGCTGCCTCTTCCTCTTGCCGTTTGGCCTCTTCCCTCGCTGCTTGCTGTTCCCGCTCGGCCTGGGAGATAGCTGAGAGGTCCAAAGCACCCTCCCAACAGCCTCGAATTTTATAATGGAACCCCAGGAAGATGATTTTCGGATTCAATATAGCCATTTTGGGGGTTCCATGTAGTTCATTATACTTCCATATTAGATTCAGGAAGCGTACAGCTGCCACGCAGCCACTTCCCCAATATCTCAGCTTCGCCTTCTCAGCTTCTTCAATCCTTCGAAGCTCGTCTTGCCGCAGGCTCTCCTCCAAATATTGAGCCAGTAACGGCAACTGTCTAAGCACAAAAGGTAGATGCCATAGTCTGGTGGGGGGAAGTGTGCTAGTGATCTAGGGAGTGATGATTCTACGCTTGCAGGGATGCAAATGTAGGTGACAAGTTGCAATGGCCACATTTCCACGCTTCAATACTGTCCACGTTCAAGATATCCAAGGCAAGCTCTCAACAAAAAAAGCGTGACCAAATGGCAGGACAAGCATGATCAACCAAACTTGAGAATCCTTCCGCAACACAACCTGAAAAGATTCCAGAAGTTGCGTTGCCAACATCCTGCCCTGGTCCCATATCCAGCACCTCGTACTCAGCATTCTGAGAAGCGATGATCTGTCGATCTTCTTCTCTTCGGATGGCAGCTTCAACAGCTGCCACCTTGACGCTAAGCCGCTTTGCCAATCCATGTGACTTGCGCACTGATGAAGTGCATTCCTCTAAATTCTTTCAAGATATCATCCAATCACGTTGATATGATATACATTTGCGGTAGTTATACCATATCAGGCATATCATCCACTAACATTAGTTCATCAACCCCTTGACTATGATGATAATTATCGTGATCTCATCAAATAATCATCTAATAGTAATATAAACCGCCCCCAATTTTGCTATTTTATACCATTTTGTTGGTATAAACCATCAATCCACGCGGATAGCTATTGCTTTACCCCTGCAGCAACTGGGTCTCCGAGCCGCTTCCGCCTCCGCAGCGTTTCCGGCCCGCGCCGCCAGCGCCACGAATTCGCCCAGGGGCTCGCAGAGCTCCAAGACGTTGCCCACCTGTTGATCCACTGGAGAAATTGGCTGGTAAACCCATCATACTGCAGGTATATATTTATATCTATATATATATATCTATATATATATATAATGGGCCTCAAAATGATTCCAATGTTGGGACTTTCCAGGTCCTCAGGTGGAAAAAATTATTGAAAACGCCTCCAGAATTGACTGCTTCGAACAAATTCTTTCTGTAGATCTTCCCAAAAAAAAAACAAGTGAAATCAACATGGGTGCTTTTCCCATGGAAAAATTGGATGTTCCATTGACAAATGTGATTTTTTGATTCACCAAAGTGATGATTTGACCCCTTGATACCCCTTGGGATATGAATGCACTGCCTGACCTCACTTCCTTTGCGAGTGGCTTCCAATATATTACTATCTCCTCGGTTATTATTGCAGAATTCACCCAACAAATCATGCCTTGATCATCTCAATCAAGCGATTGGTACAGTAGGACCCAAGGAGAAAAGAACACGAACCAAGACCGATTGCTCAAGTGCAAGAACCGTGATGGGACAGAATGATATCATGAAGATCTGCCACTTGGAAACACAGTATCCCAAAACAGCCAAACATGTGATAAAATGGATACAGTCTGCTGACAGTAGGCACACCTATCCGCTCTAAAGGACGGATAGTTGTACTGTGGCACCTCAGAATACTTGCCGTTCAACGCCGCAGAAAGGTCCTCAAAGAACTTGGTGAGTAAGCCCTGCCGCTCCTACAGCAGATTGGCATCAGCAACCACTCACCATCTGGGCAATCTGGGCAGGGGCCGAATTTTCTAAACAAGTGACCCACGAGTGGGCATCATATTTGAACCTCGAGTATCTCTCAATTCTTTGTGGGGAAAAAAAACCTATTTTTGCTGGTTATGTCCTGTTATATCAGCCATCATTTTTGAACCATCCCATTTTGGGGTATGGGTTCGTCCAAGAATGGGATGTCACTAAAAATCATACAGTTGATCATGGCCTATATCTGGGACATGTCGCCATTACAAAGTGTATGGCATACGTTTATGATTAATCATTAATCACCATTATTAATGCATTACATATTCATGTTTCTTCACCACTATTCACCATCATTAACCATTGATATGCTATCAATATCTCATCAGTCTGCCATTATATCTCAATTATATCCCATTCAACCACCATTTATAGATGTTTTTCCCATTAAAACCTCCATTTATAGGGGATTTTCCCCATTGAACCAGCATCCATCTGCCAGATGGAAAACCCCACACCTCCAGGAAGGCGTCGTCAAAACGACCAGAGACCAAGGACCGCAGAGTGTTCTTGGGCGGCAAACGCGGCAGTGCCACATCCTTGGTGCGGAAAGGGCGAAACAAAGATGGAAAAGTGAGAATTGATGCCATCCCCCAAATTCCATTTTTTCAAACAAGGTTAAAAGTTAGAAATTTGTAATACTATAGTATATATATACTGTATGTATATGTCTATCTATCTACATATACAACAAAATATGCATGTATATCATTGTATATCTATGCAGATATACATACACTGCTCCAACTAACACCTTGACCCTGAGAATCACCAGTTTTTTTAGGTTGGAAAGTCGTCTTCCAAAGCCCTGACTCGTGGCAGGGTCGTCATGTTTTCGTCGAAAGGATGGCATCCTTTTTCTCAGAACCTGGTGAATTATTTGGGGATGGGTCAAAACCCTGGTACCCCTGGTGAACATCAAAATAGCTGGGATTTATGGATGTTCATCCCACTAAAAATGGTATCTATAGGTATTGACTCATACCCATTTCTATATTGTAAATTACTTAGTTTCTATGTATCGTTTTCGGTGGTCACTATAATGTGGTAAACTCAATGACTAAATTACCACTAATTGACACAAAATAAATTCCGGAGCTTAACACATGATGTGGCATGCATCAAAATTCTGGTATTATAGTGACCCTTCAGTTAGAATGGTAGTTTACCCCAGAGCGGCACATCACAAGTAGTGCTGGGAAGGTGGCGCGCAGCTCAGGCATTTGGGCCAAACGCCCAAGTAGACTATCCACCTCTTCCCAGCGCAGGTTGCGATGAAATCACAGCATGTTGCTCCATTTTCATTGACAAAAAGAAAACTAAAGGGCCGAAGAGTCCGAAGAGTCGGGAACAGTGCACATCTCCGAATGGAAAAGTGCATCAAGTTTCAAAATTTGACATTCAAATGAAGGTTTTCTTTGGTGGAAGATGTCTTCGTTTCCGTTTTTTTCCTGATAACTTTGACGACTTCAGCAATCAGCCTGAGAAAATCGGAAGATCAGCTCCTGTGGCGGAGCACCGGAGGTGCTGGACCTCAGCTCCACCATTCGAGCGTTCTCTGTATTTGGACCCCGTGAAATAGATGACTTCGGGCAGCCCTATTTTAGGAACCTCCATTTTTCTACGGGACTTTGGAAGTATCTCAATTTTTTTTGATCTGAAAATGGGAGCAGGAGTGCACGCCTGCACTGGTCAGAAGTTGCACTTGCTCATTCCAAACCGGAACAGGGTTCAACTGGAGGATCGGGGACCGAAATTTGCCCTACCTCATGATATGTGGGTCTTGGGTGTCCCACTGTGCCCGGTATTTGGTATGCTGTCGTGCGCCCTGACCAACCTCAGTGAACAAAGGACTAGGACATCAAGGCCATGCACCCTGGTCACATCTTCAGGCCTTGAAGTGTTCAACCACCACGCAGTTCCACCTTAGGAGAGCGCGATCAAATTCTGCCAGGTTCATGATTGCCTTGCCTCCTACGATCTCCTAGTGGGAAGACTGGAAACAATAACTCAACGCCATGCTCGTCCCATGGAATCTGTGATTGATGGTTCCAAAACGTTCTAACAATTGCTGCCATTCTCAGCCCCAGGCCCAGCCGCAGCCATCATGGCGATGCCGGGATGGCAGGTCTCTACAATGTAGTGGTCTAACCCTAGAGAACCCACCTTGGCATGTCACTTGGTGCAGCTGGAGATTTTACCTCAAGAGCCACTGCCACTTTGACATCAGACTTACGGTGTTTGCCACGATATAAATTTGGCACTTCCTCCAAGCCTGTTGCGCTTCTGTCATGAACTCATGTACCGGCGATGAGCCAAAAAGCCAAGTCTGTGAGCAGCGGAAGGTCTGACAAGTTGGACTGCAACAGTGGTCATCAAATGGTTGGTACATAAAAACCGTGCCAAAACAGGATGGAAATCCGCTTCCTTATACAGACTCTACGGGTGATCTTTAGGGTTTGCCAGAAAGGCATTAAATCCATAACATCAGAAAGATTTATGGCATTTCACTTTTCTTATCTTTTGTGATCCCCCAGTTGTTAGGACTTAGAAACTGACCCGGGCCCCGTTGACAGCTCCTCAAAGTTCAATTCCAAGGCTGAGAGCATTGTATCGGGTGCAGGTGGTTCGACCTGTCACCAGGAAAATCCCCATGAAACTGGTGTCGATTAGAACTGGTGGTGATGATGACGATGATGATGATGATGATGATGATGTAACTGGATACTAGCAGGTGAATATGGTCAATCCATTTATAGGATCTTTGGGATATGATTAGCCATCAACAATTGGAAATGATGATGATGATGATGACGATGATGAAATTGGAATTGAAATTGAAATCACACAGAAAAATCATAGTTCAAGAATCCACAGTCTGAATTTCACCGGGCACTAGTTGGAACCACCTCCATAAGTTCACCCCAGGCCGGACCACAAATGAATTGTTGATATCTTCGAATTGTGGTGCCAAGCAGGAAATGGACTGTCCGCTGAGGAGCTAACGTGCAGTAGCTCAGGTGGTGGTGGTCTCTCCTCCCACTCCGAAATCAAACCATGTGAAAATACCAACCGTTCCGGCAAAATGATATATATATATATATGTATGTATATTATTGTTATTATTGGATTGACCCGTGACCGTGTTATTAATTTTGTTGCTATTACTCTCACTGTTACTCCTACCCTGGTTCTCATTTATATTATTATCATTACTATTATTGTTATCGTTATCTTTCTTATTTTTATTTTTATTGTTATTTTTATTGTTTATTGTTTTATTTTTATGTTTAATTTTTATGATTGAATTTTAAATAAGTATTGTTATTCCTAGCTTTGCAACAGCCGGTCACCCCATGGAATCACCTGCGATGTGTGCTCCTGCAACTCACGTTCTGCATTCGACGCTGCTGCAGCTGTCTCCAACAAACTCTCTTCGACTCTCCGTGCCTTTGATCTGTTGATCCGGTGATCCCTACGGCACAACTCGTTGGTGACATGGTCCCCGGAATCAGCCAATCCACAGGCAATGTTTGGCGGAAATACTTGTTTCATCAACAATCCATTGCAAACTGTCGCATGTATAAGTTGAAACATCATGAAACATCCTCAAACCATCATGAAGAAAGTGGCTCCGTTTGTCATGTGGATTTGGTTGTTTTTGGTTTCTCAGTGTCTTGCAGCAGCCTCACCCCACCTCGGCCACAGAGAATTGTCAACTCAGCGAGGAAGAACTCAGCGAGGAAGGTATTGTCCTTTGAGTTCCCGACTGCTCCATCTGCGCCATGAGCCTCACAGACACTGCGTTGCGTTTGGCGCAAGGAGGTTGAAAAAAAAACATTGGTATTATTGGTATTGCAAAAATTGTCCTGAGGCTAAGGCTCCCGAAATTGTTCCATGTGTGACTCCCCACCTGCAAACGGCCACGGCATAGGGCGAAACGAACTGCCATGTCTCCAGCCACCTGCGACCGCAGCTTCAGTTTCCCGCGGCTCGTCCTCGTCATCCTGGACGCCAATTTTCTGCAATTTTTTCAGCCGAGTGGGACATGCAAAACGTTTGTCAAAATAAAACTCCAAGTTGGCATCACCTGAGGTCCAAAGAAATCAAGCATGGTCCATCAATTTTGAAAGGCGTCGCCTGCGAATCGTATGCATCATCTGCGGCCAATTGTCGCTCCAATTCGGCCTGCACTAATGCGCCATTTTGGGGCATTTTTGCACCTCCCTCCATGCCGCCGGTGTGTTCAGCAACTCTCCACCTCCAGCCAATCCTCATCTTCAGAGATGCCATCCATGTCGCCACTGGCCTTCAATGTTTTGCCATGGAGCATCGAGAAAAGGGTTCGGGTCGAAATGAATCCAAGATCCAATTTGTTTATTCAATTTGTTCAAATTGATTTTGCCAGATTGCAACCTTGGGGCCGCTGTCGCACCACCTTTGACAGCTGGATTCCTAAAGAAAAAAAACAATCACAAAATGTTTCCTCCCGCCTCCATTGATCATCGCTGCGCCCGTGCACAATGAATTCGGCGTTGCAATTCTGATATTTTGTTTTTGCCTAGAAAACATTTTTGATTTTGCACCGCTACCCACCACATGGCAATGTTATTGTTCATAAAAGATGTAATTAATTTACTTTTCAGGGCGGTTGGCATTGCATTGACATATTTTTTTATGTACTATACAATGTTCCAAAGATGCCCCACGGTTGACATTTTGAACCAGTTCCTTGCATTTTCTTAGACCAACACCCTGATGATCCAAACGCAGAGCAAGTCCCAATCGAATACCATGTTTCCCCTCAAGCACATGCCAACCAATATGTCATATGTCCCCTTTGTTTTGTGCCTAGGCAAACGAATTGGATGTTCCGCATTCGGTGCAATTTTTACGGCCTGACCACCAGTTTTTAAAAATAACAATAAATACTCCAGTCAAAATACAAGACCGGAGTCCTTGGCAACGACTGTCGCGTGGTGGGACTGGACCTTTTGTTTCGCCCAAAGTTCCCTTAGGTTCCGTGGCGCTTGAAAAGCTTACCAATAGGTTTACCCGTTGTAGTTTTGAATCACGTTTTGGTTCCCTGATGGCCAACAGCACGGGAGGTCGGTGGCGCAAGTGCCATGACCACACTTTATAAGGGTGGAGTGTCGTTGCGACACAAAACGTTGTTTGATTTGAGCAACCGTGCCCCAATATCGTTGTTTGCGTGCCAGGATGTCCCAGTGCACTGCGCAAAAATATCCCAATCCTTGAGCGTAAACAAACGCAAAAGTGTAGCATCGACCAACCGCCCAAAAAGAGGGCATCAATGGAAACAACTGACACGCACGCACGCGTGGGCACGCCCTGTACTTGATTTACGGCATTCACGCAAGGCCCGCACACACACAATAATAAACGTAAAGAAACCAGCGCGTTGGGGATTGCAGTCCCTAGCCGTGAATATGCCGATACGCGATATCTCCGATCGCTATGTCTACGCCGATACGCCGTGAGGCCGATCGCTAATACGTCGCTATGCCTATCGCTGTGTTTCCGCCGATATGCCGTTACGCCGATCGCTTTGGTACCGCTGGGCACGCAGCAATCCATGTATCGGTGTATCTGCATGCGCAGTGTATGGGTGTGACGGTGTATCAATGCGCCTGGGCTGTATCCGTGTATCAATGCGCGCGCGATGTATCGGTGCATCGGTGCGAAAAATGTTTGGCAGACCCCAATCCCAAACGCTATGAAACACAAAAATTCTGCACAGGTCCGAAACCTAAACGTGAGGCCAGGGGGAGGTACGAAAGCTAGCAGGGCTAGGGCAGGGTGGTAATCGTAAAGGGGGATTAGCAAGGTGAAGTCGGAATGCGGCAACGGTCTCACGTGGTTTTTTGGAGTTGCTGCGAGTCACAAACAGGGCCAACCTTTTGATGTTGATGAATTTGCTGACCGGAACGATGAAGGAAACTAAGAAAACTGATGATGACAAGAGTGATGGTAACAGGAATGAGTTGATGACGACGATGATGAAGACGCAGAGGATGATGAGGATGATGAAAATGACGGGGATGGAGGATGATGAGGATGCTCAGGATGCGAATGAAGATGAAAATGAGGATGGTGATTATGATGAACAAGCGAAAACCTCCCAATGCAGCAATCGTCTCTTGCCAAGTGTTGTAAGCAAAAGAAACTTAATTAAAAAAACAAATGGAAACCCGAATCTGCATAAAGATGTTCGAGACAATGCAACATATGCGTGATATTGTGTGATGAGGATAAAAATGATGATGCTGATGCTGAAGCTGAGGCTGAGGCTGATGACGACGATGCGGAGGAGGAGGAGGAGGAGGAGGAGGAAGATAATTATGATAATTTCGGCAAAATTCCGATGATGATTTTATAGAGTTGTTGGTTGGTTTACTGAACATGAGTACCGGAAATGAAATACTGAGGACGACGACCTTATACCGGCAGGAACCCTATGGCCCGCGGGACCAGGAGATGAGGATGCTGATCAACAATGAGAAGGACGAAGAGGATGATGAGGATATTGAGGATGAGGATGCGGATGAGGATGAGGATGAGGATGATGATATATGATTATGATGATGATGATGATGATGTTGATGTGGATGCCGCGGATGATGGGGATGATGATGATGATGAGGAGGACGATTACGATGACGATGAGGATGAGGATGAGGATGAGGATGAAGATGAGGATGAGGATGAGGATGAGGATGGGTAGGGTGAAGATGAAGATGAACATGAGGATGATGACCCTCTACTTGCCGGAAATTTCCTCTCAGGGGGGGGGGAGGGGGAGGGCGGGTTTAACTGGAAAGTTTCAGGGTTTCCAATAGTCCTGGTGCCTGCCTATTCCGTGCTAAGGCAAGAACAACTTCAGCTAGCACAGCTAGTTTTCGCGAAAAGTCGTGTGGCTAAAATGGAAACAACCTGTGCTTGTACTAGAAGTCAACATGTCAGATGTCATTGCATGACGGCATGACGATATTTCCTACAAAAATCCGTGACGGAATTTCATTCGTGATAGGCCATGTTGAAAAGCCAGTCCTTATGAAATTTGCAAGTGGGGGCAGCTGCTTTGCGCAACGCGCAGAAAATATAACGTACCCAAAAAAAATCCACGCTGGAATGCGATGATGCGTAATCATCTGATTTGAACCAGCAACATCATGCAAACCGTCAATTGTCCTTCATGAATTCGTTGGGTTTCGCTCAATGCCACGGTTCTGTTCAATACATTAATGCCAGTTTCCTAGGTTTAAATCCACACGTAGCGTGGGAAACAAATTGCGTTTTTTCTGTCAAAGAATTTGGGGCGCGCCTTGCTTAAGATAGAAGAGATAGGATATGGTAAAATCATTCCAACCATTGATTTTTCGAAGTGCAAGATCAGTTTTACGATGCGTTGTGGGTTTGAAAGTTGTACCTTGCAATGGCGGCATTGTAATTTGCGATTTTGACGTTATGTGTCACCGTGCCGCCGGTTTAGGGATTTAACTGATCCTTATTTTATTGTCATGACGGGGGGGAAATCTCAGGTTTCGCCTTTGCAGATGGAGTCGCGCCACTCAGGCTTAGGGCTGGGCTGAGCGCGAATCATTCAAGATCGATCGGCGGCAAGTGATGGTGCTCATGAATGTAGCGTTCAATGGCAACTCGAGCTTGCATCAGGGCATAGAACCTCACGGTGGAGAGGTACTGGATGGCTAATTGGAGAGATTGGATGCTTTGGTCAATCACAGACACGATTGCTGGATGGATAGCTTTAAGAGGTTCGGCCACAAAGGTCAACGCGAATTTTGTGTCCATCAACTTGCTTAAATAGAGATCGAGCTCTTGGACTGGAGGTAAAATGTGCTGAAACGAAAAATCTTCAGGCAACGAGGCCATTGGCATTGTCTGGCAACATGAAAGCTCAAGCTCACATGAGCAAGGTTCTCACATGAGGACAGAAAAAAAAACTCACATGAGCCATGTGATGTGAAAATGTGGGAAAAACAACATGCATGTTGGTGGAGGGACAAAAATTTCAAGCTCAAATGATGGGGTTCACTTGAGCCTGGATAAATATATGTGGGGGGACACAAATTTGACATCGGCTGAAGCTTACATGCACCTGCAAACAGCGTTCAATGGCGTTTCCCATGTATGTTGACATATGGTAAACTCAAACGCTCATGTTGGTAAAACAAAATTGCATCAACGCGTTGAGTTCCGAGAGCTACCATGCCGTTGCAAGCGCGATGAAGTGTTTTCGTTGGATGTATTTGCAGGATATTTGTGATAGGAACCCGGGTATGGTTGCGTATACTTGCACAATATTTGTGATGGGAACCCGGGCGTGGCCGCGTAGGCAGCAAAAAATGACAACTTAAGCTCGCGTGTTGGAACCTCAGCGTCGCATCATGCCTGCAAGTGCAACACTGGTTATGTAGGGGCAAGCGTCGGGAATGCATCGATTTTGGGGTCGGGGCATCGTTGTTTCTTTTTTTCGGGCTGAGGCATGGGAGATTGCAGCGCCAAACCGGCAGGCAGTTCGAACAGATGTAAAAGCGTCTACCTTCAAGGTTTCAACCCAGATAACGTTCTGCAACTTCCGGCGCGGTTCCGGTTTGAGTGCCAAACTGGCTCCGGGAGGTTCCACTGTGGGCGCCAGGCTCCGGGAGGTCCAATGTGGGTTCGGGGTGTTCCGATGCTGGTCCCAGCGGCCATGGGTTCCGGCAAAAGTCTTAGGTTCCGACTTGGTTCCGGTGGAGGTTTCCTTCGAAAACTTTATAGAAAATTTTGGTGGTAAATTTCCGGGAAAAAAATCGATAAAGGGAACAAATCACTACGTTGCCTTCACCCCTGACGCAGCCATGGTTTGCCTGTGTGGGTTGGCATCGCGAAAACCGTTCTTTGCCACATTTTGATATGGCAGTGTGTCAAAACCTTGTACCCCTGGTGAACATCAAAATAGCTGGTAAATGGATGTTCATCCCCCTAAAAATGGTATTAATAGGTATTGATCCATACCCATATTGTTACTGTATGTTTTTTCCATTCACCAATAAGAAACACTCTCCGTCGTCGGCTCAGCGATAGTCTCAAGCCAGTGCCCAATCCAAACAGGACTAGGGGACGACTGACTTGCTTTGCTGCCCGCCCACTGCCAGCTTGGATTTTGAGTTGCTGCAGGCCACTTTGGCCAATGTCAAAAATGACCTTGGATATGTAATTTTTTTGGATTCTGTCGTCCCAATAGTTGAAGGGTCATCTTGGCCTTCGTCGTGGGCATGATGCCAAATTCCGTTTCCGGTGTTTCAGCAGATGCCACTGGATAGCTTTGGATGTCCACAAATGTTGTGCACCAAGTCGCTGCGCAATATCAAACTGTTTTCCAGCAATTTGTGCCAAAAAAAAAATGCGTTATCTCCAGGTGATGTTTCATGTGACGCATTGGCCCCCCAAGTTTCAGCATCATTTCGAACCCAACCCAAGTATCAAAGCATTCCCCTTTGAGTATGCTCAAATTTCATCCCTGGGTCTTGGTGAGCCCCGCTGGCACCACTAACAGCATGCTGTCCAGTGACAAAAATTCACGGAAAGGTGTTTCAACGGTTGAAGGCCTCTATTTCTATTTGTTCGCGGTGTTTCCGGTTTTGTTTTTCAAACGGTATGTATGTGTTCATTGTGTTTTTTCATGGTTTCATACGTCCACGTTCCCTTCTCTGTTCAATTTGTTGTGGCAGGGACCTTTTTATTGCAAACGTTGCTTGGTGTTGCGGGTGATGTCCAGTTTTTTTTGATGCCATGGCCCAACAATTTCCTTCGTTTGTCCCGTAAAAATGTCACGTAAAGGACGGGTGAATCCATGTTTGCCTTTACCCATTTCTAAATTTGCACGTCTATAATTTTTTTGGTTGGTGTTTGTTCGATCAATATACGTTGTCGACATGTTCAAAGTTTGTTTGACGCCTTTCAGTTGAAACGTGTTCAGTTTAACCGCCGTAGTCTCTGTGGGCTGAAGTGTTTCCAAACTGTAGAGAGACTTTGAAACACGTACTGCATTGAACACGTGAATTTTCCATTTTTCTTTGCACTTGGGCTTGTTTCCAGAACTGGTCAATTTTTTTCAGTGCAAACATTGTTTGTGAAAAACGCCGGTTTATTTCAGTTTTGGGATCCACCCTGTTGTTAGTTTGAGTTCCTATGTCAATGGTTTGGTTTCATCTACATTTTTTTGACATTATGGTTGCCCATCGGGGACCGTGATTTGATTATTCCTTTTGAACGTGATACACACGCATTTTTTTCTATTTGGTTTTGTACTATAATACTCTGACTCTTCCTCAATAAATTTTATATATTCCTTCGCAAATTTGGTTTTTTTGCATCTACTAGCGTGTCATCAGCGTAGAGGAACTATTGAAATTTCATGTTGTTGACTGCCTTTCGAAAATGAAGATCGTTGTTCTTGCGCTTAACATCGGAAACAAAATATTCACCATCGGGGCAGCCTTGACGAATTCCACATATTGTTTTTTCCATTCACTTTACCGTTGTGGATTGTCATAAGAAAAAATGTTCGTATACATTCGTTTCGTGGGGTTTTGAAAATATGCGTTTGCTACTAAATGATTGTTATATTTGCAAAAATCGATGAGGCATTGTCTGCTTTCCAGTTGATCACCCGGCATATCCTGCAAATATCCTGTCCAACGTCCAATGGCTAATCCAACACTATGGGCGTAACAAATGTCTCAAAAAAATGATTTCAATTTGATGTCGACATTCCTGCTTCTCAGAACCCAAAGGTATTGTTGAAATTCATCGAGTCCAGCCCATTTGTAAGCGGTATGATGCAATTCAATTTCGCTCCGTTTCCTCGAGTGCTGCGGGATGTTTCGGCCCAAATATTTGTGAGTGGTAGAACCATGAAGAATTTTGATCATCCTGTCACCTATTTCGAAAAACAAAGGTCAATTAAAATTGCGAGTCGTGCGCAGTTTCGTTTTCTGGGAAATTTACGTTTCCAATCATATTCATTCAGTTGTCACACGTGATTTCCGCTTCGACACGGCAAATTTCACCCCACCAAAAAAAAAACAAGGAACTCCAAACATCTCCCTGTGTCACACCACACAGAATATTAAAAGTCCAGCTCGAGCATACGGCACCAGTTGGTTGAGAGTCATTCTTTTCAATATTTGTATATATGGAAATGGCACCAGTTGGTTGAGAGTCATTCTTTTCAATATTTGTATATATGGAAATGGCACAAGTTCCAATGCGCTAAACAGTACAATATGTTTGGTTCGGTCGAAGTTTTCGACAAGTCCAAGCTGGCAAACCAAATTTTTGCTCCCCAGTCTAAAGCCTTCACACAACAAAACTAAAAAACGGCAAAAGCATGTTCAATTCCGCTCTGGCGACGAAAACCAGTTTGATCAGGAGGTGGTTCTGCATCCAAAATCACATTCAATCGGGCCGTGTATCATTGTGGCAGAAATTGTCAATAATTTTCAATATAGCAAAGGGTCTCCATCCTTTCACCGCTGTAAGATTTTCTTTTTTGAGCACCATAGGGAAAAGGCTGTGTCGCCAAACTGGTTCCAGGCAATCGGTAGCATGCGGTTGTAAATGTCCAACATGCAAACATGCATTTTTTGGCCCATGCGTGAACATCTCCAAGACCGTCAGCGTCGCTTCCACGTCCACCTCGCATGTTCGCAAGTGCCCACAGCAGCTCATCCAAGCAGCTCATCCAAGCAGCTCATCCAAGCAGCTCATCCAAGCATAAAGGAAGAACACCAGGCGCTGGCAGCTTCCCCGTGGCTAGATTCGCGCAATCATTCTCAAAAAAAAGGTGTGCCAATGAAACCGCAAACCGCTCAGGAGTAGGGGTGCTAGCCACTGTGTGCGACTGTTGGCTAGGTTCCCGAATTTTATGCAACACATCCAGACGTCGAAATTCAGAGACTACATGGGCAACTTTTGCATTCGTTCCGGCCCTCATACTAAGACTATGAGGGTACGTCCACACGTCACCGCGAAACTGCCTGTTTTGAGGCCCTGGTTTTGGACCTTCATTTTGCTCAAACATTGCGCCCACTTCTTGCCAATTTATTGCCTCCTTGGCAGAAGTTGGCTGCAAGCATCATTTTACTGGAAGACGCAAAATGTGAAAGTGCCGGGTTATCTATCCAATACCTGCGGGCTGCATATGATCTGGAGCGTGGGATGAAGAATCGTCCGGATTTTTTTCCTTTTTCCATGCAGAGTCCATATCTTCAAACAATGGAACCCTTTGCTCAGCAGGCCATCCACACAGGCCTAGTTTTTCGTCTTCACTTGAAAGTGTAGACCACGTTGGAACAAAGTTTCGCTATGGGGACCACCTGAAAGTCGTAGCCAAGGTGCTGGCATCTTCACATCTTGGACTAAGATGTTCGCAGCTGCATTTTTTTTTATGAGGAGGTCTCCTCCTAGACAACTCTAACGCCTGCCCCTAGTCATGGCCAGGACAACAGTCTGCCAATGAGCCCCTTTCGCCTTCATTAGCAAGGACGGCAGAATCCACTGCCGACAGAATCCATTGCCAATCTAGGTCTCTCCCTAGTGTCAACCAAGACAGAATCCACTGCGAATCTAGGTCCCTCCCTAGCGTCAATCAACTGTCCAAGTCACACAAGCTATCACAGTCCATCGGCCTTGTCCTGACTCTCGGACTCAAAAACACTTGTTCCTAAAACCGTGGCTAAACGTCAAGAAAATTCTCCTGACACTCTGACAACTTCTCTCGCCGCTATCGTGACCATCCTAGGTGATCACTCCAACCTACCTGCACTTCCCGACCATTTTATGTGAGCACGCCTTCCTCAGATCAACAGCAGTGCCTATTTCCGTTGAGAGTGGTCCAACCATTTCTCGCTACCACTAGCGCGACTTCCAAGTTGCAGATGTCTACCCAAAATCTTAACAAACCTACTCACAAGGTTCAACTTTCCAAACCAAGATCCCTAGATCTTTCATCTTTCACCACAACCAAAACACTTCCGAGCTACACACCACTTTCGCTACTCACGACTATCTCTGCACTCCCGGACGCAGTTCAGTATGAGCTCAACTAAGCCTCCAACCACCGGTTCAAGCAAAGGGGCTCAATACTCTCCCCTGCCAGTGCTGTTCATCGACGCCGCGCATCTGAACAAGCCACCAGCTAGTCTTCGGGATCCGGTGCCTTAGTCGTCATCCTTAGCAAGTGGGTGGGCGTGCTATGGTGTGGGTAACCCCGCAGAGCTCCGCTACCATGATAAAGTCTAGTGTTCACTAGATCGCCAAAAAGGCCCGTAGGTCGGAAAACGGAACCTCAAACCGAAACGGGGAAGTTTCAACCCTCGACTCCTAAGTGCAAACGCCAGCTTCGGTCTTTTGCTCGGACGCAACACAAAGTAGACAGTCAACAGGTGGGACACACCCGCAAGAGCCAGAACCCCCAAACGTGTTCGTGCTATTCTGCTGATTGTGAAACTCAGTCCTGTTCAGTTCTGAACTTAATGACACTGAAGCTCCCTCGAGCCAATGTCTAGTGAGGCTGAAACGCAATTCCTGGTTCAAAATAGTCAACCTTTCTTCAAAGGTTGATTGAGCAATTCCAAACTGGTCCAAACTGCATCGAGCCACAAATTCAGCTAGCTACAAAAGTTTGATCTACTATTCACTACTTCCAAAAGTTCTCCAAACGTGAATAACCAGAGTTCTTTACAAGCAAGAACGAAGTAGATTGTGGAAAACGTGCTGTACAATGTTCTTCTGGTTCACAAAACACTCTCAAACCTCATGTTTGCTCTCCAAAGACATCTCGTTCAGCCAAAATAAAGTTACAGCATCTCGAAACATGATGGAGAGCAGAAAGCTCTGCTCTACACCACATACTTTCCAGTAAAACCAGTGCGAAATAGTTTCGATGAAATCACCAGATCACCATGTGTAGAATCACCAGAAATAGAAGACACATTCGGATATGATGATGCCTCACACATATCGATCACATCCCTACAGATATCAAGATGGAAACCAAAAGTCCCAATCGTAATGCAATGTCCAGATTCAGCTCCCATAGATGAAGATGGACACAATAATGTACATGGGCAATAGAGGTCAAACACTTCAAGCGCCATTAAAAAAATGCTTGCCGATAGAGCATCACGTTCCTAATATAGTACCAGGTCGTCAAGACAGTTGACGTCCACATCCAATAGTACAAGGGCAATGACAATTCCCATCAAGACACCCAAGGCGAATAGGTGTCCAAAAGGACAATAACGCGGATCTCACGGTGTATCGAATACCACGACATCCACGTAAGCCTTGGCTTAAAGCCAAGGTTCAACGGGGCGCTTTGCGTCGGCCTCGCGAAGCCTCGAAGCGCCTCGATTGCAGGCTTTGGAAACACGGGACCTCTTTCATCAACATAACGGAAAAAGGAAAAATTGCTATGATCAAGACAAGCAGATAGAGGGGCCAGTTTTGGTTCGTTTTTGACACCTAAAATTGGATTGTGGAGACGGAGTTGGACTTCCTTGTAGGCTGCGCGGTCAAATTCCCATGTGAAACATGCTAATCTTGCAAAGGTGTGGCATCAACAGAACCTCAGGAAACAAGACAAGAAACTTGTCGCTGAAATCCATGCTGATTTTATTTTCATTAGTCAAGGAATGGAAGTAGGAACTGAAGAATTATGTTGATCATGAAAGAGACTTTTTCGTCCAGTCTTGGGGCTGTTTTGTGTGGGTCTGACATCGATGCGACTCGGGCACTGATAGTCAAGTGGCTGGATGAGTTTGGGTTTGAAATCTGAACCGGTGTCCAAAGAGCTCGTGACGGATGCAGAAGCAGCAGTGAGCCATTTGATTGCAGGTTGCGACAGCCGCTTTACTTTTGATGTTAGTTTCTGATGTGATTTTTTTATCCTCAGGTCTGGCCGTCATTGCACAAAGGCACTCTTTACCGTAAGACAAAGATGGAGACCGAAACAGGCCTGCAGCCACAGCTGGATGAGCAACCAACTGATAGTTGTCAAACAGGATTGGTCACCCTGGGAATCGTGTCTCCCTGAAGCGAAAACACAAAATAGGCACAAAACACAAAACCAACCAACGGGGGCGGAGTCCAACACAAACAATCACATACCAGGTGACAGCGGTCAATTGCCTTCTCCCACAGACTTATGCTAACTTTGTGAAATTCACCTATCGACAGAGCGATCTTGGCCTGAGGGCGGGCACACCCCCTTCGTCAAAGGGGGGCTTGAAGGGGTGGCTTAAAGGGGCGCTTAAGGGACCACTTAAGGGGTTGCTTAACGGGTCATGAAGGGTGCCCCCCCTTCCCCCCCCCTTCGAAAGGTGGAAGCCCCCGTGCCATTGACGGTTGGCGTCGATTTTGCGGCACCACTTCTTGCGCATGTTAGCAGGGTGGAATGGGTTAAGGTGTCTCGATAGATGTAGATGTAGCTGTAACCTGCAACTCCCTTTATACTAGCAATACTGCATAAGATTTATCTCCAGCCTCATCGGCTCCATCGGTCATCAGCTCCAGCGGCCTCATTGGCTCCATCGGTCTCGTCGCTTTTGGCTCCAATTGTTTTAGTGGTATTTCTGACCCGGCGGTTCCCTGCCTCGGACACGGGAGCCATTGGCTGCTCCGGCCAAGGCTCTCCAAAAGCTTCTTGCCCAGGCTTTCGGACGAATGGACATTGACATGGTCTCATCGGCTCCATCGGCCCCAGCTCCATCGGCCTGATCGGGCCCATCCGCCTAATTGGCTCCAGCGGCTCCACAGCGGCTCTATCGGTTTCATCGGCTCCATCGGCTCCACCGGCCGCTCTATCAGCCTCAGCAACTCATCGGCCTCATCGGCTCTATCGGGCTCATCGGCTCCATCGGCCTCATCGGCTCCATCGGCTTCATCGGCTTCATCGGCTGCTGTAATCACAAGTGCAGCGAAAATGCAAACGCATGAAAGTGCAAAATTTATAATTTTACCCAAAAAAACAGCAACAGTGACGAGATAAGAATTGAAGGCTGTGAAATGAAACGCTGCATTCCTGTTTAGGATTGCACGCTTTGCTTGCAATTTAATGTTTCCACCAGAAAGTTTTTTGGAGTGCGGCCGATATAGCTCAGAGGCTCGGTCCTGAAAGCTGGATAACCGTAAAGGTAGTGAAAATTGGACATATCTTGGAACCAACCTGTACCACAGAAGTATCTGTGGCAAAATCAAAACATCAAAACCGGCCAACCATCAGACGACCCGCAAATCCCCCAGCCAGATTTGCGTTTTGCCTTCAGAAAAAGAGGCAAAACAACAGCAGCACGGGCCAGGGTCCAACACACACAAACACAGCCACAGAGGCACTGAGGGGGATACGACCCCACAATGCCACAAAACACAATATGCAGTTGAAACAAATATTAAAAGCATCCACGAACAAAATTAAATGAATTCCAGGATTCAGCAGCAACTACAGTGAAAAGAAATAGTGAAACAAGCTGTGCAATGCACGACTCATTCCTCTCAGAGTCCGCTCAGGAGCTCTTTATCAAGTCATCAGTTGTGTTGTGTTCGCGTGCGTGCCAACTCTTGCAAGCTCAGTAGAAATTCCAGTTCACTGCATTGTGCTGCATCAGACAAAATGCAACACCCAGTGGGGAGTCCAAAGGATGGCGCCCCTTCAGGGCGGGCAAGGACTGATAACGGGTCACGAAAATGCGTGGAAGTGCCAATACAAAGGCCATAGTTCTTAGTGCCAAGGGCCAAAATTCTTGTAGATGACCGCATAGCAGTAGAGGGGGCGATACAAGGGATTTGGGACAGTTCAGTGGGACTGTCAAGTGCGTTCTTTATCCGTGTTCGTTAAGTGGAAGGCTGATGTGGACCACACACACCATATATAGGTCCACGCAGGCATGGAAAATTTCTGCGGCGAAGCCTGATTTCAATTGACTTTCCGGCAGAAATCGAACCTGAAAGCGCACATGTGGTATCAACTGTCTCCGTTCCCTTGCTCCAATGCGGCGATTGCGATGCAGCACCACCCAGGCAACATTCACCAATCCTTCGCTTCTCCGTGCAACTCCGCTGGTCCGTGCCATGTGTTAATTCAACCACCCAATGTAATTGACATAATATCGAAACGATGGCGGAGTAAGAAAGCCTTCAATACTTCACCTTCCCACATCTTTCCCTAAGCAGGGTCGTCCTCATGGCTCAGTTGGTATCGCGGCACTCTTGTGTCGCTGACAGACTGCCGGTGGTGGTTCGATTCCCCGCTGGTCCGCGAGTAAGACTCAAGACCGTAGACCCGCTGAAAGGCAACGAGCTCGGACCAAAAAAAAATCTTTCCCTAAGCAGATTCTTAGTCCAACTGAAAAGATCCTAATTCATAGTCTTTCTGGACTGAAAACTTCGGTAGGAGTCTAGAGGGGCGGGCAAGAGGGGCCAACAGGGGCAGTAAAGTATTCAATACAATCATTCAAATGGAAACCGACCAGTTGCGCGGAAAACGCACTGACTCCTGCAACAGCAAGAAACACTTCAAGCAATCACCCCCGGCTGCAAAAGGCTGATGGGTCTTCTTTTAGCAGCAAGCAATCAATCCACCAGACGAAAAGGCTTTTGCATTGACTTGCCAGCAGTCACCAACGCCACTCCTCAGCAGATTTATTTGAGTGCTGCAACAATGGAGAGGTACAAAGTTTTGATGAGGATGCGGTGTCGTATGTGCGGGCCTCCTCTATTTCCAAATCTGTGTGCTTGCTTGGTGTTTAAATAAACACAGTTGTAATTTTTTGTTTGTTTCACCGGTCGGCCTTGATTTTGCGATTTTGCGGTCATTTTGGGTGCCGCCAAACAGTCCCCAAAAGGGGGACCGTGAAAAGTGCTTTTCTTTTGTTCTTTCACCACTACTTGGGACCGTGTTTGGGTTCATTTTTGAAGTTTTTTGTATCAGATTTTTTTTTTCCTCGCGTTTGGCCGATGTCGCTCAGAGGCTCGGTCCTTACATGAGAATAAGCTGTCAGAAAGACATTTGTACAAGGACACAGTTGGTCCATAAAAGCAGGCAAATCAAAGTCAACCAAAAGACAACACAGGGCCAACAACCACGACGACCCGCAAATCCCCCAGCCAGATTTGCGTTTCGTCAAAAGAAAACAGCAAACCAGACAAAAACGGGGCAAGGCCCAAACAAACAACAACCACAAAAAGGATTTGCCAAAGGACACAGCGGATTTACCACTGTGCCACTCCACAAAAGCTTGCAAAATGAATTATCCACCGCGACATTCCGTGAA
>Ga0126342_10000731_pt1 | contig 39580 bp, 24 predicted proteins | sample Cyp1metagenome_FD_92528 | JGI IMG/M metagenome (GOLD analysis project Ga0126342, IMG submission 92528) | Coral microbial communities from Lord Howe Island, Old Settlement Bay, Australia - Cyphastrea 1 metagenome | ecosystem: Host-associated > Invertebrates > Cnidaria > Coral ...
GACTTGCAACTCGCAATTTTACCTCAGTTTTTGGCGATCGAACCTCATTTCGTGCGAAAGGGTCGCGCCCGGACAAGAGAAATCGCAATTTTACACCAGTTTTTGGCGATCGAACCCGTTTCGTGCAAAAGGGTTGCGACGCGAAGCCGGAAATCGCAATTTTACTTCAGGCTTGGGCGATCGAACCTCGTTTCGTGCGAAAAGGTTGCGTTTCGTGCCGTCTCGTTGGCATTGCCCTGCGCCTTCAAGAGAGAAAGAGAAAAGAAGGAGAGAGCAAGAGGGCAAGAGAGCAAGAGGGCGAGAGAGGCGCAATGCCCTCTGTCTCAGAATGTGAAGATGTGAGGATGTGAAGATGTGAAGATGAGAAGATGCGAAGATGAGAAGATGAGAAGATGAGAAGATGTGAAGATGAGAAGATGTGAAGATGTGAGGATGTGAAGATGTGAAAGCTGAGCAGATGAGAAGATGAGAAGATGTGAAGATGTGAGGATGTGAAGATGAGAAGCTGTGAAGATGTGAAGATGAGAAGATGTGAAGATTGTAAGATGTTATGTGAAGATGTGAATATGTGAAAATGTTTGACAGACCCCCACTATTAGAAGAACCCTTCGCTCAGACGCTCTCGGGAAAAAAAACAGAGCACCTCGCAATTGCCACATAAGCCCAACATGTATGTCGCATGAACAAACAAGTGGAAAATGAAACTTTAAAATTTTCGTCAGGGCAATCGCGCGACCATGCCACAACTCACTTAAGGACTCGTTTTCGGCGTTCGCTTCGGGCTTGTCTTCTGATTTCGTCTTTGTCCTCGATCCAGAGTGTTCAAAGCCCTCCGTGAGTCCAGTATGTTCAGTCTACTGGTTGGTTAAGAACTGGATTCCCCGTGGATTGTGACAATCTCCAATATATATATAATATATATATATATATATATTGGATAGTATCATCCCCGAACTAATCATGAACCACCCATCATTTATCAGAAAAATATCCAGTGACATATCCTCATATCTCCATGAAACACAGGATGGTACGAGTACCCCCCAACTTACGTTAATTGGTTTATAAACCCCATGAATACCCCCATTATAAGTTGGTGTATAAACCATTATAACCCCCATTAACTATAGTTATATCTACCATAAACCATCGTTAATTCAGCCACTTCTGTACTGCAACTGACCGCTATCCAACGGGGGCCCCATCCTGTAACACCCTATGAAATGACAAACGAATCCACCAACGGTAGGTAGCACCCAGGCCCCCACAAGTAGGTCTTGAAGAGCTCAAGACCTTGGGTGAGTTTCGGTCCCGTTTCGCTGGGAGTAATTTCCCGGGTGACATGAAGCAGTGATCGATGGTGATTATAGTTGTCATTTAACACTTACCACTGGATAATGTTAGTAGTATCATCATTATTCATTATAATATGTAGATATATACGTATGTATCTATATGACATTATGTCACATTATGTAAGTATCGTTGTGTAACTATCGTTATTTATCATTACTGGAGAACATTAGTAGTCTACTGTAGTGTCATCATAATATAATGTATATATATATATATATTACTTTATATGTGACTATCATTATTGTTATTATTGATGATGATGATGATGATGGTGGGATGTAGCCCAGTTTCATACATGGGCTTTAAACCACTTAGTGACTAGCTGATGATGTGGGTTTCCTGAATCATGGACTGTGCGTTTTCACCCATGATTTGCGGCGATGAAGTGGTTGTCCCAAACGCGCATGCGGCTATCAGTCAGTGTTTTCGTGGCCCACAGGCTGCCCCTAACATAGGCCAACCAAGGATTCGCTACCAACCAGTTTCGCACTTGAGGAATTTTCCACTTCAGACTCGGTAATTTAACACAATATATTTAAAATGGCCCATAGAAATAGTTTGACTATTTACCTATTAAAGATTGTGATTTTCCAGTTCGCTATGTAAACGCTTACCTGAGGGTACAATGTTGATTCAGCCACAACCTCAACTTGGGGACTCTGGGGCTCACCCTGAGGTTGATCGGTCACCAATTTTGCTGACGAAATCCACTCCCACTCCAGGGATCAAGTAGCCTCTCTTTATGGAAGCAAGTTCTGTTGGCCAAGATGAGATATCTCTTCATGCGTGCAGGGCTCAGCTTCGATAAGCTTAGATAGCATTAGACAAGTTTTAATTCATCCACAAATATCCCCAACATTCTACAACACGCCAATATTCATCCAAACATCTGCCAAAAGCAGTTTAACCAGTTGCCGCTCCATTCCCATCGATCCATACATCCATAATTCGTCATCTCAACAAGGTGGTGCCCCCAAGATAGCTAAGTCGGTTTATAACTCCAATAACTATGGTTTATAGGTGATATATCTATACTTAATGGGCTCATAACTAATTTATAACTGGGGGGCACCACCTTGAAACTATACCAATGACTTCCGTAGCTAACCTAGGACCACTTGGTTTACCCAGCACGCAACTATCGCTTGATGTCTCCATAATTCTTGGGGGGTTACCCTCTGGTAACGCAGCTATGGAACATATCCCAATTATACATGATAAACATGATATAAACATTGATTTACCTAGTGAAAATGGTGCTTTTCCACAGCCGTGCGTCAAATCACCAGAGGCTACACCCCCAGCTGGTCGGTGGTTCCACCTGTTCCCTGAGCTCCCGGACCAGCTTCCAAGGTTATTCGGGCCTGCATTTTGAGTTTGTACAAGGTGCCCCAGTTCGGAATCGCGAAAAAGTTGGTGAACAGTTCACTCCAATTTCACTCTGGTTTCTGGTGTCGATATATTGACATATACTTACTATGGTTTATAAACCAACAAACATAACTGGGGGGGGCACCACCTTGTAGAGTCTCCAATTTTGGAGGATTTTGCAGGTGTTTGTAGCATCTCCATCTTTGTTGCTTCGGATTCCTGGTGAGGCTTCGCTTTGGTTCAATCTTCAGTTTGCCGTTTTTTTTTTCCATCATCGATCTTGATAGCAATATCCCCAGTGTTGCATAGATCCAGTTTTTTTCTGGTTGGTGGTTTCAACCCCTCCGAAAAATATTAGTCAGTTGGGATGATGACATTCCCAATATATGGAAAAATAAAATTCATGTTCCAAACCACCAATCAGCCAGTTTTTTTGTTGTTTACAATACAATTCACTTGCTCAAATTGCTAGTCACATTCTTTCTTTCACGCACTCAAAATTGTTAGTCACATCACCATTCTCCCATATGCATCCATATGCTCCATGGTGCTGGAATATTTACCTACATAAATACTCAAAAATCACCCAGTTTTGTAGGTGTTTATATTCCAGCACCATGGTTCGCATCTGGGGGTTTATCAACGTCCAAATCCTCTCAGTCGACCACGTTGGATCCTCAAAGGTTGCTGAAAAAATGCCATAGAAGTAGTTGATTTACGCAATAAAATGGTGATTTTCCATAGTTTTCTCTATGTTTACCAGAGGGTAAATCCCATTAAATCCCATTAAACCACCATTTTCCTATGGTTTTCCTATGGTTTACCTATGATAATCCCATTTTCAAAGTTAAACAAATTGTTTGTAGGACACATTTCCGATCAAAAACCAAGGACTTCCCATACGGATTCCCCTTTATGGATATTAATGGTGATAGAATAGTCATTTGATGGTATAATATATATATATATATATTATACATTATATTATATTTACATTATATTATACTACATTATATTATATTATATTATAATTATATTATATTACATTGTGTTAAATCTTATCTGGTTGGTGGTGCAATAACCATTTTGAAAAATGATGGACTTCGTCAATGGGAAACATCTTATCCCATATATATATGTATATATATAACATGGAAAATAAAACATCTTTGAAACCACCAACCAGTGATCTATCTCATGGCAAGCGAGCTGGCCAAAGGGCTGCGAGAAGCCCTGCACCTCTGGGCTGTCTACGCTGTCTACCCGCGCTTGCGCCAACTAGACGTGGTGATGATGCGACGTGGTCACTAGTACTTGGCCAAGACTACGGCAGACAATCGCTCGAAAAGCTGCAATCAGTGATTATTGGAGCGGTTACCCCTCTAAATCATCAAGAGGTTGTTGGGAGCTTGTCACAATTCACAAAATAACTCCGTCATTCTCAATTGAAAGTCGTATTGAGCGGTCTTACAACATCTTGACCAACGACAAATCTTGTGTTTACAGAAGTAATTCCAGTAAATCAAGTGCACTACCACATTTTTGTTGGCTTTCTCGCCATTTTTGTGCCTTCAATCGCGATTTCTACAAATTTCGTTGAATTTCTATCATTTCATGCTCCTGTGTATTGCATCTTACTTTTTGCGCACAGAATCTCAATTTTTGCGGGTTTCATCACACATTTTCTAAAATTCACATCAGAAATACCATCTGGCAATCAACCGTGACCCCGGAAAATCCGTCAGTTCTAGATTTTTTTTCTCCTTAAAACCTCCATGGCTCGAGAATTTTCCAGCCATGCCCAGATTAGCTCACCATGGTGCTGGAATATCAACACCTACAATTCACTGGGTGATAACTTTGGGGGTTTTATGTAGGTAAATAAATATTCCAGCACCATGGTCTTCGCTAATCTGGGATGTGTGATGACATCAGACAGCCCACAAAAATCCACCGCTTCAGAGGTCATCTCCAAGGCCATGGTGTTTTTTTCAGCTAGGGATGGGGCCAATTGCAGCACTGTTTTGGTTACCAGGGGTATGGTATACCCTCTGGTAATGACTTACATAGCTATTGAAAATTGCTTATAGTTGATTTACCCATATAAAATGGTGATTTTCCATAGTTATGTTAGATTTCCATAGCTTGCTTTAGCGCCTGTTGGTTTATCCCCAGCATATCAGTTGCAGCATGTTAGTCTATCCCATTGGACGCAAATCTTGTTCCTCATTTTTAGTGATCACCCAAGTAAACATACTATCCTGTAAAGAATAAACATCACAATCCATGTAAAAACCATAGTGTCATCGTTCATGATGTTCTCATTTTATCCCGTTTTATACCATTTAACTTCCATTTACCCTAGGGTAGACTAACATAGATGTGGAAAACCAATGGTTTCTTGAAGTTTCTTTAGGCAAACAACTTACAAATAGTGGATTTTACACATCAAACTGTTAGTTTACCCCAGGGTAACTGCTATTTTATCCTATCACACTGGCATCCTGCGCACCTCGTTGTTTCTGCCCAGGCAACTCACAGTGGCAGTGCCCGTGGGCCATGGACTCAGTGTTTTTTCAAGGGAGAAGGAAGCAGGAAGATCAAACAGAAGATATTTATCAATCTATCTATCAATCAAAATATGATATACATATATATATATACATATTCTTATATAGATACACATATAATATAGGTTTCTATCGATCTATCAAACAACCAACGAGTCAAACAATGAATCAATCAGCATCTCTTTCTTTTGTATATATATATATAACATATACATGCTTGCATTTGCTATCTATGTTATGTATATCTATGTTATGTATATAGTGACGATCCAAGAGTCGATTGCTGCGTGGTGGTACTCCCAGAAAGTGACAGCTATAAACTATGACATTGGGAAAGTATAAGGGTGGCATGTGCGCGTATAAAGAACATATCAAATAAGCGTGGATAAGTGGTAAACAAAGTAAGGATACATGAATACACTATAGTACAATATGTAGATCGATACAATCATACAACATCATACAACGATACAAACATCTGCAAATACACTTGATACTCTAGAAACGCGTACGTATCGTACATGTATACTTCGGTACCAAAGGCACCGAGGTCATCAATGAAATTTCATCGGATTGTTGGGGCCAACTGGGCCATAAAACAAAACCATCACTTAAAGTTCATCATACCCATATGCGAACCATGGTGCTGGAATATCAAAACCTACAAAACTGGGTGATTTTGGGGGGTTTTTATGTAGGTTTTTATATTCCAGCACCATGGTTCGCAGATGGGATAGTTCATCTGAAACTGTTTTGGGACACCTCTTCCATCATCTTCCATCAATCTGTGCGTCCATGGCGATCTAAATCAAGGCACTCGTAACGCTGAGCATAGGCCCGCTTTTCGGGTGGCCCAATCTGAGCGCGACAACGCGACAACGGGGTGCGTGCGGCCCCCGTTTTGGACACCCTGCTAATCCCAGGTGTATCCAGGTAGCTTCGGGTGTTTGGTAACCACAATCAGATGGGGATGGATGAAAATCTTATACAAAGTGAAGGTCAAAATAGGTCGTAAATTGACTTTCCTCCAAAAAGTTGCGTTCAGAGAGATTGATCCATAGCAACCATACCCAATTATTCTAGGATCTTGTCATGACTCGTAGGTGCCATTTTGAAGGCGAAACATACTTTGCAGCTGGAGCCTAAAACTTTGGGGTGCAGTTGGGAGTCGTGGGTACAACATGGTACATCGACATGGGATTATAACCCCATGTTTGTTGGGATATAACCAAAGTTAGGGCATACTAGCATACACCAAACAGAACGAGACTGGGGGCCCAAGTCTAAGTAGTGCAATCTATCCGAATGTATCCACTCGAACTGGGTTTTCCAATGGTTTCTATGGGTTTTCCCATGGTTTATTAGGGTTCGGTCATCGCCAAGCTGCTGTATGCGTTAGGGCGGGATCCAGTGGCACATTGTCCGGCCTGAGTCAGGGCACCTTTGTGTCTGGCTTTTTTTAGCCCGTTGACCATAGACTAATACTTACTGGTGCTTAACGTAGGGAATGGATGGGAATGGGGGAATGAGATGATTATTACTAGTGATTATGGATCATATGATATTATTAGTAAACTATAATGTGTATGTTTGTATGTATGTATGTATGTATGTATGCATGTATGTATATATATATATGCATAGACCAACAGTAAACTAAATCATGTAATTGTTGCTGTATATTCATGATATATCATGATTTAACTACCATAAACCCAACAGTAAGTGGAGTGAACTAAAGAAAAATAGCTAATGAACTGGGGCGCCATCTTCTTTTGGGATTTATTTTACCAACACTTAAGTGGTGATATGATATATTATATATATACATATATGTCAAAAGAAGAATGAGACATAACAAAGAACCACTGGTCATTTCAGGTACCATATTTGGAGGTACCTATGATATCTAAGGCCTATGGAAGGGCAATGTAAGGGGGATATGCCCCCAAACTCTGGCATTATATAGTACCTCCGTATCGTTCATGAACTTCCCATTAAAATTTATCATGGAATTCATACAATCTAAAATTTCATATAACATCATATCATATAACAATATATAACAAAACATAATATAATAATGATATAACATCATATCATATAACATCATATAATGTCAGACACACATATCTCCAGCTATGAAGGGTTGTAAGCCAGAGACCTCAAAGCCAGTGACATGGAAAATCAGAGCTCCCACAGTTCAAATTCGACCGTGGCCACTCGTTGCGAGGGATAAAAACTGGAGCGGATGCCGGGGCCTTTGAGTCAAAACATGTCCCTTGGTTTTAGGCGAAGCCCGGTGATCGATGAAAAATAAATGATCTTTAAAAAAACTCAACATCGGTACCCTCAGGTAAACAAACATAGCTATTGAAAATTGCTATTTATTTCGTGGATTTACTCATAAAAAATTGTGATTTTCCATTTTATTGTGGTACCTCAATAATGTTATAGATCCAAAGACAGCTCAAACCCTTGATTCCATGCCCCAGTTGAACCCTCCGGCTCTTGAGTCTCCGTACACTCTGGGTAGGGTGCCTTCCACCTGGGTTCCAGTCGTCTGCTGTTGAGCAATGCACTGTGGGTGTGCCAGGAAATTACGGGAAACGACACCGGGCTCAACAAGACGACATGGTTTCAAGACCTCTTAGAAAAGTCGGGAATTTCTAGCAAACCTACGCTGCAGAAAAGAATTCTGCAAAGATTTAGCTACATCATACAATTTACCAACAGTGTATATACTTTCCAAGCTTTAGCTACAGTAATTTGCTCACCAGAATTCTGCAAAGCTACGGCAAAGCTACGCTTGCTGGGATCGTCCCTGAAGTTGTCCACGAACACATGGTGAATGGCTATCCCTTGACATATTTGACATACCCGGCCTGGTAATTTGTGACATAGCTATTGAAAATTGCCATTTATAGTTGGTTTACCCATTTAAAATTGTGATTTTCCATAGTTATGTGAAAGTTTACCAGGGGGTATCACATTTGTCTTTATGCTTCCAATCCGAAAAACACGTTCATGAAATAAATGAACCAACCAGAACATAGGAAACATGTTTCCGGGTCCACTTTCTTACTACAAAACATGCATGACTGCTTTTTGTAACCGCGAGGTCGGGCATGAGGTCACTATGAGGTCACACAAATAATCCTTGGTTCTATGTCAAATGCAACAACAAGACCACAGCGATCTTACCACAAACACAACTTGAAAAAAACAGTCGGGTTCAAACTAAACCCATTCCCCTAGTGTTAAACACACCCTAACAATACGAGACGCAGAAATGGACAGATCCCTAGTGTTAAACACACCTCAACAATACGAGACGCAGAAATGGACAGATCCAATACTAAACCAGCAGTTAGGATGCGATTCGTAACCCAGACTAAACCCTTGACAGATTTAGCCAAGAAGTACATTTTCCAGCAATGTTCCATCATTTGAATAGGAATTATACCATATTATTATTTATAGCCATTTATCCATTTATTTTCTTAAGGAAGAGTCAGAAAATAACAAGTCTTCACTTTTTTGATTCCTCAGTCGTAGTGGATTTCCCATTCAGAAAATCATCTGCACCATCCCCAATAGAGGCCCCCAGTCAGCGCAGGGTGAAAAGGATGGTGCAGATGGCAAATGGAAACGAAACAGGCTTTTGAAAAATTTCATGTTTCATATCCCCTTACCCGGCCTGGTAATGACTGTTACATAGCTAACTGGAAAATCACCATCTTTAATAGGTGAATCAACTATTTCTATGGGCCATGGCTTCCATAGCTATGTAACAAATTACCAGAGGGTAGTATTCCATGAAATGTACCAATTAAACCATTTTGAGTTGCCATTTTTGTTGCTTTAAATCGCATGACATCACTATCTTTGTGATGGTTGACCCCCTTAAAAAATATGCAGTTCTTTAATGGTGTTGATTCCATTATAGTATTATATCCCATTCATATTCCATGACATATCCCATGAAATCACCATTAAAGTTCCTTAAGTCACTATTAAATCACCATTTTTTGTCCCCTCTTGGCATTAAATCACCATTAAATCACCATTAAATCACCATAAAAACTCATTAAACCACCATTTTCCTATGGTTTTCCTATGGTTTTCAGGTAATCACCACTAAATCACCCATAAAATCACTATCCACTGCCAGTTCCGCGCAAAAAAACGTCCAAGGTACAGCCGAATCGTTGAAGATCCTCGAGGAGGGCTCCGTGACAACACCTCGGTGGATTCATAATCACCTGGACATGTATATAATGTAGGTCATTGGATGCATATAATACCCTCTGGTTATCTAACATAGCTATTGAAAATGACCATTTATAGTGGATTTTCCCATTAAAAATTGTGATTTTCCATAGTTATGTTAGTTTACCAGAGGGTAACTGGTTGGTGGTTTTCACCCTACCCCTCTGAAAAATGATGGAGTGAAAGTCAGTTGGGATGATTATTCCATTCCCAATATATGGAAAAATAAAACATATTCCAAACCACCAACCAAATAATATCATTAGTAGCACAATAAACGGCTATTTTCTCTATCTATCTATTATATACAATTAAATAGGTCATTAGATGAGTTTTGTGGTGAACAACATGGAACAAAAAATGGAAACATCAAAACACCTGAACACTTTGCGGCGGTGTTTTACTGTACCAAAACATGGGCTGGTTCAACTGGAACTCAATCCGGAAATTGCGGGTTGAGCCAACGACAAGACACGGGAATATTCGGAAATATCTAACAACTGGGTAAACTAACATAACTATGGAAAATCACCAGCTTTATAAAATAGGTAAATCAACTATTTCTATGGGCCATTTTCGATAGCTATGTTAGTTTACCAGAGGGTAACAACAACTGGGTGAACAACCATAAGTTTCTCCCATTCATCCAAATTCCACGATTCTTGCTTGTCAACTGAGGTCTTTAAGCTTCTGTCTCGACTAAGAGACACTCATCAACTCCTACAGCGCATTTACTTGCAAGCGTTTATTGGGAGGTTTTTTGAAATGGGGGTACCCCCAAATCATCCATTTTTGTTTGGGACCCTTGAAATCATCAATCCAGCGATAATATCGGGGTAGCCCCACAGGAAACACCCATGGGTGCCCCGAACGGCATTCGGCATCAAAGACATATCCCACGGGCGCCTGGGACGTCTCAAGTGTTTCATCGATTTGGGCCCCGGGTTATGGAGGGAAAAAAACACCGATAAATGGAATTTCTCATGCAGAGAAATATGCTACTTCCCAATAAATAATGGTAAGCCATTGGATTCTGGGGTAGCCGGGGTAGCGATATCTTGAAGGAGGCAGTGCTCTGAAGAGCACTTGGACAACTGAAAGGATGGTCCCGTCATGAAGTGACAAAATCATAGTAATCCCATCTCCCTAATATGAAAAACACCCCCAAAACCATGGTTTTTCATAGTACATTTACAGTACAGATATTTAAGGACCATTTAGGTGGTGTGAAAAATATTAGGGGGATGGGATTAGTGATGGAAATTCAGATGAGAATAGAAGTAGCTGTTAGTTAGAGTTCATAAGGGATGCTTTCCTTGAATATCATCAGCAAACCCCAGTGACTCGTCAATGTGGGCCCCCCGTTCGGTAGCTAAGTTGGTTTAGTTCCCTACAGTAACAACTACTATTTTTGCTTTTTAAGTCCCATTAAATCGCCATGTTTGATGGTTAACACCCCCACCAAAATACTACAGGATGGTGCCCCCCCAGTTATGTGAACGTTGGTTAACCCCATCGAACTGGTTGGATACACCCGATGATCTTCCCCGAATCAACCCAACAGTTGGGGTTATAAGCCTCATTCGTTGGGATGTGGGTCCCCCTTAATGACTACTTGGATGTGCATCCCACTTAGGATCCGTGGTTTATAATCCATATATATATATATATATTATAACCCGTATTTCATCCCAGATATAAGTGGTGATATTCCATATGTGACTGGGTTTTTAAACCATTTACTAAGTGGGGCCACCCCCAAGGTGGCTCAATATGGCTCAACTGGCGCAACGAGGACCCTCACCCGAACTGTCAGCGTTCCAGTGGTCTCCACATTGGAGTTCAACCTGAAAAACGGGATCGCTTCGCACCGGGATTCCAATATTTACCATCAATCCCAGATTGAACCATGGTGCTGGAATATAAAAACCTACATAAAAACACCAAACATCACCCAGTGAATTGTAGGTTTTGATATTCCAGCACCATGGTGAGCTAATCTGGGAACCTTAATGGGATTTCCCATTGATTCCCATCGATCTGTGGGATTGACCATAGATCTATGAGATTTATCATACATCTCATGAATTTACCATAGAAAGATGAGATTTCTATGATTAATGGGATTTACCCAACAGTGTCCTTCTCTTTCATAGATTGGTTGTCGAATGTGGGAACCAGTTTGTTTTCCCTACCAGTGGGAAAAGGATGAACACCTCAGTCCTGGCATGATTGACACTATGGATGGAGCTTAAAGCGTCATCCGGGTGGACTACTGAGATAATAACAATAATAAGAAGAACAACAACAACAATAACAGTAATATTAATATATTATCATTATCAGCATAACATTACTATTATTATCATTCTCATTGCATATATATATAAAAGTTAAAAAAAACTTCGGGCATGAATGAACTATATCTTCGTGATTGGCATCATCACAGGATGGCAAAAATATCATTGAACCCACCTGCTATTGTTTATACCAATGATTATTTATACATGTTTATACCATATCATATCTGTTGTTTATACATGTAAAAATACCTTGTTTGCTTACCATGGTTTTTCCCTCAACCGCTGCTGCTTAAACCCATCCATGAATTTGGTGTTCATACCCCACACGTGTCACCAATTTCGCGATGGTTAGATTCAATAATGTCCTGGCTTGGTAAAAATAGAGGGGCCGGGAGCTGGTTAATACCATCTATCATCATTTCCCTGTTGTCAAAGGTGTTTCTTCAAACCCCTCTATTAATCAACCAACCAATGGGAAAAGGACATCTATGGTTAGATTATTCTAAAGGTGGTTAAGTCACATTTTTTGGCTGTTTTGCACCCACCATTTCGGGGTCTTTATCATCCGGAAATTGCAGCCACTGAAACACCAGCAAGGCCTTCCTTTGGTTGGTTGGAATGTATACATATACACATAAGTACATAATTAATCACATAGTTTGGGTATATTACATGATTATATATATATATATATATTATAATAAATATATATAATATATTACATATATATATATTTTAATCACATATACATGTTTCATAGCACATAGTTTGTCAAAGATTCGGGGCCGAAACATGCTCCCATGGCATCCCCTGGGCTTTCCCACTGCATTTTGAAGATCAGTTGCGTAGGACCTTGGGAACACTGCCTTTTTTCCGGGATGTTGGGCGATCTGAAAACTGTTGAGACTGAGAAAGCAATACCAGTAGTAACTGTAGTAATTCGAATCATACCTATTTTTGTGCATGTCTAACTGTTTCACATGTGTTAAATTCTTGCTTTCACTCTGTCCAGACATCTGACGCAAATGCCATGCAGGAAAAACTGCCACCCTTCAAACTGATTCAAGTTCTATGAGCTGGTGGCGTATGTGCCTTTGACATCTCTGGATAAGTTATTTACAGCACAGGATGCGCTCCACTTGAGTGTCCTGAAACCAGTGACAGTCCACCTTTCCAAAGCCTAATCCAGCTACGAACATACGGTGGGTGGTGGAAGAAATCCGATAAACCACCAAAAGGATGCTTGAAACCCCATAGGATGTTTACTGCCGTTTACAACTGGTGATTCGGATTTCGCAACAATCCACAGTATTGCTGGAACATATCTGTCATCGTTGGAGAAAGATCAGCAACATGTACACCCCTGACAGTGCAATTTCATAAAAAGGGCATTTGATGCTCGAATCAACTAGCATTGAAGCACGGCGCTTGAACATCACTGATGATCGACAAGGTTCAAGCTTGGAGCATGTGATTTCCATCATGAATTCTAACTCAGGACAAGTGAGGACAACACATTTTTTCCAACACTCAGGGACAAATGGGATGAACGGCTATCTGGTTGGTGGTGCAATAACCATCTTGAAAAATATGAGTTCGTCAATGGGAAGGATTATCCCATATATTACGGAAAATAAAAGTCATGTTTGAAACAACCAACCAGCTATAGTGTATTGTAGTATTCCATAGTCTGCATTTTTCAGTCAAGAATGGGATGAAACCATGCCACAGTTCAGAGTTTGGCTTGAGCCACGGGTTTTGATCCTGAAAAAACAAGGTGTGTCGGAAATGGGGTACCCCCTGGTAAACAAACAGTTTGCTATTGAAAATGGCCATAGAAATAGTTGATTTATCCATAAAGAAATATGTGATTTTCCATAATTAGTTATGTTAGTTTACCAGAGGGTATGCCCCTTATTTTTAGAGCCATTGAATGAGGGGTCCCATGTTGATTAACCACTGGGTCATCGGTGGGATGACCATAACACAACTTGACACGACTTGACACAGACCAAAAAAAGGTCTTCAAGCGTCTGTTGAATCCTGTTTCACAAGGGATTTCTTAGGTGATGCCACACCTTGGGATAACTAAGCTGAGTTACACCTCGTTTACTAGGGGTGATGACGGGGGATATAACGAACTAGTATTTATGGGGCGAAACTAAACCAACAAACATCCCTAAAAAACCTATTGAATCACCGGTGAAGTCCCAGAAAATCAACATTTTTGGTTGATGAAATTCGTTTATAAACCAACAGTGTGTACAATGTTTGTGGGCCTATTGGGATTTACCATAAATCTATGGGATTTGCCATATAGAAATAGGATTTCTACAGTTGTAGCCACAGTTAGAACTGGCTAGCTCACCTCATTTGAGTATATTTGAGTTATATTTGCTTACTTTAGTTGCACGAGTTAGAATCAACATTTATACCGGTTAAGGGCCATAAAACTGTATGGCTCTCTGAATTTGGTTCTATTTTTCAATAAATACAGTATTGGTTTAAGGTTTTTTTATGTTTTTTACCACCCATCAATGGTATAATTACCACCATTTAGGGGCCTCACCGGCCTCGAAAAAAATGCCGAATTTTGGTCTCCGGCGATTCGGTCTGTCGTCTCGATATCCCCTGGCCAGAGGTGGCGAGATTTGCACGGTATTTTAAGACCTGTTTAAAGGTTGGATGTTGGGATATGGGGCCCCTGGTAACTATGGTTATATACTGTAATAGTCTGTAATATATATATATATATATGTATATATAGATATATATATATATATCGACGCTTAGTGGTTTTTTCATATGCGCGTGCTTTTTTTTGCCAGTGATTTCAATGGGGTTTCCCCATCAATCTTTCGGTTTAGGGATCCACTGGTGGATCATCAACCTGGTTTTGGGTATGACTCGGTAGGATTCTGGACCATGCTTGGCATCTTCCCAGCTAGTTGGAGATCAAATATAGCAACCAAAAATTGCCGTTGCCGGTGTGAAACTAGAATGGTACTTCGATGATGCTGTCCACAAAAACAATCAAACTCTTTGGCACCGTTTTTGGGGCTGTAAGAGAAAAGAGCCCTGCAGAAATTGCCTGGAGCAAGTACTTTTTTGGGCTGATCAATCATATGCTCACTGGGCATGAGTCGCACTTCATGGCCAAACTTGGATAACATGCAAACACAGATTTTCTGGGCAGGTGGCCAAATTCTCTTAACATTGAAGCATTTTTCGATAGCCATGCGAGATTGACCCATCGGCAATCGGACCCCAAAAACATGCCATGCCCTATGTAGTACCAAAAACTATCAAGCATCTCATGGGCTTGGTGGTGCTGAATCTTGACAAATAGAGCACTATTCAAGGCAATGCTTTGGTGAAAATTCAGGCCAAATCCAGATCTGGATTTGTGGTGGGACAACACTGACTCAGCAAAAAGGACTTGATACTCCAAGCACCTTAAGTCAAATTCACCGACACTACTGTCAGCTTTCCCACATGCACGGATGAGTCATTTGAAAACCATTTCAACCCACCCGTGACATGGTAATTTTCAATAGGATTGGTAATTTTCAATAGGATATGAGATATGACAGATTCCTGCGTTACAATGCGAGTTTGTCCCATAAATACAGAACAACTGTTGGTTCACTATGAACTTGCACTACATTCATGACGGTAAATTGTATATAATGACAAATTTCTGATTCTTAGTATTCCCCCTGAAAAAGTCATGTCTTGTTTGCATCACCACCGTAAAAGCTTAAACAACGCCTTAAAGAATCTACCTTTTGAAGCTCATATCCTCACTGTTGGCTCCTTGGTGTCTCTAGCCGCTAGATGTTGTGATCATGTCTGCCAAGTAGAGTTCATCGTCATGATCACCGACATTAAATCCTCCAAGAAATGACCCATTTGGATAAACAAAAAATATGTAGTATTTCACTAATTTCACTCACCTGAAAAGTTGGATTTTCGCAAAGTTACCCATCCAATCACCATCCAGTGGCCCATGTTTTCCATGTTTTCCACCCTTTCCACCATCCGTCCCCCCCACCTGGGTGGATAAAACTGCCAATGTTCGAAGTCGCAAAAGGTCTCCGGCAGTGTGACGTCAATGGCCCGTTCCTGGCTCCGAAAAGCTGAACATTGTTAATCTGGTTACCATGGTTTTCAATGGTTGACCACTATTTTCCCTATAATGTCAACCCCGGATGAGACTAAACCATGGTTTATTAATGAGGGGGGTACTCCTCCAATAGTCATTTCATCTAGTACTCAAATGGTACCCTCCCAATTAAACAGCCCAGGGGTTTAGGAAAATCCAGGGTTGACATTACAGTTGATCGTATTTTGATGGCACAACAAAAGTCTCGGAATCTGATTAATATGATATGGTATCGGTATCACTTAGAAATATTATATTTTCCCTAGGAACATGGCCATTTAGCGGTATATCCCACCTCACCGATGTATATTTAGTGTCTATTTTTCTAGGGAACCCAAGTCAGGCCATTTGGGCAAGGTTTCAAATCATGTTCAACCAGTACCCCGCCAAAATCCACGACAATTCCACTTTTTGTTGATCAAATCCTTTGTTTGGCTGGCGCAATCCTATTCACCTTTAGTCTTGTTGGTCAAATCTCAATTTCGCTGCTTACATATGCCTCAATTCTTTGTTTGATCACCTGGCAAGCAAGTTTTTCCCCGGATTTTTTTTGGCTATTCATTACCCCTGCTGTTGATTCTCTCCATCAATTATCCGTAGATGACATATGGATTATGAATCTTAATGACCCATGAAACCTCCATGTCTTGATGATTTTCCATTTCAGAAACCTACCCGGCCTGGTAAACATACAAAAAGCTATTGAAGCCATGGCCCAGTCGAAATAGTGGATTTACCCATTAAAAGATATGTGATTTTCCACAGCTATGTTAGTTTACCAGGCCGGGTATCCATCTTTCAACTCTCCATTTCTTGATGCGACTTTCTGCTCCCTGCATCGCCTCCAGAGTAATGAAGGTACACTGCTCCTTGGGCCACATCACCAAGCCGGCTGAGACCTGAAACCACTGGAGTTTCCGTAGATTTCCATGGGATATGAATAGGTGGGATTTATTACAATAGAATAGTGGGATATGAACAATAGAATAAGTTGGATAATCCGAGGTACTACTTAATAAGTTGGATTAACATGGGATTTATTAATAAGTTGGATATAAACAATAGAATAGTGGGACTGGGATTAATCCGAGGTATTACTTAACTATATTTAGTGAAACATTAACGGCTAGTATTAATGGGATAGAAAAGTAGTGGGACTATCATTGGGGATTGATTATCCAAAAAGTCGAATGGGCAGTGGGATATGAAATCACGTGGAATTATGAAACTACGATATGAATGGGACATGAAAATAGGACGATTCTTGGAGATGAATTATCCAAGATATCGACAGTATTACTTTGTAAGGATTGAAGTCGAATGATTTGGGGAATTGAGAATCATTGAGATATTGGGATTCTTATTTGGATTATTGGGATGATTTTGGGACAATAGTGGTAGTATTAGTGCGAATCAATGGGATTCATATTGATGGGATAATAATATATAATAGTTGTGATATACCCGCAACGGTGTCATCAGACATGGCAAGCTGGACAATTCTCATGCTGTTCGATGATTTCCCCAGCTACATACCTCTATTTATAAAGGATTTTCCATTGCCACGTTTGATTACGATTACCGGAGGGTATTCAGGGTATTCAGAAAAGCGGCCCGGATAGATTCATCAACATAAATCTACATGCGGAGATTGAATCAGATTAACTTTTACTATTCTTGACGATGTCACATCATAATACATCTCAAATCTGGATGATTGAGAAACCTGCTTGATGGTTGAGATATTTTTAAAACACCCATCTCAAAAACATGAAGTCAATTCGGATCATCATACCAAATATTGCATATTTTTCCAGGTATCCCCATTATCCCCAAACTATCAGTTATATAATCCCAATATACAAGATTATATAACTATATATAACATACATCCCAAATAACATACAACTGGGGTACCAGGCCATTGGGGATACCAGGTACTGTAATCCCAAATAACATACAACTGTGGTACTATTCCAAACAAAAGAAGCTGCTTCTGAAAAAGTGACACAGTTGCAGTACTGGCTCTTCCCGCTGAGATCACGGCTTAGTGGTTGTGGCTTTTTCGTTCACCCCAGGAACTAAATAGATTAACCCTCTAGTAAACTAACAGTTTGCCATTGAACATGGCCATTTATAGTTGATTTACCCGTAAAAAATGGTGGTTTTCCATAGCTTTCGTTAAATAACGGGTTTTGTCACCCACTTTCGAGCCGTGGGGAGTGGCAGGGACGGTCCCACGCCATGGGTCATCTCTCCCACGCCATGAGAATCCTGGGGAATCCCAACGCAATAGATATTTGTATATTAATGTATATGATATATATATATATATGTATATAATATATCCATACCCCATGAAAATGGATCGATGACCATCAATATGGGAAAGCCATGTTTTGACCATCATCTCATATCTTTGGTGACCATGGCACTAACCCAACTCCTGTGACGTCTAATCAATGGGAATTTCAGGATCCTAAAATGGAGGTACTGTACCATATAAGGCCATATTTTCTGGGGATATTCCCTTACATAGGCCTGACAAATAGGCCTTATATATGGTAGGTACCTCCATTTTAAGTTCCTGAAATGGCCATCGGTCTAAGGTCTCACACCATGGGTCTGGCGACGGCGTAGCCCGGCACCGTGGTGTTCTGATCCAGGACGATTTCTTCGCTGATCTCGGCGGAGGCAGATAGGGGGGTCATGGGGGGGGGCTGAAGTAACAAGGAAACATGTCACTTAAGGTGCTTATTACACTATATATTACTAGTATATATATATATATACACATATATTTTAATGTATATCATATATCATTCATTACTGATAATTAAAATGGGCCAAACAATTGGAAATTCCAGAGATTTTGGAATTTCATCAGTTTATGGTTGGAATTTTACCATCTGGTAATTCCACATAGCTCTTGAAAATCACCATGTTTAACAGCTGAATTATCTGTAAATGGACCATTTTCAATAGCAAACTGTTAAATGGTTTATTAATTAGGGGGTACCCTCCGAATAGTGATAATCTGACACTTAAATGGTTCCCCCCAATTAAACCGGGTTTATCAATCTAGGGTTAACATTATTCCCATAAAACTAACCATTAAAACCACACCAAAAAATCATTTAATGATTGTATATCATTCTATTCCATATTATATTCATTTATTATTTATGTCTGATGATAATATATCCGATATATTCATAATTGTTGCTATTCCATATCATTTATTTCATGGTTTTTATACGTGGCATAACCAGAGTTGTTTGATCCATTCCATGGGAAAAATATAGATAGTATATGATAGTATATATATATAATTATAGGAAATACTATCTGAACTATAAAACGCACATATGTATATATATATATATTATAGTATACATAGTATACATGTGTATATAGAAAAAGTGATTTTTCATGATTTTTCAAAACGCTCAGCATCCAGATCAGTCCCAGGCCACCGTGCCAACTCATAGGACAAGAAGGTCCACTGCCCCGCTTCACTCAGTGGCACTACCTGCGTGGCGGATCGAAAGGTGGGTTTGTGGTGATTTTTCATGGGAACCATGCTGACTTTTGGCCATCAAAAATGGATAAAATATGTATATATATTATTAATCAAATATATTATCAAGAATGGAGATATATTAGTCAGTAGTCATATATATATACTACGATATAAAATCAGATATGACTGATACGACTGATACGACTGATATGACTGATATGACTGATGCTGGATTGGTGATGAAATAGAGAGTTATACTGGGATGATTGGGGATTTTGAACTAGCCCATATGGAGGTTTCCTAAAATGGGGATACCCCCAGTTCTCATCCATTTTGGTAGGAGTTTCCATTACAAATCATACATTTGGGGGTACCCCTATTATAGGAAACCTCCATATGAATGGGAAAACGGGCAAGTTTTGATGGTTCAAGTTGTTTGGTCAGAGGTGGTGCTTTCGGATGATGGATATACAGTATTACTGTGTAGGTTTTTAACATGTATAGACGCACATATAAGTATATGTATGAATCTTTACATACATATGTATATATATATATTATACACATAAATATATAAATATAATATATATATATATACATTTATGAATATATATATGGGTATATATATACATACACATTCTACACATGATATATATATAATACAATATATATATATATATATATTTATACATATTATACACATAATATATATATAATATACATAACATATATATATATATGTATATTTATTATACACATAATATCTAAATATATATTACACATAATATGTGTACATATATATATATATATATTATACAGTATTACATATAATATATGTATATGGTATAGATATACTATCGACCAACTAGGCTCATTGGCAGTCCAACCATAACATGCTGACCCACTGGACGTCGATGCGATGTTGGATCGGTTGAAAAAAACTACTGCATCTAGTTGGATCTATCTACCACAAACCAGAAAAATATGAAAACATCACCTAGTTAATAAACCAACTTGTGGCACCTAATATAGTTTCTTATAGTTTTGTAAGTTATAAACCATAGTTAACACAATTAACCATAGCCATACAAGCGTTGTATGCTCAAAACCATGGCGATTTTGACGTCGCCGCCTGTGGTGGGTTCACAGCCGCCAGGGAGAACCTTGGTTCGAAAGGAAACGTGATGTGAATGGTGATTCTTACAACTCAGGTTATATATATATATGTACATTTATAGTTATATAACCTGATGTATAAACAGTTAACTATAGTTATAACTATAGTTTACATGTATAAACCCATTTATAACTGTTAAGGGCCATAACTGCCGTGATGTTTAGTTTCGTTTAGTTTCACCCCATGACTAGCTCGTTGGATCTACCATAAACCATAGTTAATTCAGCCACTTAGAATTTTGGGGTATCCTTTTTAATGGATGAGTAAACCTATGAACCAAGCAGTATGAGATAGGGGGTGAATTTGGATATACCCCTGATCATAGTAATGGAAGTTCAGCTGAAAAAGCAACTAGATGCTGGTGGTCGTAGCTGATCAGGTCAGGTCGGACTGATGCTTTCCAATATCATCAGCAAACCCCCGTGACAATTTAATGTGGAGCCCCTGTTCGATAGCTAAGTCAGTTTATTTCACTATAATAACTGTATAACTGTTCGGTTGACCAGGGGGATATATCGAACTGGTTATATAGATAGGGTAAAATACACCAACAAACAGTTATGTTTGTTGGTTTTTACCGTCAGCTAACTATAGATATATCCCATTATCTTCCCCTAATCAACCCAACAGTTTTTCTACCCACTTTGTATTAATGAGTGTTTCTATATGTATCTATGGGATTATAACCCTTATAAATTGGGATATGGATATGGCCCCTTAATGACTACTTGGGTGCATCCCACTTAGGATCTGTGGTTTGTAATCCATATATATATATTATAACCCATATTTCATCCCAGATATAAGTGGTGATATTCCATATATGACTGGATTTTTGACCCATTTACTAAGTGGGATGAACCCCCAAGTATATAACTGGGGTATAACTGTACAACTGAGGTATACTATGGTTAGATGGGAAGAAGTACCTTGATCAGTTTTATAGAAGATCTAGATTGGAAAATGCACACCAACTTCATGGAACGTGCACAGCAACTTGGTTGGTATATCCCCAAACACATATTCCCATTTCTTCCATAGAATAGCTATCTTAACCCAGGGAAACCATGACCACTTGGAAGTACAGTTCCAGTGAAGTAGCCCCATATCCCAACTTATGGGGTCCTCAACTGCAGCACTAAGGGGGGACTTCTGCAACAAACAATGGAGACGGGACCCAACTGTTCATCAACACAAGTTTGGGGAGATTTTCTTGTAGGTTCTCAACCTTACATTGCATCTCAGCAACATTTCTGGATCTACACCGAAGCCGCACATGGAACCCCCAAATCAGATTTCTAGAACAACGTGGGATTGTCCGCAAACTGTATTTTATGCGCACATGCATACACATGCACATATGACTATATATATAAATATGTATATGTATGTATGTATGTATATATATATATTATATGGCTGGATAAAAATAATTTATTCGTCTGATCATGACTGTCATCATACAAGCATTTGGGGGTGAATGCCCTCACAATTCCCATCATTCCAGTGATGTCACGAATCGAGGGCACTGTAGTTTTGTATAAACATGTGTACACACCACACCGGTTGTTGAAGGATTTCATCATTTGTTTTTTTACCTGTGGTCTCACTTCTCCCAAAAAGAAACACATTTTCTTTGTGCCCCTAAATGACTTTTTCCTTATCGTTGTCTCTATTTTTCACTAGCCATTTGGTCGTATATCCGTTTCTTACTGGTGCTTGGTAGGGAATGATCCACAATAACCCATCCATTCCCATTTCACCATCTAATAATCTAAGATTTTGTTCGACAAACCCTTCGCTGCCAGTCTGCTGGTAGTTCTCGGACGGAATCCCACTGGGACCAGCGATAATCTCGATCTGCAGATGCATTGGTCCAAGATTTTGCCGGGATACTCTCTGGAAAACCATTGGAAAATTGTAGGAAAATGGTGGTTTAAAGACTTTTTTTAATGGTGGTTTAATGGGATTTACCCTCTGGTAAACATACAGTTACTGCTATAGAAAATCACCATGTTTAATGGATTTTAATGGGAAAACTATGGAAAAACTAGAGAAAATCACCATCTTTAAGTTCGGTAAATCAACTATAAATGGGCCATATTTAATAGCTATGTTATATTATATATATTGTATTATATCTGGTTGGTGGTATACCTACCCCTCTGAAAAATATGAGTGAGTCAGTTGGGATTATGAAATTCCTAATATATGGAAATATAAAATTCATGTTCCAAACCACCAACCAGGATTGGTCCAAGATGCCGGGATACCTCTTTGTAACACACCCAATGGAATTTTTCTCCTCGATCTTATTCGGACTCTCAAATTCCAATTGTTTAGAACTTTTTTTTCCTGGTTTTCTCCTCCATTTCTGGATGAACCTAGCTTGAATCACATTGAAGTCTGGAAAAGCGGAAGTGAACAATGTCACACCTTGGATTGGGGCAGGTTGGCCTTCACTGGGGCATCATGGACTGATCATCAAACATCATACCTTGATCTAGTGCAGCACTCCTGTCCTCCGGTGTCATCTCCATGGCAAGTGGGAAATCTCCGAACGAGCCATGGAGGGTTTGCACATTGAAAAAGAAAGTGGATTCCCCAGGCCAGGTTTGATTGCCAGAGGGTCAACCATGGCCTTTTTTATTTGTTTTAATATCAATGGCCATGTCAGGAACCTAAATTGGAGGTACCCACCATATATAAGGCCTTATATGATACAGTACCTCTATTTCAGGATCCTGGAATTCCCATGGATAATATGGACAAACAATCAACTTGATGGTTTCCTGAGAGTATTGTCTTGACTTAGCATGACCGGAAAGGGAAGGCTCCACTCAAGGGATTGGTTTGAAGCTACATCGTGTATGTATCTATCTATCTATCGATCGATCGATAGATCGATCTATCTATCTATATATTTATATATAGGGGTTTCCATAAACGGGGGTACCCCAAAATGGATAGTTTATAATGGAACATCCTATTAAAATAGCTGATTTAGGGATACTGCAGATACTCCAATTTCAGGACACCTCCATATAATATATATATATATTATATATAATATACTTAATATACTTGGAAATCATGCTGAATCATGGTTTTCACTTTTCACCATTATGTTTCTGGATTTTCAGCATTTTTTGGCACCAATTCTTATCAGGATCTCATGGTGATCACTTAGCTTATTTCAGTGAGGCTGTGGATTGCAGGGCATTGGACCTTGACCTACGGTGGATGGAAGAAATCCCCATTATTTCTAGGGTTTCAACTCCATCCTTTTGGTGGTTAAACATGAATTTCGATGGCCCATCCACAATATCACAACCCGAAAATATGAAAAGTTATATTATTAATTCTCTAAAGAATATTGTCTGGTTGGTGGTGGATGGGATTTCGATGGCCCATCCACAGTAGAACATCCACAGTAACCCCAAGATACTGTGACTCCTTTGTAGCTCCACTGTGAGTAGCTGGGGCCCCAGTGCCCTGGTGAAAGCTAACTAAAATCGTTGGTAAATGGTGGTTTAAATCCAATGAAATGCAGAAACGCTTGAAAATCCATCACCATATGCATATATGGTGGTTTCATAGGAAAACCATAGGAACACCATTGGAAAACCATAGGAACATGGTGGTTTAAAGACTTTTTTTTTATGGTGGTTTAATGGGATTTAATGGGATTTACCCTCTGGTAAACATAGAAAACTATGGAACAAATCACCATTTTTTTATGGGTAAATCAACTATTTCAATGGCAATTTTCAATAGCAAACTGTTTGTTTACTAGAGGGTTAATCTATTTATAACTGGGGTGAACTAAGCCACTTACCCTCTGGTAAATAGCTATGTAAGAAATTACCAGAGGGTACCCGTTTGTTTCATCCCACTATTCCCAGTGTCTATCTATGTATACATACTCTTTTGTAGGTTATCTATGTTATGGTTTATATGTGCTCTTATGTTATGTTTATCTATGTCTATCTATGTCTATATATCTGGGTAAATTATAATATTTCACTAACCTGAATCTTGCGGCCATAAAAGGGGATGATTCCCCTTATTAACCATGATTCCCAGTGAGGGAGAACAGTGAGGTCGTTATATTTTACCCAGAATTATGTGTGTTTCATCATGTTTTTCCGGTTGATGTACCAATTTTGGTGGATAAATCTTACCCAGATTAGCTCACCATGGTCCTGGAATATTTACCTACAAAACTGGGCCATAAAAATGGGGAACATGGCCCATAGAAATAGATGATTTTCCCAGCGACATCAACCTCCATTTATAAGGGATTTTCCATGGCTATGTCAGTCATAACCAGAGGGTACCTCCAATAGTCATATGGTTTATCGCAGAGCTCCCAATATTTTGGCACCGCGCCTTGGGTTCTCCAGTGGCGGTGATGGGACTGTAGAGGCAGGTGGAGTCATAGGGCAGCTCCTGCGACAATGTGGGGCATCCTTAACGGTTTTCATGGAATTTAATGGTGATAGAATAGTCATTTAATGGTATTATATATATAATATTATATCTGGTTGGTGGTATACCTACCCCTCTGAAAAATAATGAAAGTCAGTTGAGATGATTATTCCAATATATATATAGAAAAATAAAATTCATGTTCCAAACCACAAACCAGGTATATATATATATCAATGATCATAATTATCTAATTCGGCCAAGAGTTCACTCCAATTTCACGTTTTTTTTTTTTTTAATGATACATTAATCTATAGTTACTATAGTTGATGGGGTTTATACACCAACTTACAACTGCGGGGGCCCACATTCTATGTATAGTTACCCTCCGGCAATCAAACGTGGCAATTGAATACCCCATATTGACAAAGGTTTCCATGGGAAAATCATCTATAAATCGGCGACCTTCCAATCACGTTTGATTACCCGGAGGGCACATTTGATTCACACACAGCAACTGTAACCCTCAAAACGATGCCGAACAAGTCATTTATCACCATTTTTAGTAGGCTTTTACACACTTTTATCTTTTGGGGGATCACTATATTATTTATAGTCATCCTGAATCCTGAAGAAAATAGGTTGAATATGGGGAGTTTTAAACATATTCCGATTTTAGTGAGGATTCGGATGACTATATATGTATACCTGTATTGTATATATATATAAACATGTAAACAAATAGTGTATAGTATGTATTATCATTGTATTGCCATGACGTGTAGTAAATATATGTGTGTGGGTATATATATATCTATGCATATGTACATATATATATATGTACATATATATATATGTATATATATAGGCAACATTATATATAAGTAACTTTATTATTATATCATTACTATGTAAGTTATAAATATATAATGTAAGTTATCATTATATCATTACTATGATCCATTGCCGTGAATTCCGGCTGGATACGCTCCCAGGTTTTGGTAAAGGAAACTCAGTGGTTGGAACGCCTCTACGTCCCCACCAATGTCCGCATCAATGTCCGCACCAATACACAATGTTTGCGCTACATAATGTCTGCACAGATTCCTTACGACTCCACAGCCAGGTCCGGACAATGCGCGCAGTGATTCTAGCGCTGTAAATCTTAAACACATGGTGGGCTGATTGCATTTTATTGTCAGTTTGAAATCCATGACTGTTTTATCAAGTTCTTACCGTGATTTTGATCTATCGTTTGTCTGCAGGTACTGTTTCACGGATCTTACGCACTTTTGCTATGGACTTTCAGCACCTCGTGTGTGGACTTTGGGCCTTTGTTTATGGAGTTTAGCGCCTTTGGTGTGGACTTTGCAAGTCTTGGCATTGAACGCCGTGAACCCTTTGTGTGGACATTAAGCATCTTTTTTGTGGACATTATAGGCATCCTTCTTTGTAGCAGTCAATGGCTTTTTGGTGAGGGGATTTTAGGCATCCTTTTTCGGGACATGAGGCGCTTTTTTGCGGACACTAGGCATCGTTTTTGTGGAAATTGGGCGCGTTTTTTGTGGACATTAAGCATCTTTTTTTTGTGGACATGAGTCGCGGTTTTTTTGACATTAAGCATCAATCATTTTTGTGGACATTAGGCGCGTTTTTTTGTGGACATTGAGCGCCTTTTGTGGACATGAGGCGCGTTTTTTGTGGACATCAGGCGCCATCTTTTTGTGGACACGAAAGTGCTTTAAACTCTTTCATGCTCCCGGAATATGGCTGATGTTTTGAAAGTAAGTTTTCAATGCATGTCAATAGATAGTTCGCGAGCCCTCCCATGTTATAATATATATATATATGAATAATTATACAATATATAGTTATATATGTATATATATATATATATGTATATATATATATATGTATTATTTATTTATGCATGCGCAACCTGCTCCACAAAGGCAAGCAGCCCTCTCATGGCCACCCAAGGCAGTTCTGTAGAGGTCAACGCTGTGCGTCAAACGCCCCAATGACGACGTTTTTTGCCGCTTGAGATCGTCGAAGCACGAAGGCTGTTGGGAATCAACAGCAAACATCACACACCACATCACCCACCTTTGTTCCAAACATCTGATGGAAAGAAAACAATTGTCTCCAGATGTTTCGGTTTCCTCTGTAACCGACTCATTCATAGTCACATATCATCACAATTTACCACATCAGTATACGTCAGTTGGTTTGAATAGTAAACTAGGTCGCTGGTTGATTGGACTATACAGTCGAAATTCGATCATGACATGCGGTATAGAATTCGAATGATGATGGGGAGTAGATGTCGAAAAAGACTGTCAGGACACTCGTCGGAGTTAAGTACGCACTAGTAAATTCATTCAGATAGATTCAGATAGTGGTATTTATGCTACAAGAGATAAGTTGCAAGTATTTGTACTACATAAAATTATCTGGTTGGTGGTTTCAACCCCTCTGAAAAATATTAGTGAGTTGGGATTATTATTCCCAATATTTGGAACAATAAAACATGTTCCAAACCACCAACCAGTTGTTGTTGGAGATCCGTCACAAATATAATGATGCTATAAATGAGAGAACATTCACCAGCAAACATCGTTTTGTTTCCCCGCACAAAAGGTGCCAAGATGATGACAAAATACCACGTAGTTGAATCAACTGGGCTAGTAAATACCACTTAACCACTGAACGTAGGACATTTCTGGGCATTTCCAAAGTCATGGGGATACCCCCAGAAATCATCCGTTTTTCGATGGGTTTTTTCCATAACAAAAACCATCCAGCCCCACGTTGCCAAGTTGTGTGGTCATTTAACGTAGCGAACTGGAAAATCACCATTTTAATAGGTAAATCATCATAAATCATCTATAAATGGATCATTTTCCATAGCTATGTTAAATAACCAGAGGGTAGATGGTATATTGATGGTATTGATGGTCATCCATGTATGATGGCAATCCGAACATATTGGGTATGAAATACATGCCTATGAAAATGATGACAATGACCATCCCACAATATGGCTGTATCATCCATGTTACGACATATGGAAACCATCCCCTTTCCGCGGCAGCTGGAGCAGCTGCACTGGGCTCTCTGACAGGATAGTTGGTTGCAGGCTTCGGTTGGCAGTAGGTCTGGAAGAGGAAATTGGGCGGCCTCATTCAGCCGAAGGTGAGCTGAAAAGCGACTTGTCGCGGTGAGCTTCATCCGATCAGCGGGCGTTCAGAGCATTGGTTTCTTCCCCCTATCCTCCGGCAATTTGTTTCAGTTTGGGAACTGGAAAATGGCCCATTTATAGATGATTTACACATTTTCGAAATGGTGATTCTCTAGTTCCCGAACTCTTAGCTTGCCTCTGGGGTATTCCCAAATCCCAAGATGTTGATCTCTCACTTATATCCCAAATTCTTCCCAATAATTCCCTATCTTATCCCAAATGATCTCAGAACTCCAACGGGTCCCAACACCAAGCTTGGTGGTTTCAATCCCTCTGAAAAATAAGAGTGAGTCAATTGGGATGATGACATTCCCAATATATGGAAAGTCATAAAATTCATGTTCCAAAGCACCAACCAGAACCAGCCAAAAAAACCAGCCAAACAAAAACCACCGCCAACGACCTTTTCGACCCAAGTGGCCCAATGATCACAAGTCCACCTCCCTCAGGGATGGTCCTTAGAACGCTTCGGCAGCTTCCCCAGACCGCCAAGTTTTTTGGTGAAATCACTGCGTGCGATGGAGGCTATGGTAGAGGATATGGGTATATATATATATATCACCTATAGTATCGTATTCATGGGCTTTAAACACCAACTTATAACTGCAGTTATGGTGTCCTTAATTAAGAGTTATGTTTATAGAGTTATATAACTCCTATAACTCAGGTTATATATATACATATATATATATATATACATCATGACATAAAGCCATAAACATAAATCATCTTTGCAGGGGATGAAGATCATTGTGCAACAGACAGTTTTCAATATCGGCCAGCTCATGTACATAGCCATGGCTGTGGTTCCTTTTCCATCACCTGTTTAGTGCACAATCCATGCTACTTAAATCCAAAACAATAACGGTTATCTAAACATCGTGTCAAACCTTGTCCCATTTTCTGGGAAGATTCAGGAAAGATTGAAACTATGAACCAGCTCCTATACATAGCCATTGTTGAGCCCCATCTTTTGTTTTTATAGATGCTTTTTTTCATTGAGTGATCAATGGAGAGCTTACCCCGCAGAGCTTTCAACACAGCCGATGGGTCATGACATGCGACCAGGGACCAAGCCATGAACTTTCAGCCCGTCAGGTACATATAATATGCCCATCTATCTGGCAACCGTTGCCAAAAACCAACCAGATGAACAATCACTACCCTCCACATTAGGCTAAAACGGATCTATGAATATTCATGGTGTATATATATATATATATCCAGTTGGATGGCCTTCCAAAATTAACCGGTAAGTGGCCCCACACACACTTTTACCCATTTTTATATCCCCAATATCCATACTAGTAAGCCGTGATCATATCCCATTACACTTACAATATCCCTAAATTATATTCCATGATAATTTGTATAATATCCATTACCATCTGGTTATTTAACATAGCCATTGAAATCACAGTTTCTAATAGGTAAACCATCTATTCCTATGGGCCATCTATACCATGGCTATGTTAGTCATAACCAGAGGGTATATCCCATATAAATCACCATTAAATCACCATTAAATCACCATTTTCCTATGGTTTTCCTATGGTTTTCCTATGGTTTTACCACATTTTTTTCCTGGGCGCTCCGTGCGTGATGCTTCGAACACTGAAGGTAATCTCCACCGCCAAGGCGATGATACTGGTGGTGTAGGTGATGGCCTCAGTTGGAACTGGAAACCAACCAGTTCTGTCTGGGTATGGTGATTTAAGCATCAAAAATGGTGATAGAACTGCTTTTTTATGGAAAACTTTATGGGGATTTCATGGGATTTAATGGGACAGAACCAACAATTGTGGATGGGTCTGTCTGAAAATGGTGTATAGCCATAATATATGGCCATTCAATATATCTTAAAAATGGAACAGGATAACCAACCAATGGATGGAATGAGGTACCCTATTTTCAGACAAAGCCACATGTTGAAGTCGCATTTAGAAACCATCCATCTTTGTCTTGGTTCTATGTCATTTACCTTCTGGTAAGCTAACATAGCGAACTGGAAAACCACCATTTTTGATGGGTGAATCAACTATAAATTGCCATTTTCCATAGCTATGATAAAATACCAGAGAGTAGTTGGGTGCGGTTATAAATCAACTTACAACAGCCCTGGGTGCCTTACTATGAGCAATACATATCACATCTTTTGTTTTTTTTTGTTGTGTGGACAAGACCCTTGCGTGTAATTCATTGAATAAACGTGCAAAACATGGTTATCCCAATTTGGTGGTTTATAAATTTTCCCTCTTAGAATTGCCATAAAGTCAGAGATAAATCCAATTCAACAATAGCCACATATCTTATTGTTGCTTACTTATCACATGCCATCAATTATATTCCGATTTAAAGGTATTTTTACTATAAGATATGCATCTCATTCTAAATCTGCAATCTAATTCTATCTCCATTCATTGTTCCTTTAACTGGCATAGCTACCCCAAAAATAAGACAGTCATATCCTTGCACAATAATAGTAATGGTGGTTAACCAATGTTCTATCTTTTTTGGGGTACTAATTACATATTGAGCCATAAGATTTTACATTAACATTGGTTGGTTGCATACAATAAATTTATCATGTATGATTATTAATATGACTAGTTATTATCAAACCAATATCACCATTGATTATGTTCCCTCTTGAGCCACTAAACATATCCCTATTCCATCGCAATATCGTACGATTTTTATTGGTTCATAGATTTCCCTAACTGCAATGGCCCGCGACTGCAAGTACCTTGAGGACGATATGACCATCCGCAATGCCCACAGGAATGATCCATCAGCCAGGTAGAACTTCATTAAAAATCACCACAAAAAAAACCATCAACCAACCATCAACCATACTGATTCTATCCGCTCATTTACGGCTCCCTACAATGCTTTTGGCGGCTACAATCTATTCACCCACATGAAAAAAAATAATATCACATCAAACTGGTTTGTAATATCAGTTCTATCAGTGATGTCCCCAAACCCATATTCCCTTTGATTCTTCCTTACAATGGCTATCTTGAGCCAGGGAAACATCACCACTTGGAAGTGCAGTGTGAACTACCCTCTGGGAATTTGTTACATAGCTATTGAAAATATTCCATTCATAGTTGATTTACCCATAAAGAATGGTGATTTTCCATGGTTTTCTGTATGTTTACCAGAAGGTAAATGGATATACTGATATACTGTACCTCACCATAGTTGTAAGAGTGAAATCTTAACTCATGGGCGGTGAAATCTCAGTTACTAACCCCAAAGACTTCGGCATATCCCAAAAAATATCACCATTGGTAGCAGTTTTTTTTCCAATTACCCTCTGGTAAACATACAGAAAACTATGGAAAATCACAATTTTTAATGGGAAAAACAACTATAAATGACAATTTTCAATAGCTATGTTAAATTACCAGAGGGTAGCAGTTTTTTTTCCAATTATATTCCCCATATAAAGCCATTGTAACCAGGGTTGAAGAGTTATACAATTTTTTCCTATCAAATGATGACTTTCCATCTAGATGATTCATTGTTTTGCCAGTTCTCAATGGTTATAATTTTACTGTTATACCGCAATATACCGTACCCATCAATGGTTTCTCCCTAGTTCTAATCTTCATAAAAGTTATACTTATAGTTAATTTCACCCGGATTTTTCATTATAAACCATCCATTTTAGGAAAGCTCCATATCCACTGGTTCAAAGCCCATCTTTTTGCAACTCATGGCCTGCCCCCATGGCATCCTAGTAGCTCCATTGATGAGTCGTTGCACTGTGGGAGCTTCAGCTGTTCCGGCTTCCAGCCGATTAATTTCCAAGTCCTGCATAAAGACATGGGAAAACATGGGTGAAACAGCGGCAAACCATGGTTTAACTATGCTACAACCATGGTTTACTGGTTGTTACGGTGGTAAAACCAAAGTCATCGGCAAAACTGATGGTGTAGCGATGGTTTAAGTATATGGCTTAAGCAGCAAGATTGGTGATCTAAGCAGCAAATTCCTAGGAATTTGGTCAGCGAAAACAGGCCTCTTGACCAGCAAAGGGCGACTTTACCCAGCAACATTGGGAATTTCAGTGGCACACATGGTGATTTACGCGCTATAAATCCTGATTCCACCAGAAATGGTGAGTTCGTCAGCAACTACAAGGAGCGCTGCTTTTGGAAATCCCTGAAATCCCACAAAATCTCCATATCTTCTAATTTCTATATGTATATATATATACACGGAAAACATAACTATAAGATACTATATATATTTTTTTTGAAATACATATCGCTTACAAAAATAGCGTTTCCTATATATATTCCTTCCGTTTGAGGATCATAGAATCACCATATCCTGATGAGTTCCCCAAAACCAGCGAGAAGTTCTCCGTGAGGCGCTGGAGGATTAGTCGTTGGTCAATGACTAACTGGTTGGTGGTTTTGAGCCCTACCCCTGACATTAATGGGATTTAATGGGGTTTAATGGGGTTTAATGGGGTTTAATAGGGTTTAATGGGATTTAATGGGATTTAATGGGATTTAATGGTGATTTATATGGGATTTAATTGTGTTTAATGGGGTTTAATGGGGTTTAATGGTGATTTATATGGGATTTAATTGTGTTTAATTGGGTTTAATGGGGTTTAATGGGGTTTAATGGGATTTAATGGGATTTAATGGTGATTTATATGGGATACCCTCTGGTTGGTGGTTTTTCGGCCTACCCCTCTGAAAAATCATGGAGTGAAAGTCAGTTGGGATGATGACATTCCATTCCCAACTGAATGGAAAAATAAAAAATGTTCCAAACCACCAACCAGCTAATCAACCGTTGTCTACCCTGAAAATATTCCCATAGAATGGCAAATTATAACGGACATATATCTACACAGCAGTCTACACAGGGAAAAGTTAACTTTAACCCAGTATACACAGTATTTTTATACATACAATTATATATGGAGGTTTCCTGAAATAGGGATACCCCTAAGTCATCTATTTCTAGATCGGATTTTCCATTATACACGATCTATTTTGGGGATCCCCAATTTATGGAACCCCCCATATATCTTTATGTTCTTCGCATTTTAGGTCATACAATCTCCATATACCCCAAGCATCCCGGCAGATACAAGCCAGGGACTGTAGGGTTTTCAGTTTAGAGCTTAGAATAGTTTAGACCTTTTTTGGTCTGGAATGAAGAACCTTATAGTTGTAGCATTTTTTCAGACCATCCCAGACCCTCTTGTACCTGCAGTGATGGCCCAACTAACAGTTATTTTTATGGGATCATAACATATTATATATAACTCCTATAACTGAGGTTATATATCATAAAATAATCCCATTAAAATAACTGTTAGGTGCACCATCACTGTGAGGCTATCCCCCAAACAAAAACCACAATGCGCCTGGTTGTAACCAAACTCGATGGTGAACTGGTTGGCCGAGCCAGTAGGAGGCACCTGCGGAAATCGCTTGGAAAATCATAGGAAAATTATGGGAAAACACCTATAAATATACAGATAATAGTGGATTTCACTGTGGAAATTAAGGCTTTCACTAGGGAAATGGTGGATTTACCTGGGGAAATTGAGGCTTTCAAAAGGGAAATGGTGGCTTTATTCGCTTCGGGAAGATTACAGTGGTATCTACAGGATGGGGCCCCCGTTCGATAGCGTTCAGTTGCCTGATAAAAGTGGCTGAATTCTATGGTTTATGGTAGATATAACTATAGTTAATGGGGGTTTTAATGGTTTATACACCAACTTATAACTGGGGGGGCCCATCCTGTATGATCATAGGGTACATTAGAAATTGGATAAAGTAAGATACCCCTCACTGACTCGAGATACCCATTCTCAAATGATCCATGGTTTGTTGGAGACGAAATGGTTTTCTACAGATAGAGCTGGCCCTTTCACATGCAGCCATGGCAATGAAAAGTCCACAAGCATCCCAGAAATGGCCAGGTAGAAAGATCTATGGAAAAGTCCATGAAAATCAAAATCTCTGATTTCTTTGTCGCAACCCCCAAAAAGATAGAAAAGTGAATCACCACTGTTTCAGTAGGATTTGACTGTTCTATCCTTTTGGAAGTTACCATCTGGTTATTTAACATAGCCATGGAAAAAATGGTCCCTTTATAGATGGTTTACCTATCAAAAATTGTGATTTTCCATGGCTATGTCAGTCATAACCAGAGGGTACCTATTCCCTCCAGGTGATCAAGACTTGGCAATGGAAAATCTTCGATGTTCAATGGGAATTTCAGGATCCAAAAATGGAGGTACGTAAACGTACCATATAAGTCCATATTTTGTTGGGATATTCCCTGAAATTTAGGCCTTATATATGGTGGGTACCTCCAATCAATCGGTTCCTGAAATGGCCATTGATATGTAGTTCGATGATTTTCCCATTAACACCTCAATTTAGTTCCTGGATTTTCCCGCCACCTCTGATAACCAGAGGGTCTAATTCAAATTTCTCCAGGTAAATCCACCATTTCCCTAGTGAAAGCCTCAATTTCCCCAGGTAAAACAAAATGGTACCTTCTGGTTATTTAACCTAACTATGGAAAATGACCATTAATCACCATTTCGTTAGATGATAAAACCCGCTGATTTACATATATGGAGGTTTCCTGAAATAGGGGAGCCCCAAATCATCCATTTTATTTTCGGATTTTCCATGAAATAAACAATCCAGCCATTGGCAATTGGGGTACCCCCATTTTGGGAAACATCAATTTAATGGCTCATTTGTTGGGTTCCTGGTGATTCAAACACCATTTACCATTACCATTCATCACCATTTATATCATTTATCACCATGACCGCATAACGATGATTTACCTATCAAAAATGGTAATGTTCCTTGATCAAAGTCGAGACCCCAATTTGGTCCTCAGACGCCAAAATAAGCTCAGGAACATCTCCTTAAATCTCACGCCCCGTCACCGAAAAAAATATCCTTTAAAAAGGACTAGATTGACTAGATGGATGGATTTAAGATACCATCTTAAACAGTTGATTGAAACATTTTACAAACCATATTGATTCATTTTTTGTTCAACTGTTCTGCACCATCACTGATGGATTTAAGAACGGATGAGTCCTACCGTGAACACATGTCCGTCTGTATTTTAAAGAAACACATGGATCAACATGAACAAATGGATCTAACTATCATGGTATTTTTCATCACCCGCAGAACAGTTGATCAAAAAATGTATCAAATATTGGCAAATCTTCGATACCCTGCAATGAATTAGACTGTCACTATACATCCATATATGTGTATATATACATATGCATATATATATAGATACACATGTAATCACATGTATACATCTAGATATTTAAACGTATATAATTAGTATATATATATATAATATGTATATATACATATATATACATACATTGTGTGTGTTTCCCATTTACTGCACAGAACTCAAAAATGTATAGCCCCTACTCAAGCCAGGGGCAAAGCCGACCGCGGAAAACGCATCGACTGAAGGAGGCACCATTGGAATCCGAATCTTGCAGGCGAAGCCATATTTCACCCCAGGCCTCGAGGCTTGGGAAGTGAAACACTGCAGAAACGGTGGAGAAAACCATAGGAAAATGGTGATTTAATGGTGATTTAATGGTGATTTAATGGTGATTTAATTAGATCTGGTAACACAGGGCTTTTTTCATCCTAAAGATCTGAATACTGTAAATCTAGAGCTGGTTGGTGGTATACCTACCCCTCTGAAAAATATGAAAGTCAATTGGGATGATGACATTCCCAATATATGGAAAGTCATAAAATTCATGTTTCAAACCACCAACCAGTTATGGATAATCTACGGATTTCATATGATTTCATCCATGATGTGAGGATGAAGTTTAACCAGCAAGTTATTGCTTTTCCACATTCGCCAACATCGTGATCCAGTATGGGGATCAGACATGAACCAACCTTCAGGAATTGGGAAACACGCTGTCCGGTCGCCCTTTGCATCTGTAAAAAGTTCGAATTTTAGTAAGATATCTGCTTGATTTGGGTTTCACTGTTTTAGAGACATGGTCGTTGTGAATCTCCCTTTTTGCTGGCTGGAGATCTGCACTGTCCATGTTTGCTGTCTAGATCACAACTGTTTGCTGCTTAATCAAAACAATGCACTTTGCATCCCCTCTGAGGCTGGAGACGTCCAAGCCAGCTGCATGTAGTCCTGTCATTGGCCATCTTGCCATGGTGTCTGCTGGAGAGATTACCCCCAGGTAATTTGTACAGAGCTCCGGACGTCATGGCCCATTTAGTTCGATGGGTTTTGTACCAAATTGTAGTTCATACCTTACTGCATTGGATTATATACTCGGTGGTTTATAATCCTAGTCTTTTTGGGGTTATATCAACATTGTTTCTCATACTCACGGCAGATTCTTTGACACTCTGGTCGCTTCTTGCCTTGTTACGGCTATTGTTGAGGACAATCCATTTGCTTCTTTTGTTGCATATCCATGCCATTCCCCATTTGACGTGGTCAAGTGTACATACTGGGGCCTCCAAGATAGTTAAGTTGGTTTATAGCTACAATAACTTGGGTTTATGGGGGATTTATGTATAATATTCTATAGTTATCCATAAACCCAAGTGATTGTACTAATATATCCCAGATGAGTGGAGCTTTTATATACCATCCGGTTATTTAACATAGCCATGGAAAATCACCATTTTAAATAGGTAAACCATCTATAAATGGGCAATTTTCATCAATTTTCCATGGCTATGTTAAATAACCAGAGGGTAGTTTTTCTATAAGATGGCGTTGTAAACCAGCTTACAACTAGGGCCCAGATCTGTCAAGGTGCCCCGTTGAGAAAAAAATGCCTCCCAGCTGAATCAACTACCAGTACCCGGCCTGGTAAACCATAGGAAAACCACTGGAAAATGGTGATTTTTCATGAGGGTTTATGGTGGTTTAATGGGATTTAAACAAAAACTCGGAGTGATCACATGGTGATTTGTTCCGTAGTTTTCTATGTTTACCAGAGGGTAAATCCCAGTACATCCCATTAAACCGCCATAAAAAATCTTTAATGGTGATTTATATGGGAGACTATAGATGGCCCATTGAAATAGATGGTTTACCGAACTGAAAAATGGGTGGATTTTCTATAGCAAACTGTTAAATTATCAGAGGGAATGATAAGCAAACTGGTTGGTGGTTGACCTACCCCTCTCAAAAATGATGGACTTCGTCAGTTGGGCTGATGACATTCCCAATGTATTATGGACAAATAAAAGCCATATTCCAAACCACCAACCAGACAATATATTACAGAATTAATTATATAAATTAGTATTTTCGGAGTGATATTGTGGATGGTGTCGAAATCCGATAAACCAAAAGGATGGTTGAAACTACCAGAGGGTAACCCATAAACGAGGGCCCATTCTTCTTGGTTTCAGCTTTGGAGATATTCCCAATGTCTTTTCGCGACCCATAGTGACCTAGAAAAATAACTATTGCTGGTTATATAGTTGTTTTAATCTCAACCAAATATCCAAACCAATAACTATGTTCTATCTCAACCAAACATTGGTTGTTCCTAGCAAAAAAACATATTCTTCATCTCAACCGATCATCCTATGGTCGTTCAGAAACGACAACAACACATTGAAGCCCCCAAACGGGATCGATGACCCAGGCTGACCCAGCTGCATCAGTTGAGCCATTCAAAATACTCCGCCGCTTGGTGGTTACTGCACCAGTGGTGATTTTAATGGTGATTTAATGGGGTTTCATGGGATTTAATGGTGATTTATATGGGATACCCTCTGGTTGGTGGTTTTTCGCCCTAGCCCTCTGAAAAATGATGGACTGAAAGTCAGTTGGGATGATTATTCCATTCCCATTTCTGAATGGAAAGTCATAAAATTCCATGGTTCCAAACCACCAACCAGCAATTCTACTACTTGGTTGATAGATGTTGATAGCACGTTTTTTTCCCATTCAAACGGCTGAATGGGTGAGTGAAAAAAAACCCCGGACTGAAACAGGTAGCTGTTCATTCCCATCAAAAAACAGAACCGAAGTATTTTAAACAGCTCAGCTGTGAAGCCGTTTTGCACAAATCGCCGGAACGACCATGGTCAAGACCTGAGTGATGACGTGGCAATGACCATACCCCAAAAATGTGTCTGATTATCGCTGGCTTTTCCAATGTTTATCTAAACTAAGTAAAACATATCACATGGATTGCCGCATGATTCTTTTTTTCGCCACTTAATCCATCTGATTTGAACGGATAACGAGGGGAAACTGCAGACAACTGCAGTGTTGAGCCATTACCATCCCATCCCGTATGTTCCCATATCATATTCCAATATAATAACTGGTTGGTGGTTTTAACCATCTTGGAAAATATGAAAGTCAATGGGAAATATATTATCCCATATATTATGGAAAATAAACAATGTTTGAAACCACCAACCAGATAATAATACTAATACTAATAAATACATATACATATGTATATATATATATAAATATTGACTCATATTCCCATTACTATCTCAGCTGCAAAAGCTGTTGAAAGTTGAAATGCCTGATTTCGACTGCGTGGACCCCCTTTCGTTGGGGGCATCAAATTCACATCTGAAGGTGATGCTTTCTTTTTTCAGAAGCAGGACATGTGTGAAAACAATACATGCCTTCACAACGTGATCATCAGCTGCTTTATTGCTTCTCCCAAGGTTCCAGGGTTCAGAAGTCAGAGGAACCAGCTCAATCTACTCATTGTACCCACCCATGCTGTTGACATATGGTAGGGGATGCTCATAAATAGCCATTCTCATACAGAAAATGAGCTTCTAATCCATCGTTTTTTTTTGTGGAGTTTTCCCCAATTTTCAGACAGTTTCAATGGGATGGGTCAAAACCTACAATGTGAGGCCCCCAAGATAGCTAAGTTGGTTTATAACTCCAATAACTATGGTTTATGGATCGGGGTGCCAATTCATTATGTGAAGTTGTGCAGGAGTTTTAGAGCAGTCTAACTTTGATGCATAGGCCTCAGGCTTTAAAATGCACAAAAACAATGAAAACTGGCTCTGCAATAAAATGCCTTGCCACCAAATTCATGCTTGAATGTGCATCCAACATCATCCAATTTCATCCAATTTTGA
>Ga0126342_10000732_pt1 | contig 39560 bp, 28 predicted proteins | sample Cyp1metagenome_FD_92528 | JGI IMG/M metagenome (GOLD analysis project Ga0126342, IMG submission 92528) | Coral microbial communities from Lord Howe Island, Old Settlement Bay, Australia - Cyphastrea 1 metagenome | ecosystem: Host-associated > Invertebrates > Cnidaria > Coral ...
CTAAATTGGAGGTACCTACCATATATAAGGCCTATGTAAGGCCTATGTAAGTGAATATCCCAGCAAAATATGGCCTTATATGGTACAGTACCTCCATTTTAGGATCCTGGAATTCCCATTGATTTAGCTGGTAAACCATACTGTAGCTACTGGAGGTATAACTATCTAGGGGGCACCTTGTAGCTATGATCAGAGGGTAAACCACCCCACTTCCCCCTCTCCTCTTCAAGGAGTTGCTGGATTCACCTTCCGGCAACTCACCAAGTGCTTCCATGCCAGCTGCCTGGCCCCAGAGCATGCCACAAGATTGCATGCTTTAGTCAAAAATGGAGATGTCATTAGGATTTAACCAACAAAACTTGGGATTGGATGGGATTTAACCAACAAAAATGGGGATTCAATTGGTATTTAATAGGGAATATGATGAGGATAATCAAACGTGGCTGGCAGTGGAAAATCCCTGAACTAGCCATGGAGCTTTGCTCGCTGGGAAAATCATCGAACTATTGCTGGATCTGATGGAAATGTCCAGCCAGCCACGTTACCAGCCACAGTATTTTGGAACCGCCCAAGAAGCTCAAAACATAGAAAAACATGAGAAAAAAACACGGTCCCCTTTGTCTCATTTCTATTTAGTTTCCAACTCAATCCAATTCATATGTTCTTCCCAAGAAAAATGTAGAACAGGATCAGCATGATACCTTTGGCGAAACATTTCGCTAGGAAAAAACACCATGGCCATCACAGGATTCGCACCTTTGGCACCACTGGCTTCATGTCCGAAGTCGTCTCCTAGCGTCGAGGTCTCGAGTGAGGGGAACAAACATGAAACCAACTGGGGAAAAGCAATGGTTAATCCCTTATAAATGGAGGTTTAAAGGGGAAGATCAATGGTTACAGTAATCCCCCATTGGAGGAGGTTTCAATGGGAAAATAATCTATAAATGGGTAATTTTCCTGCTTACTGTTGAAAAATCATAGCAAGGATGCAAACCCTGATCCCAAACATACTCCGTTTGGGATGGCAAAGGGCTTGGCAAATGCTGCTGGCAACACATATTCCATGCAGAAACCTTGGCCAAACACCTAAGGTGCGCCCGTGTTTCAGCAGAAGCAGCGCATGGAATACTGTAAGTTGAATGAACCTCTCTTCCCATGTAGTCGGTGTCACCAGCAGCACATCTGACTGAACCCTTTTTCCGCGCACTGACATCACATGAGACCTTAGTTAGATCAGGTGCAGCGATGGAGTTTCCCAGCGATTCTCTCACAACAATACAGGCTAGTCAAAGAGGACCTTATTAATAGCATTTAATATCCACTTACAACTCTTTGAAATGGATCCTTGTACTGTAATTATACGTACTGTAATTGATCGAATCAACTCCCTCTTAGCATGGTCAGCACATAAAGTATAAACACCAAGGAAAATGTCTAGGATCATAGAAACGAATGTTGAACCTCAACTTCCAAATAACACCGGTTGAAAGCGCTACTCATCTGGGCAGTGTTCAAAACCCGAAATGTCATTCCATGTTCTACTGGTAAAGGTTAAGAATCGTTAAGCAGTTTCCCAAAAAAAACCTATCATGGATGATAAATTATAATACATCCATAATGATATATTCATCAAGAAGCATGTCAGCAGCTCAAAACTGTGGAGATCTGAATCGGACAAGCCCAGCTAGTGGTTGATCATCACCTTCCCTATTGAAATTGCCTTTTATTGTGGCCAAGCCGATTCTATTATATATATTTTTTTTTCTACTTAGATACAGTGACTTGTTTTTACATGTTTTTGTTTTTAGCTGGTGAGTTTTTCAAAATCCCCAGCCCAAGGTACTAAGCTATCTATATAATATTTCCCAGTTATATAATGCAGATGAATCCTCCATGTTTGAACAAACCGTTTTCAACCCTCTGCGGCCAGAAACCGTGGGCGGAGAGGTTTTGACCTGGCACAATGCAAGTGGACGGGGCGAGGGCACTGGCAAACAGTGCAAAGGGACAAGTGAAACGTGGATTTGCCATGATTTACCATGATTTATCAACAGTAAACGGAGATTGACAATAGTATGTAGGTCCGAAAAACCGATAGCCACTGTTACCAATGACTTCCCAGAAATGGAAGAAAGTTCTGAATTGGAGGAGATTGGAGTTTACCACGTCTGGTGTATCTCTTCTTATGGATGATGATGATCCACCATACTTGGACAGTATAACCCTGGAAAAAAAAAAACACCAGGGCTTTTGAAATACTGCTCATGTGTCTTCAATGCTGAAGTGTCTTCAAAGATATGTATCAACACTGACACAGTCCAACCAACCCTGATCGCCCCCCTCATCGCTGGTTCTTTTGGTGTCTCAGCCGGATTATGAAGTCCGTCACTGGACCAGCACCAGCGACGGAGGTCTAATGAGTTTCCTTTGGGCGCTGCCTTTTCCAGCTGCCAGTGCCCAATCTTTTTTGGCCGCTCAAGCTGCACATGGCTTGACGGATTCCCCGTGCATAATGGCCCCCAAACTATGCCCTTCACCACCAAACGGATTTGGGACCATCAAAACATCAACTATTTCCAGTAGATTCCCCTGTGGTGGGTCTAAGTTTTCTCTATGTGAACATCCAAAAAAGTCACCGACTCAAATCCCGGCGCCGCTACTCCAAATGCTCATGGTGTAGCTTCCACTCAGATGGGCTCTTTTCCTGTAGCCCTTGGATCATCTGCTTGGTGCCCAAGAGCCACAAAACGCCAAGGACGGTGCACCTCACTGTCCGAGGGATGCCACCGGTGATATTTTTTACGGAATGTAATAGGAAACCATGTATTTATATATATATATATATATATGTATACATATATAAATATATATATATATGTGTGTGTGCATGTGTGGAGAAACCAGATATACTATATACTTGTACAACATTCAGTGTAAAGGGAAACGGATAACAAAAGCCAGCAGGACGTAATCACAATTGCCGGGATGCACATCTAATGAATGACCGCTCATGCTGTACCTAAAGCATGTTGTGGATACCAAAGAAAACATAATTCACCCAACCAGAGTAATCTAGGTAGAGACTTAAAGACCCCATCTATACATAGATGATATAATATGGTAATACAATACGTCATACATATATACTATATTATACTATATCACGTGTCTATATTTCTATATATATACATACATGTATATCTCATAAGTAGGTATACAGTATTAATTAAGTATTATGTAACAATCACTTATGATCATGTATATCAAAGCCCCAAACATCGGATGCTTGACACAACCACCGAGGTACAGGATGGTGACGGTGTAGAAACCATCCATCTGCAGCAAACAGCTCTCCGTTTGGCAGCTCAAGACCTGAGTTTTGAGGATTTATCACCAATATGAATGGGATTTGAATGGGAATATCACTGGAAATAATAGGTACCCCATGATAATTCAACTTTCTGCTATGGAAAATGGGCCCATTTGTAGATGGTTTATAATGAGTTACCGTTCTTTAAAATGGTGAGTTTCCAATTCGCTACGTTAAATAAACAGAGGGTAAGCATCAACACCTGAAACAGGTCGAAAATCATCTGGTAATTGTCGCGTAGGTATGGAAGCTATGGCCCATTTAGTTCAATGATTCTGCCATTATTGTGGAAGCATCAAGACCTGAAACAAGTCCAGGTGGGAAACCATCCCAACATGTCATGCGAAAACCATCCAAAATGATGATTTAATGGTCTTTTCACAAATGATATCAGCAGGATATATTCTATGGATTTCTATGGTGATTTGTTGTAGAGTTGTGGAAACCTTGGCCCATTAGTTCGATGATTTACCTATTGTTGTTGTTTTAATGTGTTCATGATAATTCTCCATAGCTATACGAAAATTCATGAAAATTATATACCAAAGGGTAACCCAGAAAAGTAATGGCTTATTGGGTTCTCCCCAAGCAGAGTATAACGGAGTACAAGGGGGATATGATGGGGATATCATATATATATCAGCTATGGAAAATCACCCTGGGAAAGTTGCCGAGCTAACCCAGAAAAAATATGATTAACCAGCAACAGGTTAGTATTTATCTTCTGGTAATCTAGGCTGTCTTGCTCCAAAACCCCGGAAGATCACTGCTGAGCTCCCGGCGTCCACTAAGAAAAAAGCCGCCGTGGGAGGCCATCGACCACCCAGATTGCCCATGGTGTTGAGCAGGGTCATGTAGGTACCTGCGGCCAGGTATCGTTGTTAACCATTCTGCAGTCGCTGAACAATCACAGAGAGAGAGGGAGTGAGAAGAGGTCTGGGTAGATATAGAATGATATATACAATGTATGTATATAAAAAGTATTCTTCGAATTATATCATCAGCCCGTAAATAGAAAGTGGGAGTAAGTGGTAAGGACATTAAGTACATCATAAGAAGTTCTGCATAAAATGTGTATATATATATATATATATATATCAACTTTCATCATCTTGTATTTAGATATACATACATATATATATATATAATATATACATACCTTCTAAGAAAGTGTCTGGATGCGTTTGGATGCATAGGGATATACACAAGTATGGGTTTTGCCCCAAGTTTATTGCACATTGTTAATAGGAAAATTGATTATTAAACGATCAAATTTGGGGATACCCGATGTTCAGACTTCGGACAAACCCATATATATATATATCCATTTTTATATTATATTACATGTTTACATATGATATTATATATACAAATTAAAGAATGTGTGTGTGTATATATATATATGATCCATATTTACATGATATATACAGTACATCTGATATTCATTCTTGCGCCTCCAAAGGCTGGATCGCTCACGTGGGCGAAGAAGGCCATCTGAGAGACGAACATCAACTCCTTGTGATGATAAACTTGGCCATGAAGCCCAAACAACCCTCAAACATGGTGGAAAAACAATGGAACATAGGGATTTGACGATAGGAAAATGAGTTAACATGAACTCCCAAACATTTTTGATGGTTAATAGTGGAAAATTTAGACTTCACATTGACTTAACCATCAAAGATGCAGGGGAAACATAGGGATTTAAGAATGGTGATTCATCCAACCCCCAGTCAGGTGACCCCCCAAAAAATGTTTAAGGGTCCAACAAAACACAATGATAAGGGCAAATCTGAACCATCTATTTTTGACTGGGTGACCGGTTGCTGGGTTGATGAATCCCCATGATCTGGTGATTGAGCCCATGAAAATGCCGGTTGTTCCTTTCTTTTTTAATTTAAGATACAACCAACACGCATGGGGATTCTGTAGATGGCATTTGGGATTCAACTTTCCACCATCCCATGGGGACATCATTCCACCAAAAGAGGGGATTCAACCCATAGCATGAGATGCTGAGATGCATATTTTAAATCAACTCGTTGGTTGTTGAACCATCCTGACTCCAAAGATGTGACAGTCAAGAATGTGTCATCATCCCAAGTAGATGCTGAAAAGTGTATAACATTCGTGGAATGCCGTTCGGGTACCCCAGGCAAACAGCAGGGTTGAAACCAATGCTAGCGAAATGTGCCGTATGAATAAAGTGTGGTCCAGGATTTTCAACGCATCCCCTTTTTAACGGAGTTCTCATCATCCCACGTTTTAAGATGGAAAGTAAAATAGAACAAAAGCATGTTGGAATATGCTGGGTGTGTCAGAAAATTGGGTAACCCCCGAATTTCATTCATGCATCGTGTTCCCCACTTTTTGATGTATTCTTACATGAATTACAAATTTAGGGGTCCCTACCCCACGTCTGGACAAGTCCATTTGAAACCACCAATCGGCCAATGATTCACAATTCACACCGGACCATGTTCCATCTCCCCCACAACCGAAGACCACGTGGTGATTTGGGTTGGTGCCTTGAATTCCTATGGCAAATCCTCTAATGATCGTCCCTTACCTTATCCCTTTGGTTTTTGGGAATGCCCTTTAAACCACGAACCCCAAATCACCCCCATATGCTCCATGCATGAAATACATGTTCCCCACACATCACCCAGGTATGAGGGATATGCAGGTTAAAACATGATAAACATCCCCTCCACCTTCAGCCGCCTTCAGCATATGTTACCCCTTAAGCATTCGCATCGCTGGAAAATCTTCATTTACCCCTTTGGTAATCAACCGTGGCAATGGAAAATCCACCACATAATTAGTGATTTCCCCAGCTATTAACCTCCATTCTTAGGGACTATAGATGATTTTCCCATGAAAGAATCCAACCGTGAGAAGTCTCATATTGGAACCCCTCCCATTTAGTTCGTGGACCCATTCAAACCCCATGGCTGATGTTCCGCAGGGTGTCAGAGGTGGTTGCGGCCGCTGCAATGACCAGCACCAGAAAGGCATAGAAGATCCAGGGGATGGGGCTCCTGGGTGTCCCCAACGGGTGAAAATTAGAACAGTAATCCCCCAAAAAGATAGAACATGTTAGATAGTCACACTTTTCTATTTTAGTAGGATGAATTATGAACTTCAGTTTTTTCGGGCTTACTATAATAATTAATTACTATATGTTAAAATTGTAAGAAACCAACAAAACATCAAACTTCAGCGATGTTGTTGGGGGACAAAGAAACTGTGTTCAGATTGTTTTCTGTTTTGGGGGATATCAAGTGAATAGCATGTTATTTGCAGGACAAGGAAATCATGTTCGCATAGCACCCCCCAAAAAAAATGCCAAAAAAAGCTGGAAACCATGTTACATGACGGGTTTCCAAGATCATCGGTTACTAACCTGGATAATGATTTTCTCCCCCAACATTGGTATCACCCAACTAGTCATCAACCAACCGGGCTTTCCACTGGGGCAACTCATGGGGATATTCCCGGCAGCCCAGCATCACAGACGCTGGAGTGTAGAAGGCCAAGATCGCCGTCAATGGTCCAGTGGCCAAGCGCAAGGGATAGACCTACGGCGCTTCAGTGGAAGCTTGAGGAGCGTTCGGTGTCAGCTCCATGGCTGGGAAATCGCCTATGGTTTTTTGAAGGTGAAAATCATCGAAGTAAATGGTAGATTGTCATGTTTGATTACCAGAGAGTATCAACAATTTCATATATAGGGAAATATAGTATATAATCTAGCTATGTACGATCATGTTTTGACCATGATTTTTTTGGGGGGGATACTGCAACAATTTAATGTCACTGGATTGTTTTGTGAACAGGGAACTATTGTCGATCCCTGGTTTGTTGCACAGAAGCAAATTGTGGTCATATTTTCCAACATTGACCCAGGTGGATAAGTGGACCTGTGGACCCATCCAACCCAAACTGAGAGGTTTCATGGCACTTTTGTGCCACAGGGCTATGATGGATTGATATGGATTGTGATGGATTAGACTAACCAATCAGATTTTTATAACCCAGTTCATTAAATATGCATTGGCATGTTTGGTAGGAATTGCTGTTGGGTGCCACACCCGTTCCCCACAGCTGATCCATGGTTGCGCAAGGTTGGTCACCCTTTACGGCCGGAACGCAAACTTCTATATACAATATTCAAAGTTGTCTTTTTTGCAAGTATATTGCAAGTGTTTGTCCACCACAGTAATATAAATAGTATATATTATATCATTTATGTATGTATACATATTGGCATTATATATACATACACATATAATCAGTCCTCTTCTTTTAACTTCAATATAGACTACATATATCATATATCTTCACACTCTCTGGCCATATCCTGGGGGCCCATCCCATTTCGCATATTTCGCTCGAGCCACGGCCATGGCCAGCTTCAAGGGCATCTTGCCCCCCGTCCAGCGGGCTGCCACGATGGGAATCATGATGTACATGGGCCTCAGCTCGAACAAAACCCAGGAATTCATGGAACACCCAATAGCTCTGACACTGGAAAGTCCGTGAAATATCGTGAAATCACCCCATCATGTTCTGCCGGAATCTGCCGGACAACTACCCAATCTCCCCAAGATGGCCCCCAAAATTGAATGTCAACTGCCAACTGCGCGACCAGCAAAGGAGGTAGCCACTGAAAAAGTGTGTGCGCGAGTCAATCCACGGTGCTTATAGATCTAATACTAAGTTGATCTAAGTTGCATAGTTTCTATATTCTATATCAGGAAGTATTTAATAATACTATTGGGATCTATTGGGTAAATTAACATCGCCATTCGAAAATCACCCATTTGTAGATGATTTACCTATCCTTTCCATGGCCATGGCTTCCGTGTCCGTGAATAGAACCGTGGGGTGAAACCAAGGGATAGGAACTGGGAAAAACTCACAGCATTTCCCATATCAGGATGGTTGTCAATTATAAATTCTAAGTTGGTTTATAACCCCCATGAACTAGTTATCTAGTTATTACTAGTTCGATATTCCCAACCCAAACGTAGCCCAGACTGCCAAACGTAATGCCCGTAGCCCAACGAAATGCGGCTTCTCCATGGTTCCCCTCTGGATCACCAGGCGACATCAGGACAGACGTGACGTAGGCGATGTGCTCCTTAGGAATGCCATACTCCTGGAACTTCACCGGTGCCACCGACTCACAGACCGCGAAGGGCACTTTCCAGGTGAAGAGCATCACCTTTTTTCGAGCAGAATGGTGGCCAAACATAAAAGCCAAGGGTAAAAAGGGACGGATTTCACAGGATTTAGCCATGATTCATGGGGACTGATCCATGAAGAATGGTGGTTCAAGCATCCATCATTGATGTAAACTGACTTGAATTGATCTATAAACCAATGCAACATGGTCAGCTAAGCTTGAACCGACTTAGCTATCTATGGGGGGCCCTTCCTGTATGCAACAAACCAATTTGGGTTTTAGCAGAAGGTCCATCATCATTCTTTGGCTTATATAACATATATGTTTAAGTAATTTCACCTTCCACCGTTGGTATTTAATTCAACCAGTCAATATGGGATTTAGCCTTCAAACATCTTGCAACGATCGGGATTTTACCAACTGCCTCTAACCTATAGCTAATTTACGGGGATTCACGTGATTCACGTAGCAAAAATGATGGTTTAACAATTTATAATTGGGATTTAGCCAGCCAGTGTATTGGGATTTACTGGAAGCAGTTTTTGGAAATGTGTGTGTGTGCAAACATGGGCTACAGCTCAAACCATTGCAATTTTAATCGGGGAACACAAAAGAACACTGCCAAATTCAAGAATAGTCCAAGATAGGATTTTCATAGATTTTCTATACAATCTGTTCATACAAACCCATATGGAAGATGGCTGTGGGGGTTGAACCCTGAAAATTGGTGGTAATATAGGGTAGAAAAGGGCTTAACAGAAATATCGATATCATTTTCGAAATATGGCGAGTCAACCCATAAATGAAGAGAAATAGAGATACCAATGAGAGATTCACCCAGAAAAAGGGTAGGTCAGTCAGTACATGGACCAGCCAATGACTAAGTATCCCATTTTGCCAAATGGATGGAACACTTCTCCACCGCGGCCCGAGAGCATGGTGAAGAGCTCTATCCCCAATCCCATCCTCATATGAACCCCCAAAATGAATAGATCCAATATTCAAAGTAGTGTAATTTCATCTTGGGATAAACTTAGAGCATCTTAGAGCACTGAATCCCCCCAATGAGACGCAAAGCGGAAAAAGAGGTGACACCAAGGAACGAAGAGAAGCTGTATCGGCTTCATAGAAATCATCCGCAGCATCCTCAGGGGCTGCTGGCTCCGCTGGCCCTGCTGGATTCAAAAAATGCTGCATTGACCTATGGGTTTGTCCAAAAATGGGTGATACCAGGATACCCCACAAAAATGATGCTAGACTACAGGATTTTGATTGATTTCTAGGTACCGACCCTATGTTCGGACGCACTAATATAGAAGGTTCAAGGATCCTTGAATCCAACGATATCAAACTTGTCAGTTGATGTTCTTGTTTTTACTACATGAATCAAGTCCTTGATGTTGTTGGTTCCATATATGCATCACCGTCCGTACCCATTGGACCATCGAACAGGCGTGGCGAACATCACCCGACTATCTCGGGGAATCATTGCCAACCATCACTCCCTTGAACCCAATTATTTGCTTCAAGGGGATAGCATTCAATCCCCTTTTTATGGGATAGTTACCACCGCATGTCAAACAGCCCCAAACGCCAAATGTTTGCTCTTATTATATATATATATATTATCCCGTTGACCCAACAACAAACATAAAAAAAAAAAAAAACTTTCCCAATCTTAGCATCAAAGTAATTAATTGGTAAACCATCCGCGCAATTTTACCATAAATGAGTGGTATAAACCATCCATGTGGGTGGTTCATCATTGCTCTACCATGTTTTTTCCATGGCTTTTTCCAACATCATAGAATTGTTCAAGCCCCAGAATCTGCACGTAGGCGTCTCTGATGCCCTCTGGTTCATCTTCCGGCGGCAAGGGCTTCTCCTTTTTGAAGATCGCCACGATCACCGTGACGGCCTCAGGCACCATGGCACCATGGCACCAGGTCTGTTTAACCCAATGGTTATTGTAGACTCCCTACGTTTAACAAATGGTTGAAACATGTTGAAACTGGGGAAAAACCATCTTCCAGCATCAGGATTGTTTTGATCACTCGATTGGAAAAACGATGGTTGAAACATGTTGAAACCATGGATGTTCCCATTGAATATTGAAATCTCCTGTAAACTGTTCCCTGAAACCAATCCAATGATGCGAGTATCTACCAATTTGGGGATGGGTCAACAGCCTGTGGGACCATATGTGACAAGGAATCAACTTCCAGAAAGAACAGCAAATCACTAAAAAAAAATTGTTCAGCAGGGCAAATACACCCTTTTTTGAATCCCAATTCTGTAAATGGCAATCCGGTTTTTCATCCTCCAGTCTGGCAAGATTTTTGGGATAGGTCAAGGGCAAAATATTGCGAAATGACCAATGCCGTTGCCAGGTTAGGGATGATTCCCGAAACTGTCCCTCTTTGGCATACTTCTTGGCAAGTGAAGTTGGCTAAACATCATTTGCCCATATCAATTCCACTGTCTGAGAAGGTACTTAACCCCCTAAATCATACCCCAAGTACTTCCTAAGAAGACACTTGGATCCATAGGGTACCATAGATCCTCCATGTTTTTTGCACTTTTAAATCGCTGATAATCTCTAGAATTCTTTATTTGTTTCTAGCGAAAATCCCAATGTTCAGACCTACTCAATAACAGCTTTCAAAAGCGTCTCAATTTGTTCTTTCCTAAACTCTAAATGTTCATCATCAATTCCCCATGTTTAAGACTTCCAGTTCCCTTGTTTTAATACTCAAATGCAGCATCGTTTTCATATACTTAAATTCTGCCCCGATGTTCACGTTCCACCATTTTTCGAGGTCAAATCCTGTGAAATCCCCACTTTCATTCAATTTTCAAAGATCAAATCCAAATTGTCATGGTCTCCACATGTTCTTTGTTAAATCCCCCATTTCTTTTAGTTTTTTTTAGTAGCCCATCCCGGTGAAATCCCACACTTTCCACTTTAGCGACGATAAAGAAGATACCGCAGGAGGACATGAAGCCCGGCAAAGACAGCAGTTGGAAGTGATCCAGCGCCGTGAAACCGGTGAAGCCTCGCTTTCACGTCATGATTTAACCAGATATTTTTGCATCAATGGAGGGGTTGACCCAAACTGAGTTTCAACATCTGTAAATCCCATCATAAATCCCGTGGACCGTGGACAAATGGATGTGTAATGTTCTTACATGTACAGCTTAAACATGTGTTAAAATGTCGAGTACATAAGTACATGGATGTAAGTGGATCGGTCAAAATCGATTATGCCATAGTTCCAGTTTTGGGGAGATGCACATCTATTTTGGTATTAAAACACGTATGTCAAGGTTTTGACTCATAACCACGTAAATCCCAAATAAATCGGTTTGACCCAAACTGAGGCAAAATACAATTCAAACCTGAAACCTGATGAGAAATCTTTGGAATTGGAGGGCAATCCAGTTGCAAACAAACCCAAATGCGTTTAATGTTCTGAAATGTCTTTTATTGCCAAGTACAAGGATGTACATAAATGTAAATTGTATTGCAAATGGATGTAGATGGACTGTTTCTAAAGTGTTGATTGTATTGTAATCATATATGTATATCATTGTATGTCCATTTACAATCCCTTGCTTTATTTTGTAGTTATATTTATACATCAAGTCCCAAATTCTTCTCGACATCTTGGAACTCGAACGAATGCCCAAGATTCCCAGGGCATAGCCAAAGGTTTGGCCCGCCGCATTGCAGGTGGCTTGATAATTGGAATTCTCCTGCCATCGGGAAAAACACGTCAAAACGACTGGATGCATTCTGGAAATCCCCCTCAAAAATACGGTTATATAATGTTTCTTTGGGCGTTGGAAAATCCGCAACACCAGGTTTGACTTGTCATAACACCTGACTTGACTTGTCTCAAACAAATCCCCTCTTTAAACTTTAAACCTTTACAGCATCTTCACAAAAGATTTAGGAGTCCCAGAGTCCCAAAGGTCAGAAATCACTACATGGAAATATCCAGCTAAGTGGATGTATGGTTCTACTCCTGGAATACTTCGAATTCGAAGGGCAGTTTCCCAACCCTCAAGTCTGGGGAGGTCCTTGTGGGTAGCAACATAGACTGCCCAGATCCAACAAAGGATAGAGGGATGGACCAGGTCAAGAATAGATTCAAAGCCATAGTCATAATGCCAACCCTGCAAGTAATCAACTCTGTTGATTAGAAAAATCGGAGCGGTTACCCCCAAAAACGTCAACAGTTGCATTCGATTCCTATCAAAATTGGTAGTAAACTGATGGTGTTCCACTCCTGGCAGATCAACCCATGACCATATCCCACCCCGCCATCTCCTTCCGAAGCATGGTCAAGGCCCAACCATCCACGGCGATATCTTGAGTCGCCTCAGTGTGACTCAGGGTCAAGCGGCGCCTCATGCGGAACTTCCCAACGTTCCAAAATACCATGGTGTACTACTATAATATTTGATATATGTCAAATTATAGCATAATAATGCATGGTACGAAATAATATATGATGTTGATTTTTCCTTTGTAATAGCACATCTACTAATAAAACTAAAATTATAATTATAATATGGAAAAACAACACTTTACCATGTCAGAATCATGCTGTTGGTTTCAGAAGTCATATTGATGGATTGCTTAACGGCTTAAAGGGAAAATCCTAACCGGACACCATAGGTGTTTCCCTACGAAATATTGGGTTCCTACGGGCCCCTGCAGCTCCAGGTGAGCTGAAGTTCCACTGTTTCCAAGGGGAGATGTCAGCTGATCCTGTTCGGCTGCTACTTACACATGTATATATATATATATAATTATATATATATCAGTGTGTCATACATGAATGGTATACACGTATAACTGCATGATGTAGATCATATGACCCCATATGACTCCATATGATTCCAAGTCTATGCCCATGCTGACAAACTTGGCGCAACCGACCACATCTATTGCCCCCATCCACTCGTCACCATGGCTGGAGCTGCGTCCAAGTGTCACAAAGAAAATTGATCATCAAGAAGAGGGCTGTCAACGTCTTGATGGCTGGCCTTCCAAGACGGGTCTGGCTGTACTGCACGAAACCTTCAAATCAATCTGGACAAATGTTCAACATGACATGTAGTATATAAGATATATAAGTCTTAAGTATTTAATATGTATTTAATATGTGCAAATGTATCCATAGAAAGAATGCAATAATATCTGTATAACACATGCTTTGTACACATAATACAGACATGTACGATGTCTATACCAAGCTGCATCTTGCAGCATCTAAACATCACCCGTCGCTTGTCATACTCACTGCTAATTTTAGATGCGAAGCGGCCAAGCGGAAACAAAAAATGCTGGGTCAGTACGTATCGTCAGTATATTCTAACACTTATTTCAAGAAACAAATATCAGTATATCAACAAATATCAACAAATATCAACAAATAGTCAGGTATAGTATGTATATCAACAAATATCAACCAAATCGAAATCCTCAGATGTATCAAATCCTTGGGTATGTCATATAGTTCTAGACATATCAACAAAACATCCTGACCGTTTTGCGCCTCGTAGAGTCTCCGTCTCCAAGAAGGCTCTCCAATTGCGACGCTGTGTACAGCATCAGAACTCCGATGATCAGTTGCGATGGGACCATCCAAGTCCTCAGATCAAATCAAAATGGTGAACATGTGGGGTTTAACATGATTTAACCATGAAAAATGGGGATTTAAGCATCAAAAATGGGGATTTCATGGGATTTAACCATCAAAAATGGGGATTTAACGGGATCTAACCATCAAAAAAATGGGAATTTAACGGGATTTAATCATGAAACAATGGTAATGTTCTCCCCAATGCTATGGCCGTATCAGATGTGGGGTACCAAAATGTCATTGCTTCATACAGGTTGGGTTGCTTGGTGCTGAAAGGTCAGAAGAATCCCCAAGACATCACGCAGATATCACGCAGATATCACGCAGTATCATACCCTATAATGACTTTGGTCAATGGTCACTGGACCCACTCTATTGCTTTGTATCAAACCCTGCAACAAGGGAATCACAAATAGACGACTTGCTGTACGTACCGAAGAGAAATGGCAGAAAAAATGGGCAGCGTTACACGGGCAAAAACCTATATCATATCTGATGCTGTCTCCGAATTCCACATGGGGTAATTCTAACAGGGAAAAAAAATGATCCAGTGGACTTTAGCGGGCCCCATGGGGCCCCACAAAACGCATCCTAAACCCCACTTGGAGGATCATACCATGGATCGCAGCTAGAGCGGTTCTGAGCCTATGGTTTAATATAAGACCCCTTTGTATACAGTAACCCTAGTCTTCCTGGTAAATGGTAACCTTTCGCATAGGTAATTAGGCCTCGGCGACGGTTTTTACAGGAACCAGGCTGCCAGCGAGGAACCACAAATAGAAGCAACTGGTTTATCACGGTGCGACTCATGTTCTAACGGTTCCAAGATATATTTTCACGGTTCCAATGCGGTTTGTCACGGTTCCAACCTGTTTTGTCACGGTTCCAATCACTACATCAAACCTTGGTTCCGGAAACTATGTTTGGTTGCCTGTCTCATAGTTAACTGAAGTGGTTACCTGTCCCAAAGGTAACTGGAAGGTTAGGGAATATCCCCTATTTCTGACTAATGTTATAACCCTAAGCCCATTTGCCAACCATAACATCTCTCGAAATAAGGCTATATCCAACACCAAATCCCAACTGGGGATGTTTTATTATTGGCTTTACCCTCTGGTAAACTAACATAACTATGGAAAATCACCATTTTTAATGGGAAAATCAACGAACTAAATGGACCATTTTCAATAGCTTTGTTAGTTTACCAGAGGGTACCACATGGCTAACCATAGCATCCCCAGGATTTGGGGCTCAAATCACCAGCCGGAGCACTTTCTCCGGCCGATGTTGCGAACGTAGACCGAGTCGACCAGAGGGGCCCAGAAGAGTTTCAGGACGAAGGGCCAGGATTGCCTCGGGCGTCGGGGATATGACCAGCCGAAATGGATAGTATAATATATTACATGTGTATACTGTATATATATAAGTCATAATCATATATATATATATGTTATAATTATATATATATACATATATGTATATTATATATATACGTATATATTATGGGATTGTTGATAGACATTATTATCTATATACTGTCCTCAGACAGGGGAAATGATCATCATTCCAATTCCAGTTCCAGACTGGGTTCTCATCATTTTCCTCAGTAAGGATTGCTATTTGGGGGTATACCTAATGTTGGATGTAGCACATAGTGCAAATAGGACGTAAATTGTTGGTCAACCAAAATGGAGATATAGCACATCATAATATATATATATGTATATATATATATATAAGGTTTCGGCTTAGGTGGGGTCACGTTCCCCTTTCCCCCCGGCCGTTCACCTTAGCGGGTCTCGTGAAGACAACCCGCGGGCGTTGGGCAATTTCTTCGCCTTGCCGTGCAGCAGCTGCGTTAACTGGTTCGCCCTGCGCTCTGTGCACGTGCTGCGGTCCCGGCCGCGTTACCAATCCCGGGTACACTGAGTTTGACCTCGTGATCGGGCTCTGCACTGGACTTCTTGCTCTTCCTGGCCTACTTCCTCTCCGTGGTGGATAAGGGCATTGTTCCTGTGTATGACCATTTTGTATTTCCTCACCTGCGTCATCTCATTGCTCTTTGTGAATAGTGATTTTGAGTGTGGTGAACCTCCCTTTGGAACAGCTGACAACGGCTACTACCACTGTTCGGAGGGCGCAAAGGCGACAGCGAGCTCAGGCAAGACTGGCCTGGTATTTGCACAGGAAAGGGTTTCGCATCCTTACTGCTCGCCAACTTGTGCGGCTGTACCACACATTGAATCAACATCACTCCAGAGATTCACAACTCTTGCGTTCACTCCTTGCGGCCTTTACTGCCACAATGACGTCCAAGCAACCATCCTGGCGCTGTGCGGCTTGCCATGTAGTGATGAAGGGCACCTTCCCGAGATGTTGGAAGTGTGGACAAGAATGGGGACAATGCAGCGATCCCTCCTTCACTCCTCCAGATCGCCGACATCAGCAGGCCTACAATCAGCATCAAGTACAACCTCCATGGGATGGACAACAATGGAACGATTCCAATGCTGGCTCGTGGAGCCCAAGGACACGCACGAGGCGTTCATCCAATCGAGGGCGCAAGAAGGGCAAAGGCAACGGCACGTGGCAGTCAGGAGATCATACGAATCATCCAAAAGGGCAAGGCAAAGGAGGAGAGCACTATGCACCAGCACAGACACCTTTGCCACCTTTCATGCCATATCCAGCTGGAATGCCCCAGTACCCTCAGCAGATGATGCCACCGCCTTTACCACCGCCTATGATCGACAAGGGTGCTGGAAAGGCAATGAATCCTCCTATGATGATGCCATCTATGCCAACGGCACCATCAGGAGCTATGACATCGAACACGACGGCGATGCCTTGGGGACCTCAAGCACAGATGATGGCTTTTCCCACGGCACCATTGCCTACATCGGCGACGAGCTCTTTAGAGCCTACATCTGGGTACAGATCAGATGGACCGGCGCAGCAGAAACTGAATCGACTCCTCAAGGAGATGAAGAAAGAAGAGGACAATTTGTCACCTCATCTTCAGGCCATTGCCCACGAGATGCAGAAACAAGGAGAGAAGAACAATATCAAGAACTTGTCATCTGCAGTCAAGGCATTGGGAGATGCCAAGCAAGATCTGCTCGAAGCAGAGAATGCACGAGCCCAGCTCTTGACACAATGGAGATCGTTCTTGCAGCAATCCGTGGTGAAATGGCGGGAGTTTACTGCGAATTTCCAGGCGTCCGAGAGTGCCCATCAACAAGGTGTTCAAGCTGCCAGACTCGAAGTGCGCAAAGCACAGCGAGCATTCGATCAAGCCTCCAAGAAGGAACAAACTGGCAAAGAAGATACAGTCGAAGTTTCCGACGAGGAAGATGCGGAGGTGACCGACGACATCATGGAGGATCCCCACAACGAGAGCGTGCAAAGGATCCACCAGGGTATGACGTCCATCGTCACAAGCCTCGAAGAGCTGTCGACATCAGCCGACCAGCTCGAGCAGCGTGTCAAGCGGCCGCGCACTTCAGCCACCGAAGGCGAGACTGCTGCCTCACAAGCTGCTCAACCGCCTTTTGGCAAGGCCGGTGCCGTATGACCTCTGTGTATACGCACCACAGGCCCTCTGAGTGGCCGCAGCTTGACCCTGATGTTGTCAAGCTCCAGTGGAATCATTCAGTCCTCACGGAACGAGACTTCTTGTCAACATGGCAGGCACAGGAGCATGCATCCACCTTGGCTGCTGAAGTAGGGGCTTCAGATCAAGTGAAGGTCGACGTGTTCACCCTGCCCAAGTTCAAGCCTACTTCCATTAATCGAGTTCGATTCAATGATGAAGTAACAGTTTTGATTGGAGAAGACAATGAATTGGGCCTTTGCTCCGCTACCATTCATCATGATTCCCTACGTGCATTTGATGACAAACCTTGGCGACTCCGTTCCCGACATCCCAAGGAACCACAGCAAGACCATGATGAAGCATCCATGATGGCTCGCCGACCCACGCAGCCCATGTCTGCAAGATATCGAGATGAAACTTCGACTACGTCGTCTTCATCCACATCAAGATCTTCTGGGAGTTCGACGAGCAGTCAATCTGATTGGCGCCAAACTGTCCTCATCCTCCTTGATGGCAGAATGTTCCCAGCCCGTCTCCCATGGAATGACGGAGCAGAATTGGTGCCACAAATTCTACGAGCACTTGATGACCAAGGACAAGGGATATATGGAGCTCATCATGTGAGGCATCGGCCATCCGACCTGATTCAACAAGGACTAGAATGCCTATTGATTCAGACAGGCCTTGAACCTCGACCTTCAACCTTTGTCCGGATTGTGCTGGTGGATCTCGAAATCTTTGAGCCCAATGAGGTGCTCCCTGGGGCCTTTAGACGGTATGCAATGTGGCTTCCTGAGACGATCAATCGAGTCTCTGTTTTCCGCCTGCTGGGACTTTCTTCCCTGCTTGAAGCTTACCCTGAACGCAGCCGTCTATGGTACAATAATGTTCTCGTTGATGCAGGACAAGTCAGCCCCATGTATCTTCAGGATGGCGACTACTTCCAGGTCAAGATTGGAGACCACGAGGATGGCTTCATGTGCCTCAACTCTAGCTCGACATCCTTCCAAGAAAATGCGACTGATGATATCGATGATCCATCCACGATCCAAACTTTCACCACTTCGAGAACTTCGCTGGAAACTTCTGATGTTGATCCTGAGTCCATTTTGGCAAAGTGCATCTCCGGAAGTACTCCATTTGTGAAGAGCCCCACTATGTGCAGCATGAACGAGCCCTACACCCACTTCTCATCTACCATCACCTCCTCTGACAGTGACAGTGGATCTCTGCCTCCTGATCGACCACCTCGTGTTGAACAGCCCATTTGGTACCACGAGATGTGGGACTTGCTTCGTGACCATGGTGCTGTGGAAATGGCTGAAGAAGGGCCTGTACTATATGTGACATCGTACTACATCTCACACGAGCGGGTCCTCAGCAACACCCAGACGCGCTATCTGAGGTTTGACACTGATCATGAGACATGGGAAGCAAGTGTGCGCTTCATGTGGGAAGACTACATCGACAATGAGGTCCCCTTTGACCTGCACATTGTGAGCCCCAACCCATCTACAACTGTTTTCCAGGGCTCTGCTGCCACAGTTCTGATCACCCAACATCCTGTTGTTGATCGAGTTGCATGTGTTCTCACTGTCAAGGCAGACGACCATTTTCCTCAGCGCCTATGGCACACGGCTAGATCGACCACTACCATCACTCCATACAGGGAAATCATTGATGACTCTGGTTTCGGCACCATATGCAATGTTCCTGCCCACATGCCTCAATGCAGTGTATGGTATGGACAACAAGAACTACCACCAGAGCTTGATGTACATGTCCATGATGGTCTTGGGTTGACGATCCATGTTCCTGCTCAACCTGCTCTAGCCACCCTTCCTGCCGCATCTGATGAGCTGACTCGCACAGTTGATCCTCCTGATGTAGACGCTGACGACGTTATGCTCCTCATGCAAGGCTTGAACGTCCCTGAAAGCCCATCCACTCAAATTGATGTGAACATTGCAGGTGAGAACTTACTGACGGAACCGAAGCAGCATTTGCCTGTCTGTACCCTTGGTTTGAACCTGCCGCATGGACATGCAGAAGGCAACTTCTACCAGCGGGACACCACAACAAATGAGCAATCAGTACCTCAATGGGACCCTGCCACGCCAGATCAATTCCTTCAGGACCTCTACATGCTATGGGAGTTGATGGCGTTTGCTTGGGAAGATGAACCGCGCTCTGGCAGTGTTTTGGTCTGGTTTGTCGACCACCATTGGCCTGAACCCCATTGCTATGCTCCACGAGCAGTACAACTCTTTCCAGCCATCCAAGAATGGCGATTGCGCATTTGGCAAGTCTGGTCAGAGATGATTGTTCCTGGAACTCAGCTGGACTTTCACCTGGTTACGCCGAAGCCACCGACCGTTGACCATCGAGTGATTGCTCATATCCTTCTGGTTCAACGACCACAACCTCAATGGACAACTGCAATCATATCCTGCTTTGATGCACGCCAACCACAACCTGAAGTACATCAGCTTGCTGTCACCATGCCAGACCGTATACAGCTCGACGATTTGCTTCAGGCGATTGGCCTCTATGATGCATGCACGGCACCACTATCAAACCTCAGATGTGTAGCATGGCATCGGGACGTCACTTTGCAAAGAGGCGTACCATTCCATGGCCACTCTGGCATCTCATTCTTGATGCAGATACTGGAGCAACCACCGCCAGCGCCAGTGCCAATGGAGATGGATGATGTAGCAACGCTCCAACTTGGCCGAATGCGTCGCCAGCCAAAGGCAATACATCTAGATGAGCTCATCCCAGTTGCCCCGAAAGTGCTGGTCGATTTCACCACAGCTGGCCAAGCATACTACGATATCATGCATCTCAATTTCCCCTTTTTGACTGAGTGGCCTGAGTCAGTCGAGTTGCCGGAAGTGACAACTGAAGCTCTGCTTGCCTTGGGTACGTACGAGCCGACCACGCCAGCCAAGGCTGTTCATTTCTACGTCGATGGATCCAAAGTTGCAGGACATGGAGTTGGAGCAGCGACTATATGCTTGATCGAATCTGCCACGGGGCTGGCTCTCGCAGGCATCTTACCAGCACATGTAGGCTTTGCGGAGCATGCCTACCTTGGTGAGCACGCTGCAATGGTTCACGCTGTGCTTTGGGCCATTCACATCAGCACCTGGCACATCTCGGCGTTCCCAATGCATAACATCAGCTTTCATTTCAACTTTGATGCTATGAACACTGGATATCAAGCTGCGGGATGGTGGCGTGCCCATGAGCATCGCGAGTGGCAAACCTTCCTCCGCAGCCTAGCCCACGTGTTGGAACACCGACATGGAGCTCAGTGGTTAGTATGGACCCATGTGAAGGCGCATGCCAACCACCCCTGGAATGAACTTGCTGATCGCATCGCCAAGTTTGCGTCCACAAGCATGCAACACACTGAGATGTGTGATCAATGGTATCCATGGCTGAGTGATACCAACATGCTCACTGCCATTCAATGGATTTGGTACTTGGAAGTCATGCGAAGCAATCATCCTGCTACTCCTCCATTGCATGGACTGCTGCTTGAACATGCTTTGACGCTACCGACCTTTCGTGAAGAAAGTCCAGGTCAACAGGATGCGGGTGCCGATGATTTTGCTGAGATCCTGATTGACATCAAGCTGGCCACCATCAATGTTCTCTCTTTATCATCGCAAACTGGGCAAGGAGGTTCGTCTATCACGAAGCAGCAAATTTTGATGCAGCAGTTTCATGACGCGGGATGCCACTTTGTTGGCCTGCAAGAAACTCGCCATCGGCATCTGCGCGACCATATGAATGCCCTCTACCACATCGTTGGTGCATCAGCTACGAGTGATGGTCATGATGGCGTACAATTGTGGCTTTCCAAAACCATGCCTCTCTTTGAAGGTGGTCCTTTGATACGCCATGGGGACATTGCCATTGTTGAGGCCACTTCCAATGTCTTGATTGTGAAACTTCAAGTTGAGCATTGGCGTTGCCTACTCATCACTGGCAGAGCACCGCATTCTGGCCACGGCCTCTCCACTGCTGAGCTTTACTGGCACCGTATTTCAGCGGTCATTCGTCAAATGTCACGCACATGGCCTGTGATCTACCTTGGCGATACGAATGGCCATCTTGGTGAAGTAGTGACGGAGGCAGTTGGCAACTATCAAGCGCGCAAAGAGAATGGCTCTGGAACGGCATTCCATCAGTGGCTGTTGGAGCATCACTTGTTTGCACCAGCCACTTTCCCAAAATACCACCGAGGTGAAAGTTACAACACATATCTTTCCCCTGATGGCGAGCACTCTACGCGCATTGACTATATTGCCCTGCCGGCCTAGCTTCAATATGACGATCTTCATACCTGGGTTGAGACCAACATTGATACTCTCACACAACGTGTTGACCATCTCCCAGTTCTATGCCATATGAAGCTCAAGAAGATGATTGGAACCAAGACTATGACAAGTCCACATCGCAGACGCCACTTTGGGCCCAGCGATTCACTTGGTCAAGTTCTCCAAGATTCTACTACTCTCCATGAACTTCGAGCTGCCATTCAGATGCCTTCGTGGAGTGCTGATCCGCATTACACTGCTGATGTACTTGCCGAACAAACTCAGCAAGCAATCCAGCGACTTGCCCCAAGCTCCAGATGGCACCCACGCAAAACCCACATCAGCGATGTGACTTGGCAGCTAGTTGACCGTAAGAAGTTCCTCTTCAAGCAACTCAAGGCTTTGCGGAAGACAAGGACCATCACTATCCTGCAAGCGGTCTTTCATGCTTGGCGAGGCCGGAATTCTGCCTTAGCGTTGCACGGCTGGATTCCTCTTAGTGATCATGCCATTGCGACCACAATGTCTTCCTTGCGACAGTTGTCGGTCGCTGTGACTGATGCCATCCGAAAAGAAGATGAGAGGTACTACACCACTCTGGCCCAACAAGCAGCCCACACATACACAGTTGAAGGCCTTACGGCATTGTGGAGACGCATCAAAGCAGTCCTCCCGAAGAACCGAGTTCGCCGATCTGTCCAGAGGTTTGACCTTGGTGATCAACTGCTTCATCACTTTGAGCAGCTTGAGGCAGGCACTACACGTACCACCTTTGACAACCGCCATCGGTGCTTCACCCGCAACTCTGCCAACATCCATCGACATCCCTTGGTGACGACTATTGATTTGGTTGAACTGCCCACGCTTGCCGAAACAGAAGACCTTTGCCTTCGCCAACGTCCCAACAAAGCACCAGGACCTGACGGCCTTTCCTCCAATGTGTGTCGATATGGGGCTTCTGCACTCTCGCCTCACTTGCATGGAGTTCTCATGAAAGCCTTTCTCTCAGCCGTTGAACCCTACCGATGCAAAGGTGGGTTCCTGGTCCCCATTTGGAAGCAAAAAGGACCACAAACCCAGGCTGATTCTTATCGTGGAATTCTCCTCAGCGATTCGTTTGGTAAAATCTACCACGCATGGATGCGTCGACGATTGCTCCCAACTATGCTGCACCGACGAGCACTTGGTCAACTGGGTGGCTTGCCGTCCCAGCAGACGGTGTCGGGCATTCAGCTCCTGCGCCTACATGGACGATTGGGCCGTGCCCGCAAGATTTCGACGGCTGTGATCTTCGTGGATCTACGGTCAGCGTTCCACCACCTCCTCCGCGAGTTTGTCTTCAATGATGACTCGCCTATGCAGTTTGAGGAGCTGAAACGCATCATGGACCCCATGGACTTTGACCTCCAAGCGCTTGCACAAGAACTTCAACAAGCAACAGAGAAGGTGCCTGATGATGTCCCCCCTGCTTTGAGACGATGTTTGGCTGATACTCATCAGAGTACATGGTTCCAATTGGACCCTCACAGTGCTTTTGCTACGGAGACACGCCGTGGGACTCGACCTGGCTCTCCCCTTGCAGACATTGGGTTCAATTTGTTGATGTCAGAGATCATCAAACATCTATGCGCTTTTTTGGATGGCTCTGATCTCCAAGGCAAAGGCCACCAAGCTTTGGGCATTGCTGTCCCTCCAGTCACATGGGTGGATGACCTGGCAGTCCCCTTGGCTGCTGAGAACCCTGAAGACCTGCTTCCGTTGGTTCAACAGGTCACCACTGCAATGCATGGACTCTTCAGCAAATATGGTTTGACCCTCAACATGCAAAAGGGCAAAACGGAGGTTGTGATGATGTATCGTGGAAAAGATGCAAATCGATTTCGCACTTCCCTCTTTGACACTACCACAACACCAACTATTGTGGCCTCTACTCCATCTCACATTGTTTCCATCCGTGTGGTACCTTCGTATCGCCACCTTGGAGCCCGCTACACCATGGATTTGGACATCAATGACGAGATCATTTCCAGGATCTCCATGGCCAAGCAGGCTTTTGAAGAACTCAGAAGGCCCATCTTTGGAAACCGAGCTCTGGCAGTGGATGCACGGATCAAGCTCTATGACAGCCTGGTCCTATCTCGACTCTTATATGGATGCTCTGTCTGGAGCGATGTGCCTACATCGCATCTGAAGCAGATCGAGACCATGATCATGCAACACCATCGACGCATCCACAACATGGGCTTCTGGAATGATTCCAATGTTAGTGACGTGGAATTTGCTGCCACCCGTCAGATCGTGACGTTCCGGGTTCATTGGGCGCGACACCGCTTGGTTTACCTGCAGCACGTTTCGCGTCATGCATTACCGGTACATCGTACATTGCTCATTGAGGAATACAACACCGGTAAAGGCTGGCTATGGGAAGTCACACATGACCTTCATTGGATGAAAACCTTTGTGGAGATGCCCTTTGAAGTACCAACCTCGGCTGACCAGTGGCGTGACATTTGGCCTCAGCTGGCTTTGTGGAAACCGTGGAAACGGCAAGTTCAGAGAGCATGTCGTAAACATGTGGCACAAGAGAAGCTTGCATGGGAAGTTGCTTCCTACCATGACGCTATCATCAAGGAGCTCACTTTGGTAGACGCTGAGATCCACCTTGGACAAGAGGAACCTGCAGAGAAACCACCTACACTTCGATGTATGGCGTGCCCGCAGAGCTTTCCCACCCAGCAGCAGTTGTCGCTCCATGCCTTTAGGCTCCATGGTGTAGTTGCGCAAGAACGATATTATGCCCAGTCTACGGTCTGCCCTGGATGCCTTCGTGATTTTCACACCAGCTTTCGGGTCACTCAACACCTTCGATACCGACGCAATGGCTGTTGGGACAAAGTCTACATGGCACGTGCGCCTGCTGCCCCGATGACCATTGAGCTGCCTGATCACCTGAAGAAGGTCAAGCGCTTGCCTGCAGTACGGAGGCATCATGGCCCTATTCGTCCTACAAGTGTGCAACGAACTCGAGTTCGACTCCGTCAGGAGATTGTGAAGCTCCGAGCAGAAGGACAAGAAGATTGTGCATGGCGGTTCCCTTCAGATGGCGACCCATTGGTGCAACAGGCCAACATTGCTTTATGTGCGGCTCTACGAACGTGGTGTGCAATGGCAGCGCCGACGCAGGTCGACTTTCACAACGCCATGTTTGGGGCCCTTTTCACCTTGGACTGCTCTGACCCCCAGCGATGCAGAATGTTCATCCACTGGGTTGAGACTCACCTTCATGATGACTGCCCTCCAGAGTTGGACCCAGACATTGCTATCCTTCTGGAAGAGGCGTACATGAGCGTCTTGGAGGACCTTCCTACATGGCAGGTTCGTCAGCGAATGAAAGTCCTGACGGACCAGTGGATGAATTTACCATCAGACTACCCAGAACATGATGCACCAGCTCCGCCTGCCGTGGCTCGCCCTTACAACCGAGCGCATCAAGTTCCTTCGACCTATCAGAAGATGGCGATTGAAGAGCAAGAGCGGTGCAAGTGGACGTTTGCGCGACCACCAGTTCAGCGACCACTTGCTACCACTGGTCCCTATTTCATCGTGCACCTCTACTCCGGGCGTAGGCGCGAGGGAGATTTTCATCACTGGATGCAGTTCTACCTGGACAAGCACCATCCTGCTCTCAGTGCCTGTGTTTATGTCATCTCGATTGACACAGCGATTGATGCTAGCATGAACATTCACAGCCCGGAGCTTTGGAATCAGCTATTGGATCGTGCGCGCAGCGGGCACCTTTTAGCGATGTTGCTTGGTCCACCATGTGAGACATGGTCAGCGGCTCGGAATCAACCACTTCCAGATGAAGTTCGTCCTGGCCCCCGGCCTGTTCGATCTGCCAGCGAGCTGTGGGGATTGCCACTGTGCTCATTGAGCGAATTGCTGCAGCTCAGTGTGGGCAATTGCCTACTTCTGAAAGGTGTTTGGCTCTCGGTTGCCATTACCATGCGCTCTGGACCAGTGGTGTTGGAACACCCAGCCATGCCCTTTGATGAGGAGCTCCCATCGATCTGGCGTAGCGGCATCCTTCGCCTTCTACTTCGTCGAGGAGATCCGTTTCGGCGCACTACGGTTCATGAATGGCGCTTCGGTGCGGAAGGAGTGAAGCCAACGATGCTTCTTTACAGCAATGGCTCACTACCTACTGCTTTGACGGCCTGCGAGATCGAGAATCCCATCAAGCCCAGCACCCCTCTGATTGGACGAGACGCTGCAGGTCGCTTTAGGACTGCTCGGGCAAAGGAGTACCCTTCAGCCCTTTCCCGAGCTTTTGCCCTTTTCTTCAGCAATCGGCTTAAGTGGCACCACGACCAGGGTGGACCCAAGGAAGCCGATGCTGTTTTGACTGAATTCATCCGCCTATCAGCCTGCCTGGATGGCGGCGATATGATGCCGGACTACCAGCCAGTTTGAACTCTGTTTTCCCCTGGCTGTGCATGCGGCGGCACGAGAAAGTCTCATATGCCAGTGAAAAATATATATATATATATATTAATATACTATTATATATCCAATGGTCAACTAGTTGGTTGGTGGTATGGGACCGGAAATAGTCATCCCAGTTGAAGATCATGATGGCCAAACTGCTGATATCGCAGCAATCATCAACTGCTGAGCTGGAAGGAAAGCCTGCAGCACCCAAAATCGATCATAGATGATCATAGAATCATGCGTAATTCCCTTGCTGATTGGTGTGTGAGCCCTGGGACCAAAGAATATATTGCAGTATCTTCGACCAGTCAGTCAAAATTTGGCATTAAGACTCCATCATCCCTTCTAATGGCACACGACGGAAACAGAAGAATATCTGAAACCAGCAACCAGCTGAGATGTAAACCATCAGAGACCTTAGATCTTTTCTGATCAGCTGCTTGTTTCACTACCCAATGCAAATGGTTTGAAGCCCAACAATATGTATATAGCCGTAGCTCCAAAGAGTCCTGCTCCAGATGGATAGATTCGGATAGATATGTCCTCTTCCTCTTCAACCCATCCAGCTCTATGTGGAGGTTTCCTAAAACTGGGGTATCCCTAAATCATCCACTTTAATAGGATTTTCCATTAACCATCCAGCTCTTGGGGTACCCCCAGAAAACGGAAACCACCAGAATTTCCAGCTCTTGGGGATGAGCGTTTGAACCCCCCCATGCAAGCTGCAAGGAAAAGACGCCCAGCTCTGTGAAGGTGGCTCCGCGATCCTTCAAGATCAATGGGAGAACCTGACCCAGTCCCAAGGGAATGCCTTGCAGTGTATACCTCGGAGCTGAGGGCCAGTGACTTCCCAAATTGAGACATGAGACACTAAAAAACATGTGGAGGCGAGTTGAGGCAAGTGACTTCGAACATAAGACATATTGAGACATGATTTATTTCACTGCGCTGATGAAAAGATATCAAAAGATCACTAGATGGTGCTTGACTCACATTGTGCTCCCACATAAATCGTAGCGTTTTTCTTGGGGACCATCGTCCCAAGATGTCCCAATCAATCCCAAGGATCTTTCAAGACAACTCAAGGAACTCTGATACTGAAATACTAGGTCGACCAGGTGAAGTCTGAGCCACCCAATATCTGCTGCACAAACAAAATCAACATGTGTCATTTGGAACTTCATTCATTTTTGCGCAGATGCCATACATTTTATTTCTTCGACCAGTGAGAGTGCACGAAGTGAAACCCATGTTCAGAGAAACCCATCTGGTTGGTGGTTGTAACCCATCCCAAAAATATGCTCGTCATGTCATCTCAACCAATCATCCCTTTACAGTACGTATGGGTTTTGTTTAAAGAAAACACAGCCTTAAACTATGCCATAAACAAGATTAAATGAATTGTGGTTCTATTTTTTTTCATGAACAATGTTGAACCCACCAGCCCGCCATGGATTTGTCCAAGATACAACAAGCAGAGCAGCGCCAGATTTCCCCACTCCCCCCGTAGATCCGGACCTCCATCGCTCTTCGCTGTGGGCGCGGACACGCCACTGGCCGCTGGCGCAGCGGCAGCTTTGGCCACTGATTTGGCCGTGGCAGGTGACCCTACAGAGGTCCTGGGAACGGTGGTGAAAAATCGGGCATAAGCGATTAGCAGTGAGCAATTTGTCCGCTAGTTGCAGTTCCTTAACCACCAGTTGAACTCATCAAAGAGCGAAAAGTCTTGGAAGAAAACGGAAAGCGAGATCCCATGCACTGAACAAACTGAACAGCGTCGAGAAACTTCTTAGGAGGAGGAGGTGTAGACGTCCGGGACCGTACCTTCAGAAGGTGCTATACGATCTCCATGTATCGATGGATCCCATCCAAGCCAAGACATGACATCACAGCAGTTTTCGGTGCAAGCACCTTTAACATGCACTGGGCCCCATTGGCATGCATGTGAATGGTCCAGCATGAACATTGCTGCTTTGACCTGCCTAACTTCAAACCTGGCAACGGAAAATTCCCTTGTTGAAGTACATCTTGGTCATTCTCGATCATCTCCTACCACAAAATGAACAAGAATCCCTCCCGGCATGTCCTGGCTGGCAAATCCTCAAGTGTGATATCCAACCACAGATGAAAAGTGATTTTCCATTGAAACATTGAGGGTTTCCGAAGATTTCTAAAGGATCCCGGCCTTGGGCACGGCTTCCTTAGGACTTGCCTTCGGCTCTTCTGCCATGGCGCAACAAGGCAGGGTTTGAAGACGTGGGGACCTTATGATGTCCTGTATGTTGTGGTAAATCTTAGGGCTTTGCTGTCTGGTCCCATTTACATACAGTGTTTGTATAGAATTGGGGGGGGTGGTCCAAAGTTCCCTGCTTTTTCGATGGAAAGGTTGTGGAACAGCAATTTTTAGTGATTTGAGGGATCGAGCATCAACATCACCCAAGGTTGTGCCCATGTGCAGCCGTGGTTTTCTTGCGCAAGGATATATTGTTTGACCACAAGGCTGCGGCATGAACTGCCCTTGACTTGAAATTCACTGGATGGTGAGCTTCTGAATTCGCATCCTGGATATATAATGACAATCCTCAAGATATGAAGGGTAGTACGACCCCTGAACTACCAATCAAGCAACAAAGGTCTAGCAGCCACTGCTATCACCAAAAGCTAAGTTGTGAAACTTCCCACTTCCAAGTCTCTTGCTTGGGTTGCATGAACATCATGAACATAGTTGTAGGGGTTATATGCCAAGTTATGGAGATTAAAAGTTCCATAGCGAAAAAAAACAATAAACTAACCCCAGTCCACCCCCGTTCGTGGGATCCTGATTTCAAGGGATCAACCTTGGGCAAACGCGTCCAAGATCTTCCCAACGGTGTGTTATGGGTGGACACCTTCTACGACACTAAATTATACTGTGTGTTTATTCAATTGTATACATAAACCTTTGGGGTAACTTTAGCTTATTAGTAATTAGAATCAGAAACTAATTATTTGCGTGTGTCTACTAGGTAATGTAACATGAATCATAGTTGGATCTAGTTGGTAGTGTAATATTCGTTATCTTTATCAAATGTTAATTGCAGGCTTTACCAACCTGACTTGCGCTGCCACCAGCAGAGCCGGACCTGCTGAGCATAGCGCCAGAGCATCACACGGTACTCCTGGCCCATGAGAGAAATCATAGATGATCAATAAACAAAAAAAACATTTTTTGCATCATTATAATCAGAGATAATCATAGTTATCATAGTTCCTGATCATCATCGATCGATTCCTGAACTTGGGAACTGCTGCTTGGTCCGCTTGGTTTAATGTGGCAAACCCAATGCCACAAAATCAACATTTGTGGATGGTCTTTACCCGCCATTCATGGTGATATTGGGAAACCATTCCAATAACCAAACGTTTTGAGGCACTTTTGAGACTAATCTAAAAATATCTAAAAATCATCCCAAATAACACTACACCTTATCCACAATAAACAAAAACCGGGGATGGTTTATTGTCGCGTCGGGTTTACTACATGATCATGGGGTCTTGGCTCATCTCAGCGCCGCTCCTTCGCGGAACCCCCAGCCACCAAGCCATAGGGATCCTGAAACGTTGCAGGAAAGCCGGAAACGTTGTTTACCCTCAAGATACACTTGGTATGTAGATTTTAAACCTCCATTTCAGGTCCAAGAATGTATATGTCGACTTAAATTGGTGTATATGAGTCAGCCAGTTCACAATAAGAATATTTCATACAAACACGATTGTGATTCAAGGTTCAAAGGATACAGATAAGAATCATGACCATAACAACAATCATATAATCATAATCATAATATATCATAATTGCTTCACAAGAGTTGATTCCATATTGATTGGACCATGTTCTTCTCGAACCTCTTCAATCCTCTTGAGGCATCCAAGTTCCATCAACACATCTCAACTCGGAATCCCATCTGATTCGCCATGTTTGATAGCTTCCACTGTAGCACCAGAACAGACATCCCTGAATTTACCACTATCTTATATACTGGTTGGTGGTTGAGCCACCCCTCTGAAAAAATGATGGACTTCGTCAGTTGGGATGATGAAATTCCCCCAACTGAATGGAAAAAAAACAAACAAACCACCAACCAGTCATTAACCACTATTAACCATGATTAACCATGATTAACCATTATATAACCATTATATAACCATCATTTAGGTCACTTAGTTACCATAGGTCTATCTTTTTGGAGATTGCTATAAGCATCGATGCTCCTCATCGTACGGTCTGGAAGCCGCTTCAATCACCTCCTGGCCGCCATCGCCAAAAAGGAGATTCGTAAGCGGAGTTTTTCAGCGGCAAATGATGGATGGATCATGGGGATATTTAGTGAAATAATGATATTTAGTGATATTTTCCCAATATTTTCCCAATATTTTCCCAATATTTCCCAATTTTCATGATGGATGGATTATTGGGTTCTTGGGAAATATTGGGAAAATATCACTATAGTAATACTAGTAAAGGGATAAAAAATGGGATATTGAGAATATTGACCCCAAAACAATGGGAGAGGGGATACTTTACAAACAAAGCTGATCCCTACAAGCTGGTGAAGCTACTGAACGAGTCACCAACGGGAGGCGGAGGCTGGGCACCACCGTCCTTCCGGTATCAAAAACATGCGCTGGTTGGTGGTTTCAACCCCATATATTATGGAAAATAACAAATGTTTGAAACCACCAACCAGCTAGATGTCCACATCACGGTACTGGATACTTTGAGAACACATTGAGATTGTCAGTTCCTCGCATCAAAATATGTGGAAAATCATCCTGTTCTCATCATATTGAAGCCTTTCAACACTGCGATGAATCAACGCAAGTGGGACCATCTTTTCCGAAGAGATGAACATCCACAATAACCAACACGTCAAAAAATGATATCTGGTTGGTGGTTTCAACCCCTTTGAAAAATATTAGTAAGTTGGGATTATTCTTCCCAATATATGGAAAAATAAAAAATGTTCCAAACCGCCAACCAGATATGTTCATATATGTTCCGTTCTTTGATCCATACCCAAACTGGACCTTGCAACCTTGCGGGCACGCTGCAGTCACAACTGATTCCCAACCTTCTTCAAGGTAACTTGCGCAGCGACCATACCACGCATTTGTAGATCTTCCTGGAAAATGGTGACGCATGGAACCACTCTGGACATGCTGATCCATTGAGCTGCATGTGAAATAGCCACAACGATTAAAGGATGTTTAGATGTCAGAGCAAAACGTGAACATACCAGTCAATAAATAGAACACATACATCGAAAAATGAATGGCACGGGAAAAAAACACGCAAACATCATTTCAATATGTCAAAACTAAACTAGCAAAAACAAGTTATGACATAAACACTGTCTTCTGCCAAATAATTTCTGGTTGGTGGTTAAAAAACAAACTTGAAGAATATGAAAGTCAATGAGAAGGATGACATCCCATATATTATGGAACATAATCCAAATGTTTGAAACCACCAATCAGATATTATGGAAAATCCCTTATAAATGGAGGTATTAATGGGAAAATCATCTATAAATGGGCCATTTTCCATGGTTATGTTAAATAACCAGAGGGTAAATATCTTCTGATGTTTTTTTTCCATCAAAAATCTGCTCCCCCAAAAAGGTGTCCTCGAAGGATGCGATTCCGGCGCGCAGGTCGGGCAAGGCGCCAATGAGCCTGGGCCCGTCGGAGTTAACTGTAGTTATGGCATGTTATGGGATGTTATGGCGACTTAGTAGATTGATATAGATTAATAAGACACTATGAAACCAAGCAAATTATGGGAATTCGCCAATCTTAGACTGTTTATGATTTTTCTAAACTATTGAATCAACAACTGGGAATTCACCAACAGATGATTTTTGGTGTCTGAACATGATCTTACCCCAAAGTGGCAATGTTTATTGAAGGATGTTCGTTCGCATTGGATGTTGGGGCACCCTATATGAACAAACCCAGATCGTTGGGCACACGGGCACAGAAATTCTATGAATTTCTGGTGGGTGATGTGATGTGATGTATATTAACTATATGTCAATTTTTATGGTGATGTATGTCACAATGTCTATGGATTTGTTCTCTCAACCGATATTATGGCGACACCCAAAATATGCAGTAAAGGCTACAATATATCCAAATTCTGGTGATAGACTGTGCACAAAAATGAACCAGAAATGTAGCCTCCGGTAATCAAACGTGGCAATGGAAAATCCACAATTTGGTTCGATGATTTTCCCAGCTATAAACCTCCATTTATAATTGATTTCCCAGCTATAAATCTCCATTTATAGGGGATTTCCCAGCTATAAACCTCCACTTATAAGATATTGACAATGTCAACATGACCACCACCGGTTGACTTCTCAACCGCTGATGACAGCCCTGAGCCATCGACAGCCCTTTGGGTCTCAATAGGGCCTGGCAGGCGTGCTATGTGTTGGCGCAAAACTTGGCAAGGTCTATTGAGCCTATTGGCCTCAAATACAATGAGCTGGCCCCACAAATAGAATTTATAGAATATGGAAGGTGTTTTGAACACATTTGAAAACCAATGGGTTTCGGGGTTTCTTAGCAGTTGTCAAACTTTGCAGCCCAAGTTGGAAAGGTATAATTTCGCACCGTCTGGCCTCTGACCATTCTACTTTAAATTTTAAATAAATTATGTCCAATAGTGGATTTCCCAAATAACGTGGGTAAAACAAACATAAACCATCCCCCCAGTCATCACCATTTTTATGGGTGGTATGTTTACCATTCCCAGTCATGGGTGGTTTATGGCATTGTTTTACCCACAACCAATTCGATCCAATTCGGACATGTGTAGCCACTGAGATTCATCAAATGTGCCACGCTTAAAAGATCGTCTATGGGGTCATGGTCATCCCATAAGAAGAATTCTTATCATGGATACAATATATATATACAGTAAATTACAGTAATTATATAGATATACACTTATATAATCTTATAAACGCATAGTTTAATCCCGTTGAGGGATTGATATAGACTGACCATCCCCCCAAGGCCCGGGTTTCTTTCCACCGTCACGGCATCTGCCAAGAGCAACGCTCCGCGTTCCGTGTAGATTCCTCAGGTGTTCGCTTCGCGCCCAGGAAATGGGATGTGAAGATGAAAAGTTGATGACCCATATTCCCAAAGTTAGGGACACTTTAATGGGGAAAATTCATGAGATAGACCATGAAAATGTTGGGGCACATGAATTTTGAGTGTAGTTCTACATCGATTTGGCAAAGATATTGGTGTTGCCGTTTAGATTGGGGCTGTCTGGGATTGTTTGGGTGTAATTTACATTAATTTACTTTGCATTGGTCTGCCCACTCCTTGAGAGAACTGCCAACAAACATCACCTGCTGAAAATAGTCTCTGCAAATATAGCGACTGGATCCTGGCTGCAGAAACATCTTCTATCACCAGCCGGCTACCTGAGACAAAAAGGCCAAAAAGTTCTTTATTCAAACTTTATTCGATAGCGTCCTCCTCACTGCATCTTCCGGGATCCTTTCATGCAATGTGGGAAACCCAGTGGTATTGGATATCCCCAACATGACCATAAATGAGTATAGATAACATATCCCACCATGACCATGGATGATATCAACCATCCCCAAATGGTACCTGGGTTTACCGCTTTACCACATGAAAGCAGGGGAAACCCAGACCTCCAGGGCGTACACCTGAGCCCAAGACCATCCGCAAAAAGCACGATGTCAAATTGCTCCTGGTCGGCGGTCCGAAGGGAACCCTCTGTTGTCCCAAAAATTACTGCCCTGGTTGGTGGTTTCAGCCCCTCTGAAAAATATGAAAGTCAATTGGGATGATTATTCCCAATATATGGAAAAATAAAAAATGTTCCAAACCACCAGTCAGTGCCTGTTTCAGAACAGAATTCCTAAAATGGATTATATATGTTATGGTAATCCAACATAGTGGGTATGGTCCGTATGGTTGTATAATCCTATGTAATTAATGTTCAACCAATCAACTAGCAGTGGTTTTGAACAGTGCTCAATTGAAGCCACCAAGCAGATGGCTGGTTGTACAATTAGCCATCTTTGAGTATCTGCTAATATCCTTGAATCCCCTCATCTTTTGTTGGATTCATCCCAATAATGGAAAGCCACCGGCAAGCCAGTTCTTTGGTGATATCACCATCTTTCAGTCATGGATTATGATTCATCAGTCTGGACTAATACCAATATGATAGCATTATATCCTGAAACCATCTTTAGCTGGTGGGTGGTATACCTACCCCTCTGAAAAATATGAGTTCGTCAGTCGGGATGATTAAAATCCCAACTGAATGGACAGTCATAAAATTCCATGGTTCCAAACCACCAACCAGTCATTAACCATTATTAACCATTATATAACCATTATATAACCATTATTATATAACCATCATTAACCATCATTAACCACCTGTGAATCACCAACCAGTTCGTCAAATTTGAAGGTGGGAAATTCCCATGTTCAACTCACCCCCCGGATCCTTCTTGGGATATCTTCGCCGCCCTGCTGTGAGCCACGGCAGCAAAGAGCACTGCACCAAGGGGGCGTTCTGTGCCACGTTCTGCCTACGAATGTGGTGGGAAAGACCCCCAATGGGATCTTCAATGGGATGTGAACCGGGATATAATGGGATATGTCACCAACACTCTGATATTAGTGGACCTGAAAAAGTGGGAAATACCCATAAATGGCAATTTGAATGAGAAAATGATGATTCACAACAGTAACAGCAGTTGATTTCGGGAGTTCTCCCATCATGTCATAGAAAGCCATATGTCCCATGGTCATGTTACATGGTTGGTTTTCCCATAAAAGGAATGGTCATATCCTGGTTAACAGGTATGCAATGGTATAGGGAATCCTTGATGATGGTGGGATATCAGTTCGGGGATTTCCCTGGTTTCCGATGGGTTTCGCACAGGCTAGCAGAGCTCCTCCCAGTATAGAAAAAGAGCGAACTACCAACTTAAGAAAACATGTCGAAAATCAGGGGTTTCCCGAAAATGGCTACTATATAATCTATATAATAGTATATATCATAATGCCTTCTGTCATTGCAGGGCCTCATTTTCACCCAGCTATCCCAGCATAGCCTCATCTGTTCCACCACCTCCTGTACCAAGGGACGATGGGAGGCTAGCCCTGAGTGACGTACATGGCGAACTGAAAAATGCTATTAAAATCATTATTTGTTTGCCATGTTCGACATCAAGATAGCGAACAAAATCGCGAAGTGATCATCCGCAGGACTCCTGTGACTCCAACACAACTTTATCATCTCATTGAGACTCTGATTGTGGATGTGGGTCTAATCTAAAGCTGAGAATGAGCCACAACTGGACCATTTTCAGTAGGGAAACAGCACCCCTTAAATGGCAAAAAGGAAGATGCCAAACTTTGAGGTTGCCTGGCTCTGGTCTATTTACCAAACATTCAACAACACAATGCTGTAAATGATCACAACACGTAAGTAGATATCACAAGCGGGAATGTTCTGATATGAATAGAAATTTCAGAGAATCGTTGCTTAAGTAATATATAATCATACAGCTAAATATATATTTATATTAGATATGTGTATAAATATATAATAAATAAATGACCGACCGACAATATGTTCTCAGGGTCTTTCAACTCCATAGCCAAATCACCTGTCAATATATGCTCACTTGTTTATTTGTGCGTTTTGCTGTTATTTACTGGTCATACAGACAAACATGTTTATTGAACCGTCGAAGTGACTCTGACTGGGTCTCGATCTTTGCAATCACAATCCAAATATATACAGTAATCTATAAGCTAATCCAAGTATAACAGAACTAGTTTGAAACAAGTGGTGAAAAGTGAAAAGGTGATATACATACACTCATTTTACCCTGCCTTATATCACACTAAACCACCATAAACTTGTTGGTTAGATCTCCATTTTTGGTGGCTATATCCCTTTTTTCCATAAAATGCAACTATTGCTGGCTAGATTTATATATCTCTGTAGCACTGATTGTTTTCAACTGCGTCGGTTATATCCTAGATCCAGCGAATATTCCTTTAAAACCAAATAAAATACCATTTTTTATGGTACTATCCCACTATATATATATATTAATATATTTATATCCAAGAGATCTCCATTTTTGATGGTTATATATCCATTATAGCCTAAATACATCCAATATTATTATCCTTCAAATATCCCTACTGTCAATAATATACATACATACATATATATATGTCCCTGTAAAGTCCATTGTTGGTTTAACATAGCTATTGAAAATGGCCATTTAGTTCGTGGATTTACCCATAAAAACATGGTGGATCTTTCCATAGTTTTTTGTATGTTTACCAAAGGGTATATTCCCATTAAATCCCATTAAATCCCATTAAACCACCATTAAACCATCGTTAACTATGGTAACTATGGATTGTTTAACTACTAATGTTAGATATATCTATAAATATACTAATCCATTATATATCCCATATCATATAATCTTATTGGTGCTTAGTAGGGAATCTTCGGGAATGATCCACAATAACTATGAATAATAATCCCAGCAACCCCCAGCAACCCATCCATTCCTCACGTTTAGCACCAGTAAGTAGTGGGATCATTGGTTAGATCAGCCCGTTAGATCCACATTAAATCCCATTAAACCACCATTAAACCACCATTAAACCATGGTTACCCTCTGGTAAACTAACAGTTTGCTATTGAAAATGGCCATAGAAATAGTGGATTTTCCCATTAAACATGGCCATTTTCAATAGCTATGTTAGTTTACCAGAGGGTAGACCCCCATGGCTCCGCTGCGAACAAAGTCCTCCGTCCTCCAGCCCGTCCGTGGCGAGGACGTTCTTCGCCCCGCCGTACCGGGCTGCCACGATGGATGGCAGGGCGGCAGCACCGGCACCCAGCTCCAACACCTTGGAGGAAAACCATGGCGAAACCATGGGAAAACCATGGGAAAACCATGGGAAAATGCGTCAAAATCACAAAAAAACATCAAAAAAAAACGGGAAAAGTTGGTGATATACCCAGCAACAATGCTTTTTTGGTCCTGAAAATATTAATAGTTATCACTGTTATCACTCTTATTCATAGATTGAATATGTATAGTACACACACATAGGGCAATGACGCTTGAAACTGTACCCAGTATCCTGTGAAAGCTGATCTCTCTAGGTATCCAACAAATCCTAATTAGGTCCTAAGGATACAGTACTCACCATGTCTCCCATCAAAATTGGAATGTTTGGACATATGTTTGGGGTACCCTCAACCAAACATGGCAATTGGAAATCAACAAAATGGAGGTTTATAGCCGGGAAAATCATCGAACTGCAATTTTCCACCTGTCACTGGAGGGTCCCCCAAATCTAACAGCAAGACCGAATCCAAGACGCAAGGATCTCTGTGATAGGTGGCGGCTTCATATCCAGTCTGTGGATTGCATCCAAAGGTTCCAGTTCCTGTTTTTGGTCAGCTGGTGGATGGCTTCGGATCTTTAAAACCGCCAAGAAAAATCGGTGCCAACGAGAAAACCACCATGGAAAATCCCGGATTTCTGTTGGCTTTTATCAAGCCTGGTCAGAGAGAGTCATTTGGGTATGCTCATCCCCCATGCCATCCTTGGGGTTTGATCAACCAATGATCAACTCTTAGGATGAAATGGGCTGTTCCCATCATTTTCAGGTACCAAAGCCATATGAAGATTTCTGTTTTATCATGTTTTACCGCATCCGATTTATGCCTTAAATCAACAAATTTGTATCCTATGGATTGAGGTGTTCCCCGCTGCTAAGCTAACCAACAACCAGTGGATGGAACAGCTTTTTCCATCAGATACCAAAGCCAAATATGATATAATCATCACTTCTTCAATTATCCCCTCCAATCAAGCATCATTTTCAGAATTTTCATGATTTCCCATGAAAAGATTCTCAATTTTCAGGTACCAAACCCGTGTCAAGACTGTTCTTGACCCCAAACCAACAACTTTTATACATGTTCCCCAACGGATTGATGTTGTTCCCCCTATTCCAAACCCATAAATTGGCTGCTCATTCCAGACATCGGAGTTGCTTAACCCCCAAGAGCCAACAACCCTTGTCTGAATCGACTCCGCAGTCGTTTCGGAAAAAATTCGCCAAAAGAATCCCGGTGGCGTCTGCTGTTGTTGTAGAAGAACTGCGTCACCACGGCATTGCGCAGCTTCCATCCGCCATCGCCGTCGGGCTCCAGGACGACACAGAGATCTTTGAGACGCTGTGCATGGTGACAGGTGCCAGGCCGGCGGAACCTGGGGATTCAAAACTGGATTTACCATCTGGTTATTTAACATAGCCATGGAAAATCCCTCATAAATGGAGGTTTTAATGGGAAAATCATCTATAAATGGGCCATTTTCCATGGCTATGTTAAACAACCAGAGGGTAACCAAAACTGGGCTAATCGAGGAACTATGTTTAGCCACTGGGACTTGCTAACCATACGTTCCATCAGCTTCTAGGTGGGATTATGTTCAAAAAAATGATGGACACGTTTCATCACCTGCTTTCGATCTTTCCTTAGGGGATACTGTGGAAGGGAAACAACTGGAGGAAAACCATGGACAATGGATTTAACGTGTGTTTACAATCATATGTATTGTAGTGTGTATATATATACATTGTATATATATATACATAGTTATATATATACTGTATATAGTGTATATATACTATAATATATATATATATATTATATATTATATTATATTATATTATATTATATTATAATATGATATATTATATTATATTATATTATATTATATTGTATCATATTGTAATTATATTATATTATATTATATTATATTATATTATA
>Ga0126342_10000733_pt1:0-37500 | contig 39560 bp, 31 predicted proteins | sample Cyp1metagenome_FD_92528 | JGI IMG/M metagenome (GOLD analysis project Ga0126342, IMG submission 92528) | Coral microbial communities from Lord Howe Island, Old Settlement Bay, Australia - Cyphastrea 1 metagenome | ecosystem: Host-associated > Invertebrates > Cnidaria > Coral ...
TATATATATATATATATATATTGCTACACGCATATATAATATGTATGTGTATATATATATGTATATTTGTATAGAGAGTTACACATATATATATGGCATATCTACTGTAAACCATAGTTAACCTAGTGAACTATACCAACACAGTTATCAGTTTCCCACACTGGCCCCCCAACTTGTATGTGTCTAGGTTCTTAGCATAACGTCTTGTGCCGAAAATCACTGCCTTCGTTCGGTTCGCATGGTTGGCGAAGGATGGCAGGGTCCTGGCAAGCTCCTGAAGGCCTGGTTTGGCCCCCCGCCTGTGTGCAGAAGAACTTTTTCTAAAGATTTGTCCTGCTGCACTTCAAAACAAGTGTTCGCATGGGTTTGGCTCAAACTTGCTTGGGCCATTTTGACCCCAGGGGCTGCTGCCACCAGCTCTGAGCCCCACTTGGGTCTCCAGTTTTTTCTTGGAGCATCAAAGATGGGAGTGTCACAAGCCTCGGGCCAAACCAGCAGTCCTAAACCTCTCAATTTTTCTCTAAGGTTCTGAGGGAATGGTAAAAGCGAAGGTCAATGCGCTTAATCTGGGCAAAATTAGATAGCAATTTTACCTAAAGGACTTGGTATTTTTTTGGCGGCATGGATTAGACTCAGACTCCCACCGAAAAAAGGTTGCGACTTGTTTTTAGCTTCGTGCCAGAACAAACCTGTCTGGGATTAAGGGAGCCTAATTTCAATGGCCTGTGGGATGTGACACCCTTTTTTTGCAACAAAAAATGGATCCCCTTTGCAAGGACATTTGCCTTAATAAGGCATCCTGAGGCCTTGAACAGCAGCCTTAACCTGAGCCATTGATTTTCACAGGTCCTTTTTGGGAAGTTTCTGGTGGGATTATTATGGCACCCTGGTGCAGTGAAGCTTAGGTTGTGGCGCTTTCGCAACACACATGACAGAATACCAGCTGTCCATGAGCTACATGGGGATTTTTTGGTGCAGATTGGGAGCTGGCCCCAGTTGCACAAGGGCTCCTATCTTTGTAGACTCTTGACATTTGTTTAAAATGTGTGCTGCATTGTGATGCGCGTTTTCAGCTGGCCATGCTGATTGTTTTTTCTTCACATGCTCTGCGTCTGCTGGTCTCCTGTTAAGAAGGCAGATGCATGGCTTACCAAGCAGCAAACAAGATGTGAGCAAGAGCGCGTACGTTTTTTTAATATATATATATATAATCATTATAAGACGTAATTTTCAGCAATGGTCGTATGCTTTGTGAAGGTTATGACCATGTCACCGTGAGCTATGTCCATCTCAAAAGATTTGTCCAGATTAAACCAGTGATGTCACTTGCTCATGTAAAACTGTCACCAGGCCTTTTTTATTGCTGGAAATCGATCCTGTAGCTCGCAAATGGGAAATCTTCCCTCGAAGCAGGCTCTCCTATATCCGAAGAGGTATGTGGCAGGTACAAGGAGGTGCCCCCAGTTATAAGTTGTTTCGTTCTACCATGAGCTCTAGTATATCAGTTCTAAAACATGCTGACTGTAGCTAACAGAGTGGGGCACCACCTTGAATTTTCAGAAGATTTCTTTGACCTTGAAGACATCCTGCTGCAGCTTCTGAGGTGTTTTTTTTTTCTCCGAAGCCTTCGGAATTCTTGCTGAGATTAGCTGAGTATCGGCAACAAACCCAAAGGGTACTGGATTGGTACAACCTTGGACCTCAATGAAATCCTCATAGAAACAGTTGCAAAGTCCACGTTTTTTCAACGGAGGAAGCACGGAGGGGGCGTTTTCGGTTGGCCTCATGGAGCTCCGTGGAGATCCAGTGGATGTTCCAGCTGTGCAAGATGTGGAAGGCAGAGAGAGCCAAAAGAAGGTCACGCGCCACCCTGAAGAAGGGCCACTTGTCCTCCTTTTTGATAACTTTATCTGGTTGGTGGTGATTGGAACATTTTTGACCATGACTTTCCATATACTGGGAATAGTAACCCCAACTGACGAACTCCATCATTTTTCAGAGGGGTAGGTATACCACCAACCAGTTATGGTGGGGTGAATGCTGAGTCGTCTGGCGATTTGGAGATATCCTAACTTTAATTAAGCTTGCAAAATCCCCCCAAAAAAATGATGGACGCCCATGCGAAACTAATCAGTTTGATCATCAACGTCATCGAACTGAAAAAGGCTCATTTTTCAGCAAGACACATTTACATGTCATATGACTACCAAAGTCTAATCCTCATGATTTCCCCTGCTTTTGGCATACAAGTGTACCATCATTACATAACCCTCCTTTACAAGCCTTGGATTAATGATCATATATATATAATGTATTATATGATAACAATAAGTAATAATAAGTGATTAGCAATAATATTGGTATCTCTACATCTAATAATTGCTAATTGATTAGCTAGTCATTAAAATAGATTTTAGATAATGATAAAATTGGCATCCATCATAACTGGTTGGTGGTTTGGAACATTTGGATTATTTTCCATTCAGTTGGGAATGTCATCATCCCAACTGACGAAATCGTATTTTTCAGAGGGATTGAAGCCACCAACCAGCCATAATTAACCAATGATTAACCATCATTAACCACTATTGACCACTATTAACGACTATTAACCATTACTAACCACCAGGAAGCCATATCATTCTTTATCCCATTCATAGCATCTCTATATCTCTACATCTGTCCTCATCAGCCTCAGCCTCAGCTCCCTTCGGTCGCTGAGGCTCCCGTCCGATCTTCCACAACACCATGGACTTGGACAGCTTCAGCGTACAGGTGCGCCGTTGCAAAACGAGCCATGCTAAACAAGATGCTGGTAAAACAAGTTTGGTCAACTTTCTTTCTTTTAAGGATGGTGTTTGAACACACATGAACACACGTATGTTTTTTTTGGGTGGGTTGAATGGGATATATTCGCATATATTCGAATTCGCTTCCAGCAAACGTTTTTTTTTGCAAACGTTTTTGAAAAGTAATGATTCTGGCTGTTTCTGGTTCGGACATCCTTTGCTGTGTTTGGTGGGTGTTAGATATCTATGGCAATCTATGGTAGGTCACTGGAGGGGAAGCATCAAAAGGTCACTGGAGTAGCTGGGGATTGAAAGCATAATGGGTGTCTTAACCGTTAAATGATGGTTTGGTTATTTTTTTGCTGTGCGGGGGGGTCACCTGATTGAGGATACGAAGCTTCAGACATGGCGTTATGACATTCGATTAAAAATCTATATATATATATATATATATATATGTGTGTGTGTTAGTATTGTTAGTAGTTAGTGGCCCAACTTTTGATATTCGTGATTATGAACTAATCCATATTCTTGGATAGGTTAGCTAGGTGATCAAACACAGGCTAATAATGGCTAATATTATCGATCCAGTGATGAACAGAGGAAGAACTTGGGAGCTACGGTTGTATCCATGTTCCCTATCTTAAATCTGCGGCCCAGCAGGTAGCAGCACTAGTTTCTCAAGCACATGATAGATCATCTGTTCTACATTACATTGCAACAAAAACCTGGATTTCAGCCATTTTGGCCCGTTTGGGTCGAATTGCCCGGTTTGACCCCACAATAGGTCAATTGGCCGAACAAGAGCCTGAAACTTGGAACCCCCAACGGCCTCCCATTGGCGAGCCATTTTGGCTCTTCCAAAACCAAAGGAATATATGGCTAACGCTGCAACATTCTAGTGTGTTTGTGGCGAATTCAACATGAATCTTTTGGATTCTTTTGGTAGTTCCATGCCTATTAAGGCGAAAAATGACACACAAATGACACGCACACCAACCCAATGGTTTCCCGTGGCAGCGGCACGCACTAAACGGCTTCCCATTGGTGGTACTTTTTAGAAAATGTCCTCCCATTACTCCCATTGGCAATGGGCAGCCGTCACCAGCCCCAATGACACGCAAATGACACGCATAAATGTCTCATTCACCCTATTGTTGGGACATCCCATGTAAGATTGCATACTGTGGGCCTTGGAAAATACGGGTGATTCTTGAGAGATGCTGTCAAAATCTAGGTTCAGAAGCTATTGCCGAAAAACGGCCTCCCATTGGCGACCCTGTCAAACAGCCTCCCATTGGGCCCTCTGCGTCCCTTTGTTCCATGTTTTTTTGCGGCTTTCATAATTATCATAGCTGTCCTTTTCCCTTTGGTTGACTAAGGGGTCATCCCCATCATCATATGTAGATGACAAGTTTTACCCTCTGGTAAACTAACATAGAAATGTAAAATCATATTTTTTCTATGGCCAAAACAAATATTTCTAGTTATACCCTTTGATAATACATTTATTGAACATGGCCATAGAAATAATATTATCCCATCATTATCCCAGTATCGTCCGTCGCTATTGAATCAGTGGGATATTCCCTGAAATTTAGGTTCCTGAAAATGGTCATTGACTATATACCAATGATTAACAATCATTAGCCATTATTAACAATTTTAAACGACTATAATAACCATTATCAAACACTATCCCCTGGTAAATTAACATAGGCATTGAAAATTGCTATTTCTAGTTGATTTACCCACTCAAAAATGTGATTTTCCACAGCTATGTTAGTTTACCAGAGGGTATGTGGAAATATGATGATAAATCATGGGGGAGCTGGGGTTCAGTTTGAGACAAATCACCGATTTTTAACCACTATTAACCATTATTAAACAATATATTAAACCAACCCATATGCTCCATGTATGGTATATTTACCTACATCTGGGTGATTTTGTTCGGGTAAATGTTGGTAAATATTCGAGCACCATGGAACATATGGGTAATATTATTACCCATTATTAAACACTATATTAACCACTCTAGTTAACCACTATTAACCACTATATAGTTTTACCAATCTTCCTCAGCCCAGGTCTTTGGCTCCACGCGCTCGGTCACGGTGGGCGTCTTCGGTCTGTGCACCGCCGCGACGCCGCAACTCTCGCAGCCGGGGAGACTTGAAGTGAAGTGGTTGTGGATAGCCATTAGATACACTGCAGTTATGGCCCTTTACCAGTTGTAAGTACTTCTAACCCCATTTATAGAGTGTATAATCATGTATAATCCCATTTATAACCAGTTATAACTAAAGAAATAAATGGCCTTAACTGTGGTTAATGGTGATTTATTGGTGTTTTTTTAATGGTGGTTACTGGTGATTAACGGTGATTAATGGCGACTAATGATTAAACCATCATTAACAATGGTGATTAAACACTGGTTAATACTGGTTAATATTTGTTAATAGTAGTATCATACCAAATAACAATATTATATCCCATGATTATCCCACCATAGATATTCACCAATTAATGTGGTTAAAACCATGCCATAAACCACCCAAATTTGGGAATGGGACAAATACCACCTATAAAGATTGCGAAATTAGGGATAGTTGATTATATATAGTGCATATATGATATGTGTAGTACTATGGAAACTATATAATATATATATAGATCTACTATTACCATCAACTGCAGGATAGTAGATGGTGATGCTGGAGATATGTATATATACGTATATATATATATATATATATATTTGTTTATACATATAGGTACATGAAATATAGTATGTATTGTATAGCTATAGCTATAGCGTTTTGCAAATCAGGAAATATAATCTGGAGTGTTTTATGTCATATAAATAATTAAAACCCACTGATAACTGGGGTATATGGGAATGGGTCATGAGTCAAAAGCCTATGAAATTTCCATATTTTCTAAGAAATATCCCAAAAAAAACAGCAATGACTTAGGGTAGCTTAGAGTACTAGCGCTTTGACCCGTAGCGATATGATACAGTATACCCTCTGATAAATTAACATAGACCCTGAAAATCACCAACTTCTAGTTGAAACTAATCTTCCAACCCCTATCAATTTACTGGAGGGTATGATATGTATAAACCATAGTTCTAGGGTGAATTGGCATCCCAACCTATCAAGGTTAAAATGCCATGGCTATTGACATGTTGAACTATCATTACAGGAGTGGCTATTCGTCAAATAATAAAGTGATGATTGTACTGCTGATTATAAGTCATTATTGGTTACCATTACATGGGCGGATTGTTGGCCCCTGTAGGCATTATTGGTCAGATTTGTTTCCATTTTAGCAAGGGTTTGTGTGAAATGTCCATATACCAAAACCGATGGATACAGGCAGACCACCAACGGGAATGGGTCCGCATCTACTCCGGGATGATTTGTTCATGAAACATTATTGGCCATAAATTTTCCATAATTTTCCATGTTAGCAATTTTTTTGAAGTGTCGGTATTCTATGAAGTTCATGAAGTTCATGGGGTGAAAAGCCAGCCTTCACGGAACCGTTATTGACTGCCAAAACTGAGGAAGGAGGTGGTCTTTGAACAACCGCTTGAACATGCCAAGCGCTGTGTGAAGCTTCTGAAGGACAAAATCACATAGAACTGTTGAAAATATACTGTATGGAACTATATGTGGAAGTACCTGGGAAATATGATCTGGGAAAAAAGTATATATGTATAAATATATATATTATGAATCCTACTATCCTACTTCCAAGGTGAACCACCAGTTTGAAATCACCAAGGTGGTGAACATAACTATTGCAATTGGGGTTCATGCTAGATGTATTGAACTAGTTATTAGTTGGATGAATTGAAAAACCACCTTGTAGATTCTGTTCTATAGGGAAGCTGATAGTGGTTGTTCTCTTCCCCAAGCGAGCTAATCCAGGTTCTCCCGGGGGTTCTTAACAACTTCGTATCAATGGGTATCAACCGATTGGGAAATTTGATGTTGGAATTAAAACCAGCTGTTTGATGCTGGTTAGATTCGTAGTTTGATGATTAGACCTCACTGAATCCCATTATATTCCCATTCTACCACCAATGTTCATGGATAAAGTCTCCTTTTTCCATATTTCATTTCATGCATTTATTTTGATTAAATCCTGATTTCCCACTTTTTTCCATAATATGTGTCCACATGTTTCACGGGAGTTTAGATACAGATATGCTGATGAGTCTTCAGCCTGCTCCATAAAATCACCAGGACCAGGGCTGCGCGTTCATCGTGGCGTTGACGCACCTTTCCCTGGCCACCTGGGCGATGTTGGATGAACCAGTCATAAAATGTGATAACCCAAGACTTATAGTAGATATAACTATGGTATACCATGGTTAATGGATATAACCCAATAGTTGTAAGATGTTATACGTAGGGGTCTTGTACCACCACTTATGGTTATTCATGGATATAAGTATGATTGATTTATCGATAATGTCCAAATAATTGTAGGGATTGTATCCGTACTTATAATGGGATAATGTTAGTAGGATATAACTTGATATAGCCCAATAATTGTAGGCGTTACTTATATATTGGATATTTTTTTTGGTAAAGCAACAAATCAACGGGACCCATATGGATTCAGGGTTGTTATATTTTATACACCCATTTACCCTTTGGTAAACTAACATAACTATGGAAAATCACCATGTTTTAATGGGTAAATCCACTATAAATGGCAATTTTCAATAGTTTTTGTTTATGTTTACCAGAGGGTATATGCTTTTTAAAATTTGGAATATCATGGGATGTAAATATAGAACTAAAGGGACCCGTATAGTCATATGGATTCATTGTTTTTATATTTTATACACCCATTTATAGTTTTCTATTGTTTTTTCATTTACTAACATTCACCACTTAGGGGATCCTCGGATCACAAGGGTCACAAGAACCAGCTGCGATCAGCGGATGATCCTCCAAGTAGGAGAGTACGTGGTGCCCTCCAGTAAACTAACAGGTTGCAAACCCGAAAATCATGATTTTCATAGGTAAATCGCCAAACCAAATGGTCATTTTCAATGGCAAACTGTTAAATTACTGAAGGGGAGGTGATTTAACCAAAAAATGGTGACTGAATCAGCAAGAATAGAGATTCAACCAACGACAACGTAGACTTGACAAACGAAAAAGTGAATTTGACTGTCGAGATGATAAAACAATTCGGGGTTTAACCAGCTATTCATGAGATAATTGAGATGTATACTTGAAATATCACGATAGAGTAGAATTCTTGCAAAGTTTCCTTTCTAACTTTGGGTGGATACAGTATTTAGAATTATATATGAACCAGTGGAAAAATGCAGAGTACCCAAGATTGACCAACTGGAACCGTTTCACAGGCGTGTGCTTTGAAGAGATCAAAGGCAAGTTAAGTTTTTTCATGATTGGGATTGCTCAAAATCTGTTCACAACCCAAAACATCCCAAAACTATAGCTGGTTGGTGGTTTGGAACATGTTTTATTTTCCATAAATGTATATATATATGTGACTTTCATATTTTTCAAGATGGTTAAAAGCACCAACCAGATAGCCGCTTGCATTCATGGGCGAAGTCCAACTTTCTGCGTGGACGACCCAGGGACCCATGGGCTCGTTTTCAATGCCAAGTACGATCATATGATATCATATGCATTGCATTGTCCCAGGATATATCATCATAGAAATGTCATAAAATGGTTGGTTTCATACCTAATATCCGATTGGTCATATGAATTCCCTGTGAATGACAGCCAGATGGTAAATCAGTGATATTGTAAATCAGTGTACCTTGTTCACATGTTTCCCCAGATGTTTTTTGGTTAAATCCAATTTTTGGTCGGTTGAATCCCATTGTTTGTGCGAAAAAAGGTGAATGACAAGGAGCTGGCAGAGAAATGCGAGGGCATCAATGTGATTTTGGGTTTCTCTCCATGACTTGGGCTGGGGTGTTGTTGATTTGGATGATCGGAGCTGTGATGGGATTACTTTGTCGGTGACTGTAACTGTTTCGAACTAATTGGGACCTATAACTATAACTATTATAATTTTGAGACCTATAATTTGATGTTTCTATCCTGTTACCTACATTGGGTAACTGTAACTGGTGTTTGGGAGTTCAAAGTTTTTGACACAGCTGGGTCGACATCGGGAAATCTGGGATGACTGGGTGTCAAAGCTTGGCAGCTTGGCAGCGGCGGATCATGGTGAGCATGGTGACATCCCAAACATCGAATTGATGTGTTCCTTGGTGATATCCCATCATATAATATCCCATGATATGTCATTATAATGTCATATATCCCATGGTAATGATATTATCATGGTTGATGATAGTACCATTAACCATGATATCATGCCAATGGGAATGTCAGGATCCTAAAATGGAGGTACGTAAACGTACCATATTTTAGGGCATATGTTCTAGGGACATTCCCTGAAATTTAGGCCTGACAAATATGCCTTATATATGGAATCGGTACCTCCAATTTAGGTTCCAATAATGGCCATCAAGTCATGATGTTCCTTGATGTTCCCTGATATCTTGGAGCAATCCAACTGGTGAATGAGTGGTCAAAATGTGGGGTATCTCTTGGATAAGTAGAATCAATGGATTGGTTGAAGGGAAAATTTACAGGAAACCATGGTTTTTACCATTAAATATGGGGTTTTCCTGTAAATTTTCCCCTAAACCAATCCATTGATAGAAGAATTAGAAGAGACAGCAATTTGTTTGCTGGGTATCCCGGGTATCCCAGACTTTTCGTTGCACCAGAGAACAGGGGCATACATCAATTGGTAGATGTTTATTAATGGGTTTTGTTTTTTTGACCTTTCTAGTAGGGAAAATAATGATGAAGCAGTTGATTTAGAGGTAGCTTATTTCCAGACAAACCCAAGTGATCATGAAACTTTGATGGTGAAGTCATATAGTTATACTGTTGTTAATTGCCTATGGAGTGGTAGTGTAACTAACAATATCATGAACCATGATCTATGGTTAATACATGGTTTCTATATGATTAGTATTAATAAGAAGCCACAGATAGATCAAAGCAACGACGCCAAAGGTGGCCACGACCACGACCCCTTCTTTTTGGCCTCTTGGCGGTGTGCCATACGCGATCTGGTGATTCAATAGAATCATCCGGTTTGTAGATTAATGTGGTTAAAACAATAATAAACTTTATACAACCTATCTATGGTGATTCGGGGTGATGGTTTATTGTTTTAACCACATTATGAATACCGTCCCCCAAAACGGAAAAGATGTTTCATCGCCATGGAAAGATATGCCTCAACCTCATCAATCATTCTTTCAAGGGATATCCCAGCGGATTGCCATGGCTCCTTTCTGGGCACTTGGGAACTTTGCCGAGTTGGTGGCCCGAGTCTAGAACGTTTTTTTTTTTCAAATAGTATTTTTTCTTGAAGAATGTAATTTTATTCATGCCCAATACCAATCGTTGCATATGGTTACCTATTTTGTAGGGCTTGTGGTTCCCTGAAAATTGGGGTTGTCAAGAAAGTTGGGCACAGCAAATTGGACTGGTGGATACTTTCGATCAGCTTTGCTGCTGTTATTGCAACAAACAAACTGTCCACAAAAAATGTCATGTGCATCATTCAGAAGACTTTATTGAACGCCTTCGTGGTTTCAAAGGTTTTAAATATACACATGCTAATTTTGGGGCTGATTTTTCATGGTGCTTGTCAATTCCCACATTTCAACCCTGCTGCCCCTGCACCTTTCTTCTTTGCAGACACTAGTGTCAGCAGTTCGGCAATCTGCTCAACTTCCGAAGATCCGCCTGTCATGACTTCTGCATGACTCTCTACTTGGTGTTTAGTTGGTTTAGTTCAGTAACTTAGCATGTCTTTAAGCATCTTTCAGCCATCCATGGGATAACAGATAAAACGGAAGCACTTAAATTGCTTTGGACTTTACGATTGTCCCTGGTGGTTCTCGTTTACTTGTTGGATCATGACTATTCCTGGATATGGGGCTGTGCGGGGTGAAACGAATCGGTATAACTATGGTTATAATCCCCCATAAGTCAGGATGTGGGGCTCCTATATCTGCATGATTCTATATATTCACGTGCAACTAGAACTGCACTTCCAAGCAAGCTGCCAGATGGTTTGATGATCTTCGTTGGTTTATACATGTTTATACTATGATTAGTTGTGGCAATGAAAACCCACCATGGTTTATTTGAAAACCATCTATAATAAATGCACAGCTTATCCAGCCCTGATGAAACCAGAGGAACCTGCCATAATACCCTGCCCCGTTGTTGCTAGGTGCATCGAGGGGTCTTGATCGCCAAGTGTGGGCAAAATGCAGATCATTTGGGTATCCTCGACTCTTTGTCGCAAGATGTCGCAAGTGCTGCAATTGGAGGCATGACCAAGAATTACCCTCTGGTAAACTGCTACATAACTATGGAAAATCACCATTTTGTAGGGTAAATCCACTATAAATCACCATTTTCAATAGCTATGTTAAATTACCAGAGGGTAAACCTCCATTTTCCTATGGTTTTCCTATGGTTTTCCCATGGTTTTCCCATTAAAACTTCCATTTTTTCTATGTTTACCAGGCCTTTTGTATGTCAATTCGCTTTCCGGTGTCAACATGGCAACGGAACATCCCGTTTCCCGGCGCCAAAAAAGGAGAGCCAGTTTGGAGATACGGCAGCGAGTTGGTTCCCAACCACAAGTAGCGCAATGATGATAACACACATTATATATATTACTGGTGATATATAATAGTGGTGTATGATAAATATCATAAATCATTTAGGATCATATATAAAATAATGCCATATAAATAATTTAGGATCATATGGGTATGGATCAATACCTACTCATACCATTTTGAGGAAATGAACATCCATTTACCAGCTATTTTGATGTTCACCAGGGGTACAGGGTTTTGACACACTGCCATATATATATATATATATATATATATATATTATTACTATTTCCCCACGATTATCCCATTAGTATCCCACTATTATAGTAGTGGAATTATGATGAATTATATTTTTTCCTGGGTGAATTATAACGACCTCACTGCTCTCCCTCACTGGGAATCATGGTTAGTAAGGGGAATTATCCCCAAATGGCCGCAAGATTCAGGTTAGTGAAATATTATAATTTACCCAGATATATAGTAGTTTTGATGGTTCATCGTGGTTCATATAGTTTATGGTATCAATGTATGTTAATGTATTTTATAGATATGTATTGGAGTATTGAAACATATTGGAACCGTTCTTGCTGATAAAGATTGATAAACCATCGAATTGGGAGCACATCCACTTACATATCCACGTGCATTTTTGGATACTTGTTGGGTCAGCCTAGGATTTGCACATGGACTTTACTGGGCCTGGCAATTCGCTCCAGGCGACTGGGGGTCCTTTCCTATCTGATGATTTTCTGAAGATTTGCTCACCAAGATTGACCATATGAGATCACAGTAGTGCTTTGAAGGAACTGAAAACCACCGTGTTTCTTCGGAACTTCTCGATGTTTCTCGATGTTTCGCAGGTGGATCATTCATTCCAGTTTCTGACCACCTCCAAAGCTCTCCCGGATCCAAAGGCGGGCTTCGGCGGGATGGCAGCATGCAGTAGCAACCCTATCATTTTTTTCTTGGATAGTGCATCCCCCCCCAAAAAAATCAAAACAAAAGGAGTTGGAAGTCTGGAAAATATGTAAACATCATTGAACCATCAGATCAGGAAATATGTTGCCAAGATATCGAGGACCCCTATATATGGGCTGTTTGTGTGGTTAGACTTTCGAGCAGGCATAGACCATGTGATTTGATGGACACATCTAAAGTACCCTGGTAAAGATTCAGAAAAACATTTCATGAGAATAGTGACCTCTCCAGCTAAACCGTGGTTTTCATCATGGATGCTTAAAATGATGCAAAATCATCTGAATCATGGTGAAAATTGTCCATTCAAAACCATGCTGGTTGGTGGTTTCAATCATGAATGGATTATTTTCCATTTCATATATGGGATGTCATCCTTCCCATTGACGAACTCATTTTTTTCAGAGGGGTTGGTTGAAACCACCAACCAGACCATAATTAACCAATGATTAACCATCATTATCCACTATTAACCACTATTAACCACTATTAACCACTATTAACCATTATTAACCACCAACCAGCATTGCTAAACCCCGGTTGTGTCTGATGGTGAAGGGAAAGGATGCCGTCGCTGGCACCTTGGATGGACTGCTCCATCGTGGGTCGAATCCCTTTGGAACGGACGGAATGCTTTGTCTAAATGATTACCATCTACTGTAAGGGAATCCCAAAAAACATACATAATATATATATATATATATACATATATACATACATATATATATATATATATACAGATAAACATACATATATATATACATATATATATATATATACATATATATATATATAGATAGATATATATAGGCCCCAAAAAGAATTACTATGTACAACAATTGTTCAACTTGACGTTGACCCCTTATGGTTGCGGTTCAGATTCGCCCTGAAATTTTCGCCCTGGTTTTTGTCCGGCCGATCAGGTGTCAGAGATTGCGCAGAAGTGGAGTGCCAAGGGACAAGACGCTTGCGGAAAGTCGCGGGATTTGTAGAAAAAATGGTGGGAACACGTGGAACATCCAGGGATATAGTGGGAATCATGGGATTAAATGGGATGTAGCCAACACAAATGGTGGTTTAGATCGATTTATATGATCAACATGTGTGGGAGTTTGTAACTGGTATGCGGCAACTAATTTATGATATGCTATGTTTTTTTTTATATATATATATATAGGTATGTCAAGTGCATTTTGCAGTTTCCGAAGTGGCGTTAATTCCGATTTCTGAAGATCATTGCATACCCATATGCTCCATGTATGGTATATCTACCTACATTTGGGTGATTTTTAGGGCAAATGTTGGTAGATATTCCATACATGGAGCATATGGGATATAGTCTTGGTCCTCACTTGTTTTGGGGAGGCTTTGTCCCATGTGAAATGCCCAGTCATTCGGTGGCATGGCCGGCAGACCGAGGCTGAGGGATAGAGTATACCAATAGTTACCCTCTGGTTATGACTAACATAGCCATGGTATAGATGGCCCAGTTATTTAAAAGTTGGTGGATCTTTCCATGGCAAACTGTTAAATAGCCAGGTGGTCAACATACCAACAGATATGGGGGGTTCCATAAATTGGGGATCCTTAACATTGATCATTTGAAATGGAACATCCGTTTATAAATAGATGATGTAGGGGGCACCACCCCCATTTCTTGTAATTCTATGGGGATGTCCATCAGTCAACCACCAAGAAGCCACATATCATATTGAAAATGTAGAATGATGTGCTCATTGGTCACATTGAGGGTAAAGTGGGTAACTCGACTGGTGAAGGGCTAAGTTGAGCATTTGTTACGTTTCAGACATTTTTATGAAGCAAGATTTCATCCCTACAGACATTGTTTGTGTGTTTGTTTTACTTGGTGTTTTGTGTAAACTTACCATGGTTTTGGTTGGTTTCTTTTGGATTCACATGAAGATGTACATAAAGTAACGACAAGCTAGTGCAAGATTGTTCACCTGAGCAGGGTACCGGCTCACCGGCCAGGGTATTTTGTGCGTTTCTTGGGCCCCACATTCAAGGAAGTCATTTGTGTTTGTCCCAAAAAAATGGCGCTCCTAATTTACTTTGGCTGATTATATAATCATGCGTTTGTTTTCAAATTGACATTTTGGATGTTTATCCCATTCTAAAATATACCCAAACATCATTTTATTGATTGTATATCCCCGGTACATGTCATTATATCTCATTGCCCAAGGTGAATTGGGTAGTTTCGTGGGGTTTTAAAACTTCTGATGGTGATTGGAAGTCTAGGATTATATTCACACTGTATCCCCATACAATCTATGATGGACTCCGCTACTTGGTGGATCACCCCACGAATCAAAACTGGTGAGCAATTTAGGGAACCATAACCCACTTTGTAAAACTTTCTAATTTTTTTAATGGTATATAACTTCTATAACCCACTTTCTATTTTTTCTGCACTTGACCAGGTTGGAAAATTAGTTCACCACGGATCTGCCAATGATGCCCAGGAGGGAGCGGATGAAACCATTTGCCACATCATCGACGTGGAGCTGCGCCATGGCGTTTGTAGCGTGGTATATGGCAGACTCAATGATAAACCTACCATCTTTGGATGGGTAGCAAACCATTGGTGGTCATTCTGGGGCTGGTTCATGAAGTTTGGTTTACCTCATTGAAGCCCAACCATGGACTACTTCATAAACCCGACACTTCACTTTCTGAGCTAAACAACCTTGGTAAGTGGTGGCACCACCTTGTACTATGCATTGGGATCATAACCAACAGGTGATTTTAACAAATGGCTTTTGGTGGTTTTACCCGCGATTCAATGATTCATTTTTCTTGAGCCGATTATCCATTCATAATTCACTGTGAATACATTATTAATCTGTCATTAACTAATTCTTAACCAACTATTAATCCATTTATTGTAACTATAACCCATTACTAAAACATGGATGCTCAATACTAAGCATAAACAGTAACTGTGGTTTTAGGTTTCTAGGGTCTTAAGTTTTGACTCATATATATATATATATATACCTATAGATTGTCCAATTAAAGTCTAGATGTTTAGCAGGGGATCAACAGGCCCCCAAGAAACATGGTATATATATAAATATAACATGTTGTTTCACAGTCTTTGCACGAATTATTGTTTGCCCAGATCTTTGGTTCTAAAAGGTTTTCGGAACGAGAAAGGGCGTGTGAAGCAGCACAGATACAGTAGGGGAAGAAGCACCTGCAAACAAAATTCGCTGCCTCGGGGGGACTTATGCTCTACCTTCAGTTGCATGCTGTGTTTCCTTTTGTTAACCGACCACTTAGGGGGGAATCTACTGGGAGCATCCGTTGTTAGTTTGAAAACCCAACTCAGCACTTGGCCCTCATTTGATCCCACAAATTTGATGTTACAAGCTACATATTATGTTGATCATTATCCACCAATAAGCGTCACCATGTTATACAATGTTGAGATTCAAACCCTACCCGGATGCAACTCCACGATAGGTATATGATGGTATATGGCATTAGTGGGTCGCATTTATAAGTTTTTCAGTTATGTTTCACTTGTTCTCAAGTTACAGGATATTACCAGTATATCAGTTATGACAATGGTGAAATATTCAACTATATCAATATTTCACCGTTGTTTCACCCATTTACTTCAACCCCCGAGTTCAACCGTACCATATACAGGTCCTCGCGCACCAACGAGCTCCGAACTCGAAACTTGGAGTTTTAAGGGTTGCTTCACTCACTATAAAGTGGTTCTATTGGGCGAACAATGCGGAAAGTGATACAATTATCATCCATTATCCATATTATCTCCACGCAATAATAATTGAAACATATCCATATAATATCCATATAATGTCCATATCCATGGAATAATTTTGGGGCAACCATATCGACTCGATTGGGGGGTGTCCCAAAATAGCGGACCTTTTCAAGGCAATGGTTCCAGTCAATTGTCATAATTGGTGAACTTGAAATATGAGTATGGATACTATGAATAATATGGATATATTAATTAATGGATACGATTTTTGGAGATATAAATCCCATGATATAAACAATGATTCTGGTTATTAAGATATAATTGGGATATATTTATGTGACATTACTCAATTATATCCATATTTTTATTTATGTTTTTGAGATATTGATATAACCCATGATTCTGGTGGTTAATATTGCAGCCAATCTTATGTTTCTCCGTTAAGCGGAGAATGGAGGGAACTCCTAGGAGCCATGGAGATCCAATTTTTCAATTGGGAAGCCAGAGTTCGACTAAGAGTTCCCCCACATGATAGCCCATCAACATATCTGGGTAAATTATAACGACCTCACTGGGACCTCACTGGAATAATGGTTAATAAGGGAAATCATCCCCAAATGGCCTTAATTCAGGTTGGTGAATTATTATAATTTGCCCAGACATATGATAAAATGACGATGTGAGAAGCCATATTCATAGTATGAGTTCAAGGGATTTTTGCCCATGGGACAAACTGTTGCAAGTGCCCATCAACACTGGGAAATTAGAGCTTTGCAGACTTAGAACTCTGAGAATTTTTACCAGCAAACGCATCAACAGCCTTTCAAGTTCCAGGATCAAAACCCAACAACCTTGGTGGCATTATCAGAGCACCGGAATCTACGATAACTTTCCAGCATCTTCCAACAGGGAATCGGGTATATAGTTTTTGTTCTGTCTGCAATTTTTTGCAGCAAAGACCTTGGGACCATTGGACATATGATGGACTTTCTAGCAAATGTCAACGCCGCATCAAATGTCACCGCTTCCCTCCGGTAATCAAACATGGCAAGGAAGCATGATCCATTTATAATTACTTTGTCTCACAAAATCTTCCATTGAATAAAAGTCTTTGAACAAATGTAGTGGAATATCTTCCAAAAAACTTCTATAGTTGGATGTTCCATCATTTAGCTTGGTATTGAAGTTGGGAGTATCCCCCCGTAAGATCCACTGCCACGATCCACCCGTTGGGATGGTAGAGTCTACTAATCCTGCGCTTATTTTCCGGGATCATCCCTGAACACTGATATATATATATAATATATATATAAATGTATAATATGGTTTCATATGATTTAATTTAATAATATCCATAGTATAGGTCATATAAATATATTTTGCACCTCAGATACTATTAAGCGCTGCCAGCCAGCTTCGGCCAAGCTCAGGAGAAAATTCCTTCGGTTCACTGGTGGCAGATGCCATGCACTGGCAGTTTTCCTCTGAAGGCAATGGGTGTGGACGGGATTAGTAGCCGCTAGTGGTTCTTCCCCACAAAAAAAGGATAGGAAGGTTCAATTTATCACGATTTGAAGCTGGATTTCAATTTTACTCTTCTGTTTGTTTGGGGGTTACCGGACTGTCCCAGTAGACAAACATATATAGTCCACCAGAAATGCGTGTCATTTGCGAGCGGGAAACCGGGAAACCCATCAATTTCCACAGCTATCTTTAGCGGGAGGGTATACCCCAAAATTGCTCGTTGGATATCAGGAAGCTGATGATAAACCAGGGATGTATATCAGTAGATCTATCTATCTATCTATCCATCTATCTATCTATATGTCTGTCTATCTATCTATCTATCTATCTATCTATTTATCTATCTATCTATCTATCCATCTATCTATCTATCTATCCATCTATCTATCTATATGTCTGTCTATCTATCTATCCATCTATCTATCTATCTATCCATCTATCTATCTATATGTCTGTCTATCTATCTATCTATCTATCCATCCATCTATCTATCTATATGTCTGTCTATCTATCTATCTAATCTAATCTAATCTAATCTAATCTAATCTAATCTATCTATCTATCTATCTATCTATTATCCTTATCTATCTATCCTTATCGATCTATCCCTATCTATCTATCCTTATCTATTCTTATCTATCTATCCTTATCTATATATCCTTATCTATCTACCCGTATCTATCTATCCTTATGTATCTATCCTTATCTATCTATCCCTATCTATCTATCCTTATCTATTCTTATCTATCTATCCTTATCTATATATCCTTATCTATCTACCCGTATCTATCTATCCTTATGTATCTATCCTTATCTATCTATCCGTATCTATCTATCCGTATCTATCTATCCTTATCTATCTAGCCTTATCTATCTTTCCTTAGCTACCTATCCTTATCTATCTAGCCTGATCTATCTATCCTTATCTTTCTATCCTTATCTATCTAGCCTTACCTATCTATCCTTATCTATCTAATCTTATCTATCTAATCTTATCTATCTTATCCTATCTTTCAAATCTTATCTATCTAATCTTTTCTAATCTAATCTAATCTTATCTATCTAATATTATCTATCTAATCTTGTCTATCTGATCTTACCTATCTAATCTTATCTATCTGGTCTTATCTATCTAATCTTATCTATCTAATCTTATCTATCTAATCTTATATTTAATCTTTTCCATCTAGTCTTATCTATCTAATCTTATCTATCTAGTCTTATCTTATATTATCTTGTCTTGCCTTGCCTTATCTTATGTTATATTATCTTATCTTATCTTACTATCTATTTACCTATCTATCTTTCTAATCTAATCTAATCTTATCTTATCTAATCTTATCTATCTATCGTTCCATCTATCTATCTATCTATCTGTCTATCTATCTATCTATCTTTCTTTCTTTATTTCTTTCTTTCTTTCTTTCTATCTTATTATCTTATTATTTTATCTATCTATCTTTGTCTATCTCTATATATATATATATACATGAAATATATTTTCAACTGGTAAAGGTTGGTGAATCAACCAGCCGTTGGATAGACAGTATTGGGATAGGACCATTGCTATAGGTATTCCCAAGCCACAGTCATCAACTCACGTTCATGGCTCAAGTTTCTGGACCAAGCTCACAGTCAGTCCAGCCAAAGCCGCTGCGACGCGAGAGTCCGAGAGTGGAGATGACACTCCTGCGGCCGAAACCACTTTGGAAGAGGCCGAAGAGGATGAATTTCTGGAGGATGTCACAGAAGATGCCGAGGACAGGTGGGTCTACAACTTCGACAAGAGCGATGTGATTCGCTTGCACAATGTGCCGAGGACACGAAACAGGAAAGATCGGGGATTGGTGGTATTTTTCCCGAAACTGAACTCAATGGCCGTGGTCGTGTCCAAATGAGACATCCATTGCGACCCACTATGAACTTACAGATCCTTCCGGTACAACTGATGATTTTTTTCCAGGAATGGTATAGGAATCTTGGGAAACAATATCTCATGTTTCCTCCGTGTCCCCATTTTTTCACATTTTAAAGGAATCCATCGAACCTGATATGTCTTCATTAACTAGTAACTAATAAGACCCCAATACTTTTTGTAGAGTAGATACCTGAACACCTACCATTTCACCCATATCAAATCAATCCAATCAGACCATTAAAATAAACATATTTCTTGGTTAAAAAGTCAATTCCCTATGTTTTTGGATGTTTTTGGCTTGGCTTCTTGGTTCATTCCGCCATGTTTTCTCCCACGTTTTCCACCCGGTCCAGGCTGCGAGGGGGCCATCATCAACGGCGGCTTCGTGCGGCAGGACCGCAGCTATCCGCCCGGCAGCGCTCTGTGCCTCGGCAACACGGCAATAGGTGGTGGAGTTTTCTGGGTATCTAAACATCTTGAAACCATAGGAAAAATTGTGATTTAACCAACATAAATGGTAGGTGTTTGTGAGTGTTTTTTTTAAATGGGAATACAAATATAAAAATACAATGGGTTTATTTCTGGGTGAATTGTAGGGACCCCTCACGTGACCTCACTGTGACCCGGCTGGAATCATGGTTAGTATCCCCTAATGGCCGAACTTTTAGGTTAGTCAACTATTACAATTTGCCCATAATTTTGGTTGATGGTCACTTTCCGTATAGAAACTGGTCATTTTTGGGCATACCTTAAAGTATCTTATCTATGCCATCTTCAGAGACATCCAAATTATCATCATAAGTTGGTTATATTCCCATATAATATCTCCATATTGATATAACAGAAAAAAACAGTGGTAGAATATCTCTCCATCATAGTATTTGTCCGTTGCATATGGTATTATATGATCTCCAACTGGTTTAGCATGGGGTTTACCAAACACACGGTATAATGTTGTAAACCCAATAATGAACCATTCCCAATTGGGGCTTCCTTATTCAATGTACCTCTTTACCATCGTATACCCCTTTTTCGGATGTAAAAGACACCCTAATGGTTAGTTATTGGGATGGGTCATTGTTGTGTTTTCCACATCAAAGGGAATATGTGGGATGATTTATAATACATGATTTATATGTGTAATATATATATATATACATAATATCGGATGTATTGCAACCTATAGTCTATAGTCATAATATGATTATGATTAACAGTACAAGGTGGTGTCCCCCCACTTATCAGTTTGTTTCGAAACCAATATATAAGTAATTGTAGGTTTATTTAGCATATTTGAGCATAAAACGCGCTGAACTTACTTATCAACCAAGTCAGCTAAGAAGTGGACACCACATTGTATTGATTTACTATTGGGTGTATAGAATATTTACAATAAAAAAGGCTGCCTTTCTGGGATACTGTAGGGATGTCATTGATGTCATATGATAAATATTGCCAAGATATGGTGAGGATATGATAGGATATATATATATATATATTAAGAATATATATATATTGGATACATAATGTGGTATATTGACTATTTATGACAAATATGGTATGCATTCACATGGATGCACAAAGAAAATACATCATATGAGATATTTTGCGGAATAGATCATTTGTGATTTTACTTAATTAATCTACTATGGAGATATCAAAATGTGGAGATCTTATCTATAGAATACTATATATGGATACAATTAACAAAACATAATATAATTATAGAATTATATATGGGATGTCATCCTTCCCAGTGACGAACTCATATTTTTCAAGATGATTATTGCACCACCAACCAGATATTAGAATTGGGGGATGACCATCATTAAACACTATTAACCACTATTAACCACCATGAATCTATATAATATAATATAATATATATTAATCTATTAACCATTGTTTCTCATATAATATATCATCACATTGTTCCATGATTATCCCAGTAGAACCATATAAACCGTATAAAACAATATAATGGAGAATTTTATGGAGATATTGCCGGAACATATGATGAAAAATCAGGTGCCTCAAAGGGCCGATCGCTTCAAAACCTGGCTCGCCCTTTAGCCGATGCCTTGCTGTCACGCTCACAACACGAAAAATGGAGGTTTTAATGGGAAAACCATGGGAAAACCATAGGAAAATGGAGGTTTACCCTCTGGTAATGACTAACATAGCTATGGAAAATGGCCATAGAAATAGTGGATTCACCCAGCTAGAAAATGGTGATTTTCCATAGCTACGTAAACATACGTAGACGTTTACCAGAGGGTATAAACTGTAGATTTTCCATTGCCGTGTTTGATTGCCGGAAGGGTATTGATGAATTTCCATTAAAACTTCAATTGAGTTTGTGGTTTCTCAACTGACTCTAATGGCTAAGAAACATGCCGCAACTGCAACCAGTGCACTTTCCATACTGGTCCATTTTGATGCTATCCTGAATGCTGCGTGTGTGGTCAATGTGAAAGATTTTCCTGTCCTTCACATCGTGACTGGCGACGCTGTAAACACGAACGAAGCTGCTGTCAGCTGGGTTTGAATCTGAAGTGGGTGAAGTACAGATTTGTATACCCTTGCGTTGCGCAACGCACGAGAGCCATCTATGCACATCTATGCGCCAATACAATCATTTGCGGGCGATGCGTGTCTCGCCCATTGAAGGGAAGTTACGTTTGTTGCAACATGTTGCCGTACTTCAAGTATTTAGTTCAGCGGTTGCGGACACCAGATGGTATGCAATTTTGCAATATATGTTGGACATGTCCCCACGCAAAGAACCTATATATATATATATACCTATGCTGATTGCATTTGGCCCATCGTTCTTGGTGCCTGTTCTTTGCCGCTTTCCCGTGCCTTCCCGTTTCAGTGAGCAATCTGCGGTACGGAAGACCACCATTTTTAATAGGCTGATAGATCCATCATTTTTGAATAGCTAATTTTGATAGCTATGTTAGTTTACTGGAGGGTAATCTGTGGGTATGTTTATGTATTGATTAATGTGTGCTGTTGTTTTTTGCTTTATGATTCAAAATTGTGATGAATGACATTACCTTATACCCAGCTAAAATAATTAACCAGAGATGTGTTTTTTGTTGGGGGAGGCGGGATGAACCCCCCGAATTTATCCAATGTTTCATGGTGGAGACCTCCATAGTTTGCTCACAAAAAGATGGTACAAACTTGTAGTTTCGATAAAAACTTCAACTCTGTTGGTCAGTTTCCATATCTTTCTGATTTAAGCCTATCGGTTCTTTCCGAAATCTAATGCTTCGACGATGAAATCTTCACGTTTGGAAGGTGAAGTCATTGTTTTGCATGTTTTGATGATCGTATTCTTATCAATCCATATTCTTCCCATGTTTCTCACTTTTTCCCCATCTTTGGTTGTTCTAACTTTCTGACTTTTCATATCTTTTCATCCACATCTGTCCCACCTTCCGCTCGAATCGTCAGGACTCGCGCCATGATCAACGAAGAGATGCCCTTCAACAAGAGCATCGCGCTGCAGAAGCTCACCGGCCACCAGCTCCGCAAAGGCGGTCCTAGTGCGAGAGCGGTCGTTGGTTGGGTGTTGGGTGGTTGGGTATCCCGGTTAGCTTTTTAAAGGGTCTGGTCAATGGTTCATACCGGTTAATACCGGTTAATACTGGTTAATACTGGTTAATACTGGTTAATACTGGTTAATTGGTGATTAATTTGTGATTAATTTGTGATTAATGTTGATTAGTGGTGACTAATGATTAAAACCATCATTAACAATGGTGATTAAACACTGGTTAGTATGGGTTGATAGTGTTGCATAATCCCAATTAACAATAGTATATCCCATGATTATCCCACCGTGATAGATGTTCACCAATTAATGTGGGTAACACAATGCCATAAACCACCAAAATTTGGGATTGGTTTATATATACCACCTATAATTCACAAATATTTATCTTGATGACTGGGGGGTGGTTTATGAAATTGTGTTATCCACATTAATTTCTATAGTGTTTATCCATGTTTATCCATTATATCCCAAGATATCCCAAGGATATTCCCATTCTATTTCCATTTTACCACCATGTTCGTTGCCATTCTTGATGTATATCCATGTTTCCCCAAAATCTCCAAAGGTCCATTGGCTCTTTTTTTGGGGGGACCAAACGCGAATTGATAATTAAAAGATGGGTAGAATCTGTACCATTTCCCAACCCCCATGAAACCCCATTGATTGTATCCTCACTGGAACATGCATCCTTCACATCAATGCATCATTTCCCATTTATTTCCCATTTATTCCCGCCAAAAACCACCATCAGTATTGTTGGGAACGCGTTCCCATTCCCCAAAACACTCTCCGAAGCGATTTCGATAAATCATCGGCCAACCACTTAGATGGGCGGAAAGTTACGCGATTCCTGCAGCAGGTAACCAGCAGGTAACTAGGTGTGATAAAACCACATAAAAATCCAAAATATCAGCCAACAAAAACGTTACTATCTAGTTTTTTGTAACAAACTACGGCCCATCTAAGTAGAGTAGAACAAGTGCCGATTTTTACTACAACATTCCATAGTGATTTGCTTTATTCATATCCCATGAACTAATCCCATTCATCAAAACATATCAAAACTCGTTTTTCCCTTTGCCCGGCATACAGAATCACAGAATCATATCCTTGGAATCCAAGGGCTGGTGGAAAACGAAACAACACACAGTTTAACCCCACCTCTCAATGCTTCAGCTCCACTTAGATTGGTCCCAAGAGTCCATGATCCCTATACTGTGCGAAAACGAAAACCACCAGTTGATAGATGGTTAGTTTATCCCATTATCTACAGGTTTTCAACTAATAATGGGATAATTAATGGGATAAAGGAGAGTTACCATGGGATTTAAAGGGGTTATCCAAAATAGGATATATTTATACCATGGAAATATTTGGTGCAGGATTTCTTCCACAGTTTTTCTACAGCCAGGCCTAGAGGAGATGTTGGCGCCAACCCCAACCCCCGTGGCCTGCTTTCCCCAGCTGAGCCACTCGCTGCGCCTGCGCTATGCGCCCCATGCGCCGGTGCCTTGGTGGAAGCGGCGCCGTGGCGGAGCTTGAGACTGTGGAGGGTAGGAGAACAATGGTGGATTGCATATGGTTTTATATGTTTTTTAGACGGTGTAACTGTTGAACCATGGTTTATTAGTAGTTTGCTAGTACTTGATTGTGTTTTTATATAATGTTATGTCATTTTTAAAGGCCTGGCCATGGGATTTCCCAGCCATGGGATTTCCCAGCCATGGTTTATCTGATTAGCATTCAATTTGAAAACAATTTTATTTTGGTTGAATAGGAACAATGGTTTTGCCATTGTTGATCTGATTTTGAGATTTTAATTCGAATGGTGAGTTAGCATCCCTCATATTGATGTCAAATCAACCATTTAATTAGATATACTCCAGTGAGTTAGCGAAACGATATGGAAAAGTTATGGTTTCACTTAGGAGGGTGATCTACAAATGGTTGGTTTTCAATATCGATGTTAAGTTACTGAGGGGTATTGGGTTTGACTGGCAATAGGGTACCCAGAAAACTATTCAAAATCCCATGGTCATGTTTGATCATTTTTTCTCATTCAGTGGCACACTTTGTTGGGCATACATTGGTATACGATATACTACATTTTTGGACACGCCCATATATCTATAGTTGGATGGGTGTAAGAATATCCGATATGTCATAATCGGAGGGACTTAGATAGACCAAATGAGTTTTATAGCTGGTGATTGCAAGTGTTTTTGAGATGACATGTACCCTCTGGTAACCAAACATGGTGCGCTGGGAAATCCATCATTTAGAATTGCTTGATTTGTTCCAGGTTTAAAGACTTTTAAAGCTTCATGTTCTAGGGATTTTCAGTTGCCATATGTTTGACACCAAAGGGTACCCAGCTATGTTTGGTTACGCTCATCGAAGTAGGCGGACAGGAATTCATCGTGGAAAAAGGGGATGGAACTGATCGATCAGCAGTCGATATACAGATTCTGGTTGGTGGTTTGGAACATGAATTTTATTTTCCATTTCATATATGGGATATATAATTAACAAAACATAATATAATTATAGAATTATATATGGGATATATAATCCTTCCCATTGACTTTCATATTTTTCAAGATGGTTAAAACTTTTAAAACCACCAGCCAGGATGATTCTTCCCCCAGAAGAAGCATCCGCCAATCGAAACGTTTTGGTGATTGATGTCTTGGGATTTATGGGATCATGTCCCAAACGTTTAGGGGATGCTTTCGGTGGTGATAATCCATGTCCTTAAACGGGACCCAATCATTCACCAAGGATTCCCCAATTGCCAATATGACCGAAGGGTCAGAGAAAAGGGGGTTATCAACAATGCACATTGGGATGAAACTAATGAAGACAATCACTAGATTGAGATATCACCGATGATTTTTGTTGCAAACCTAAAACATACACTACAATTATTACTTGGACCGGAAGGGAACCTCTTTTGATAGGGTGATGCTCGGGGCACAGGAGATCCAAAAAGGAATGGCAATGATATATAGCGTTTGAAAAGGGGTGATACCTCCAAATTGGCATTTTCAGCGGGAAGATGATTACAAACAAATGACTTTTGAGGTAGCTTATATTTCCGACAAAGCCATATTTATGTTTATTAAAATTGAATAAGACTGATATGTTCTCAAGAGTTGAAACATGTTTGGAACCAGAAATCATGGTCTTTTTTCTGGATTTTACGTCCCTCATCGTCTTGCATGGTGCCCCCAGTGCAAGCGGGGGAAGCCAACGAAGTTGGGACACCACCTTGTAGACGTGGAACTTTGGCGAGCTTCCCAGTATAATTTTGCCCATAAGGCCGAGTTATTCTTCAATTCTTAATGTTGTATAAATAGCACCCCAAATGAGCAACCCAAACAAGCTTTCTATAGGGTGGTATTTAATATTAGGTACAATGGTTTACTGCATTGATGCACAAAAACAAGTGCCTAAAATCACACACAGATAGATAGATAGATAGATAGATAGATTGAATGGGATAAATAGATAGATAGATAGATAGATTGATTGAATGGGATAAATAGATAGATAGATAGATAGAAAAGAAATAAAGAAAAAAGAAATAAATAAAGAAATAAAGAAAGAAAGAAAGAAATAAAGAAAGAAAGAAAGAAAGATATATATAGTCGGTATTCCCAGTTAGACCCACGTCATCAACATCTCCATCTCGGGTGACCTGCCACGTCTTCACTTATAGCAGCACGCAGCATTCGCATCTATAGCAGCGCGAAGGCCATGCAAAAGATCCAAAGTTTGCAGATCAACGGCGTGGAAGTGGATCCGCAACGTGACTATTTGCACCTCGCCTCCAGCTATCACCTCGGAGGATCAAACCCGTTTTCTGTCGTAGAACTGGTGAATTTTACCATAGGCAAAGGCCATGGCACTTCTGGAATTTTACGTAAGAACCATTATAGATATACGAACAGACCCATATAGTCAGATACTATATATGGTATGAATATCCATTCAGTCAAAATACTGGTATTATATCTGATCCATAATATTTATACTAACCATATAGATTAACTGATGGAACTGGTATTTTGACTGAATGACCCATTTATAAATGGAAGAACCCCACGAATCGGGGACTCACCATCCAGGGGCCAGAAGTGAAACGAATGCGTAAAACCCATGGTGAGTTTGCCCCAAAAAAAGTTGGGATCTAACCCCCTATAAGTATCTATAAGTATGTTTATGAATATAATGTGTTATAATTTATAATGGTTTATCTCTCTTGTAGTTGGAACTGCACTTCCAAGTGGGAACATACTGAGTCCTATATGGTGGGTCCATCTATAAATCCCGACAGACCTTCAATATAAGATACGAAATACCATCAGTAAGGGACCCTAAAATGAATATTGATGGGTTTCAAGTGGGGCGTAGTTTATGTGATGTGATATTGATGGGAAGGAACTATGAACGCATTTGTTTGTCTTTGGCGGTGACATACTATTTAGCCCGATTGTGTTTGTTTTTTTGGCTGAGTTTCAGTACGAGCAAAACCATCTTCTTTGGCCCATGTACCTGTATATACCCATATATATATAATCAGTGGCCATTTCAGAAACCTAAATTGGAGGTACCTACCATATATATAAGGCCTAGTTGAAGGCCTATGTTTGCGGGAATATCCCAGCAAAATATGGCCAAAAATATGGTACGTTTACGTACCTCCATTTTAGGATCCGGAAGATCTCCCATTGATATAATGGGACTGGTTGGTTGGTTGGTTAGTCAATTGGCAACCCGCAACCCTCTATGTTTCAAAAGCGTTCCGGTCGCGATAGCACATGGCCAAGACGGTCCCAAAATATGTTTCCAAAATTGGGACCTCATTGAACCCTTTTAGTTCTTCAGGTATGAGTTGCACAAAAAATGATAGGAAAAGTTGGACAGCTACAAATTACAGGTTTAAAATCATCTTGCATATCCTGGAAAATGTAATGTTTTGCCGTTTTATATGGTCAATCCACCAATCAGGTATTTAAAAGGGATGTACTATGAATATTCTCAGGCCATATCATGCTCCCTGACATCGTCCTCACATACAGAACCAGGATTCACGGGATCAGCCAACGAAGTTAAGTTAGTTTGTTATCTACATCCCCCCCATGGCATCCCCAAAAAAACGGATGTTGATGGACTATTTTACTGGCATATAGTAATATCATAATGATTGATAATATCCATGATAATACTGTCAATAGTGTTAAGAATAAGAATCATCCATGATGATAGCCATAATATCCCACAATCCCAGCCTTGGCCATTCCGTCAGAATCGCCGTCAGCGAGTTCTACACCTTGGTAGCGGCCGATGCTGGACGTAGGGTAAGAACCAGTCAAACCATAGGGATATTGGGGTTGATGTTTCACCAGCCACAAATAGGGATTTAACATCATTTAATCAACACTTAAATGGACATTTCAAGAAAAATATGGATTGAACCGGCCAAAACTGGAGATTTCATCAGCCATCTTGGCTAGATGTTACCAGTAATAGTTTGGCTAAGGATTGAAGCAACCGACATGCTGAAGCATAATTTGGATAACTGGAATTTCACAGCCAACAAGAAATTCATCTTGGTTAACCCCCGATGAATCCTCTTAGTTCCCCCCTGGTAAATTAACATAGCTATGGAAAATCAGCAGGAATGTCATTTGAAGATCATGAGAATAGCGTACAGCTGCTGGGCTGCTGGGTGCTTGGATGTGCACCCAAGTTAGTTTTTTTTTTTTATTGGAACTTTATAAGCTAGACATCATTGGAGATACCCGAGGAATCAATGAGAACCATGGTTATTTCAATGGGAGATCTTCAGGATCCTAAAATGGAGGTACGTAAACGTACCATATGTTTGGCCATATTTTGCTGGGATATTCCCGCAAACATAGGCCTTCAACTAGGCCTTATATATATGGTAGGTACCTCCAATTTAGGTTTCTGAAATGGCCACTGATGATTGGCCACTTGCGAATTCTGGGGTGCACCTCCAGTGCCCTTGGAGTTTGGTTAGAAATCCGAAATCCGGTGGCGAATCCACAATTTTTTTAGGCCTTTAAAACATCCATTTTCCAGGGATATTTCTTGGGGGTATAGTATGATATACCCTCTGGTAAACGTAGCATAACGTAGCCACATAACTATGGAAAGACCCACCATTTTCAATGGATAAATCCACTATTTCTATGGCCATTTTCAATAGCTATGTTTGTTTGCCAGAGGGTAGTCCTTCAAAGGGAGCAGGGTCAAAAATTCATTGATTCATTGTTAATCCTGGGTTTCACTGAGGAGGTGGGGCCTATCCCAACTGGCACATTCAGCGGACTTTTAAGGCTTTAAGCAACAAAACGTGGTGGGATAATGGGATATAACGATGGGAGACATGTCACTCGAATCTAGGTACTGTATGCAAAAATCTAGAAAATTACAACAACTTCACCTTTATATCGGGAACCGTCCCAAAGTCACTAATCATTTGATGTTGGGTGGGTGATGTTTATTGTCAAGATTATCTGGATCCAAGTTCATGCAAAAACTGTGGTTGTTGGGTCAGGTTAGAACGGCTAAACAAAGATGTGTCGAGAGAAACGGTGGTTTGCAATGAAATCATGATGGTCAAGTTGGTTTGTAACTAGGCTATCTATGGTTTATGGTCGATACATCTCCAGTTGGACAGTTGGACGGGTTGATATAAACCAAAAATCATAGGGGGTTCACATGCGGCAAGACGCCTTTTTTGCAACTGAGCATTTATATGGTTTGTTCCTGTCATTTGCTCTTATTTTGTTTGTAATGATACACTCAGACATATTTTGTCAAAACGATTGCTCTACTGTCTTGTTTAGCCTTTTTTGAGATATATATATAAGTATATATGTGCGTATATATATATATATACACTATATTGATATTTTCCATATTTATATATATATACAGTATAGTATATGTATTTTTTGATACATTTGGATGAATTATATTTACATCACTCCCACACCGGAATGATGATTGGTAAAGGACATCATCCCCATCGCTCCACGCACATCATGGCACCGGCGACTGCTGTGCCTGCCGAGGAGCCTTTAACATATAGCAGGTAAATCAACAAGCCGTACCTATGTAAAGTGCTTCAACAAAATGTGTATATATATATATAGAGGTAAATATGCATATAATATTATATAATATTGTTTACCCTCTGGTAAATTAACAGTTGGACCCTGAAACTGACCATTTTATCGTGGTTTCACTAGTCTTTCAACCCCGATGACTGGCAGGGTCTATGTCTGTTTGAGTCTTTTGGATGGTGTCAGTCTGTAATGAAAAACGACCCCAGAAAACCCTCGACAATTTACAGAAAACCCTACATGTGGGGTAAAAATCTATGGTTTCCTCTAGAGTTTTCCCATAAACCCAGTGATGTCCCATAGTTTCCAGACATTTTCCACATAGTTTCCATTGATTTCACATGATTTTCCCATAGTTTTCATAGACAAACCAGCACGGAGCTTTCCGGAAACCCAGGGGGTACCCCCAGATAAATCCATTTCTGGGGGATTTTCCATAACCATCCAGATCTTGGGGGGTATCCCATTTAGTGGTGCATTGCGTTTTACGTAGGGTTGCTGGATGGGTTGCTGTGGGTTGCTGGGATGATTTATTCATAGTTTGTTTTTGGGATCATTCCCGAAAATTCCCTGCGTAAAACGCACCAGTAAGTTCAACATCAAAGGTTCTTCAGTTGATCCTGAATCGATCACGGTCTCATCGGTTTCTGAAAGGGTCAACGATGGGATCATCCCAAGCCATATGCCTTCCGACCCATGATCCGGTTCTCGGGATCCGAGGATGGCGTGAAGACTTTCCACGAGGCAGATGTGGTGCAGATGCACGAGGGCCTGATTCGCGACAGTGTGGTGCCGTGGCGGAGAAATTTCCACAGAATTAGGACCAGCTACCGTGGGGGTGTTCAATATTGGATGCGATTTTGACCGATACCCCATTGATTAGCAATCAATGTAATTGAAATGAAATGTTATTGATACCCCACAGCAAGCTTGTTTTTCAAACAGTTTGGATATCGATAAACGTAAGCCATTATTGATGACCCATGGTTGCCCAAATTGGATCCCCAAAAAAACACCGCCGGCATCCCACATCCAACTGATGTGCTCTGAGGGACGTTGAAAATTGAGTCCAAACTTGAGTTTTCGTGTGTCCGTGGCAGTTGACCTCAATATTCCTTTCAAATCCTTTAACCATATATGTATTTATATATATATACACATATGGTTTTAATTAAATATATATATATATATATATTATACACTTGATCCATGGTTTGAAATATATCATATCTTTTGTAAATACCTAATTTCTTTCCAAAGAAACTCGAGATTTAAATCCGGCGGGTGTCTTTTGCATGGACCTTTTGCACAGTGTTTTTTTTTTCCCGCAATCCGTTGAAGTTCCATTGGGAGTTATGGTTTGAAATGTTTGAATTCTTTGGAACTATGAAGTTATGTACTGGAAAAATGGGAAACCATTCGTTGAGATTTCAACTGGCGGGAATGGAACATCTATCACTGGTTCAGGTGACGTGCCGTGGTTCTGGCCAACTGGAATTTCAAATCAATAACTTAATGTCGCAAATCATAGTTCATGCCATTATGTATATATATAAATACATGCTATAATTACACACTATGATATGTAACATTGATAGTTACAATAATGATAACTAATTATTTTTGCAGAACAGGATAATTACTTAATTTGTATGCTAATTCACACACGTAAAATACATTATTCGATCCTAAAAAGCTCCTGCTGGCTCCGGTGGGACCCAGTTGGAGTCTCCCTGTTGGTTCAACAATGGTAGGGGAATCTCAGGGAAGTATTCATAGAGATGTTGATAAAACCAACAGCCTCAAAAATCACATAGTTGGGGCCATTCATGGGTGTGTTTAGTATTGTTTAATGTGGATGGGATGACTTTTGTTTCCATTCTTTGTCCAATGTCCTTTTTTTCCATTCTTTGTCCAATGTCCTTTTTTTTTAAATCTTTGTGGCTAATCATTGCCTTCAAACAGATTCGTGCGACTCAGGGACCTTCCAGCTTACATTTGTCCAGTTTGTCGGTTTAAGCCCGATTTTCATGCCTTATAAGAACCCCCAAAAGGATAGAAAAAAAGTAACATCCCACTAAAATAGTGATAAGTAGTGATAAATTAATACTGTTCTATTTTTTTGGATTGCAATGTTTTTTATTGGTTATTTCATGATGAAATTGCATTTCGTTTTTTTTTTGGAGACCCAGTCTCGACTGTGTCATCAAACGTGTCTGGAACATCCGAGGACTAAATGGAGGCTGTTATCGAAAATTGATGGGAACATCATAGGAAATACCAGATGATATATAAAATATTGTATCTATCTAAATCATCTGGTATTTAAAACATTTAGGATAAAATGCCATATATATATATGGAACATCATTAAATTCAATAAAAGTTGCATTTTTTTAATAATCAAACTAAACTAAATGGTGAATTATCCTCCAAGCCACGTTTGATGACATAATTTCGAGGCTCTCTATGATTTCCAGACGGGTGAAGGGTGAAGTTTCTGAGGCCAACTATTTGCACACGAAGAAAGAGATCAGTGGCGAACTTCAGGGCCGATGTCAGGCCATTTAAAGCGACGGCGAAGTGACCGGAGACATCAAGCCTTTGCGGAGCCGTGATGAAGACAGAGATTTTTCCGGGAGACAGGTGAGTTCGACAAACGTATAATGGTGGGTAGGTTATAGTGGGCAGACATGGGCAGACCCTGGATTGTTTTGCATAACCTCATTCGTTATAAATGGTGATCGATGTCTTACAGTAAAATTGTGCAACAAAAAAATACAAGTGATACATGGGCATCTATAAGTCAGATTAGTAGAACCCAGATTCTGCGGTGAAATCCTGATAGCCCTAGGGATCCCAACGTTTTCTCCCGCTGGCAGGTCTTCCAGGATCATTTTTTCAATGGACCGTTGACGGAACAGATTGGAACACCTGTCTCCAAATTCCTTATCCATTCGCCATTCGCCCTTTAAAAAAAGGGCCGGCTTTCATAAGTGAACCTGGTGAAGATCATCTCACTGAGGTGCAGCCAGGTTCTTCTGGTGCATCCGCAAGCGATGGTCGCTCAGGTGTTTTGATTGTCTTTAGTCAACCACTGTACACACTAATTATAATTGTGGTGGTGGCTTAAGCGTTTACATGTGGATTATATATGTAATTATAATTAATTATATATATATGTATGTATGAATATGTAATTTTTATGTATACACCATATGTTCATAGACATCACCTTATAGACGTATTTACATGTGTTTACCATAAATATGCGGACGTACATGCGTACATAGAATGCAATACATTACATTGCAATGTTTGACCTGTAGATAAAGATTAGTGTTCGTTTGTTTTCACGATTTACACTTCAGTAACATTACCCGTTACACGAATTGACATTGCGTGGCATTACATGACATTTCATTACATATAATGATATTGCATTGCATTACATTACATCACTTTACATTATATTTCACTGATTACAGTATATGTATCTATACATACACATCCATGTTTCCACATTGAAACGTATATACATATACTGTATATAGGTGTCTTTGCGTGTGTGTGTGTGTCGTGATCAAAATCTACAGCATCATTTACACAGAGTGTATGAGTATCTTCATGCATTCATGTGTATCATTAAATGTCATGACAGTCATCATTACACATCATGAAACTCAGGTTGCATATCCAGTTCCAGTGGTTGTGTGAAGAAACAGGTGATTCACAGAGACACCCGGGATGCACATCGTAGTTATCCAGCAGCTGTACAGGACCATGATTTCTCACCCTTAATGGGACATCATGTCGCCCGCTGGCAATTCCGCGACGAGCCCTTCTCGGGACACACAGACCGTCCCCCGGGGGGGGATGGAACCGATGGAACCTGGCACAACGGGATGGGGCAGATGATTTTGGGGCCGTGGGGCCCGTAGTGATATTGCTTGTTGTTCATGTTTTCATATAGCTGTCCCTTTTTTAACTATTATATAATGATATAGATCCAAAAAATGATCCCATCAACATCCTTAAAGCTGACAGTCAACTTACAAACGTAAAGCACTTAGCTATCAGTTAGCTCAACTGGGGTCCACCTTGCCGACAGGCTCCATCCCCCAGCAGGCACTTTGCGAAGTGCCGCGGGGCACCGGGGTACGCTGTGATCGCTGAGAGCTCCAAAAGTACCGATGACCCGAGCCGTGAGCTCCAAAAAGGTGACCTGGGATTGATGCGCAGCTGGGTAAAGCTTAGAGAAGTTAAGCATACCCCTGTTGTGGCTGTAGACTTGCGGATGGTGTACGATGGTGTCATTATTGTTGATTGTAAATTGTGAAAACAATGTGCATGTTTGTTTTTGTGGTTGGGCTTGAAGCATCTTGGATTGAATCTCGTTCCAAGTCTCGGGGGTCCAAATCCCAGAACGCTGCGAACAAATCACCATCAATGGCTGGCATCAACCATCAAAATATGGATGGTGTATTATTGCTTTACTAACATTAAACCCCATAAGTGGGGAGATAATCCCTACAACTCTTTATTGTCTTATATCCGTTAATAACTCTATCCACTATGGGTGGTTTATGATTGCTTATTTTGAGAGTTATATCACGGTTTATCTTTGATTCATGGTCCAGTGACCCGCAGTGCCTTCAGGAGGAACTGAAGAATGAGAAACCAGATGGAGACCAGGTGGGAAGCCTTTCTTGAAGAGGGGGTAGCATGTGGGGTTATTTTTATCGCTGTATATTGTTTTTATCTGGGTTGACTATAAACTATGCCAATGCAAGCATATTTGGATACTGTAAATCTTTGGACGGATGAACATCCATTTACCAGCTATTTTAAGATGTTTTTTCCAGGGTCTTGGCCCATAGCCATACGGGTGCAGATGGGTTTGACTGAAACCTGGGGGATTTTTTGCTTCAGCATTTTTGGGATAGATTTGTTCAGTTAGCAGTCGCCCCAAAGTTAAATATGTAATAGGGATCAATCAACCAGTAGCAGTGGATCTGCGGCGCCATCGCCCAAGGCTTTGAATAAGCTCTTTCAGCAGATCTATGAAAGAGCTGCTTGGCAAACATATTGTGTTGATGTGCATGACAACATGACAGTTGTTAACTGGACAATCACATCCCCAGATTACTGCAGTACTTTACTCACCCTCAGCTCTGCTAAACTCCTTGAGAAGGTGGTGTAGAGAGAGAGAGAGAACATGTGAGATCAGAGTAAATACTCCCCTCCCAAAAGGAATAGATCCAATACATTTCACGGGTTTTGATTGGGTATATAATATATATCTGACATAGGGACAAGGGAGCAATAACATCTAGAGCCGAACAAATCCCATCTTTACAACTCACCATTCATCCACTTAATGAAACTTCCATGCTGAATGGGATTTACATCCAAGAAGATGAGACAAGTGGTTCGCAAGTGAGCTAAATCGCGAAGTTGGTGAGCATATAACTGCAGTTTCACTGGAGTTTCTGATACATCTATGGAAGTAGACCATGGGAACTCCTAGCTGCTAAACCATCCCATGAAAAATCGGCCATTTGAAGTTTTTTTTTTTGCATCCCAGTGCCAGGGGCCCAATCATCAGCCCCTTTGGGGGATGGTGACCATTCTTAGGTTGATCACATTATAACATATTATAACCAACATGGGGGTCTTAAAACCAACATTCACATCAAGTTTTTGCGGGCACCATCCTGCACAGTTCCGAATTGCACATCGCGTTGTTGGGGGTGACTTGATGACTTGGATGTTTTCGGATTTCCCCAAGAAACCCTCCAGTAAACTAACATAGATATGGAACAGTGCCTGTTTAGTTCGGTGATTCTTGGTCAACATGGTGATGTTCCATAGTCATGTTAGTTTACCAGGGGTATGATGATTTCTTTTCACGTTGTGTTTTGAAGTTTTGCTGAAGCTACCATATTTTTTAGCCAACCTCACTGGACTCACTAGCATGTTATTCTCTATGCTGGCCACTGACACAACACATCCAAAGTAGATTGCGTGTGGGTTAGCACCCACTAACTTCCGGTAACTTCAGGAAGAGATCGACAAGCCGAATTCGAAAATGTCAACATCAACGAACTAGAAATCAAGACTAGGTAGCAAGCCCGATGAACCCAGCAGTTGTTGGTCTTGTGTTGGTTGTCTTCATTGCCTTTATGCAACCTCCAAGTGGCGTGGCATGTGCGTAGTACATACACGTACTTTGGCATATGTTTGGTATGGAGGAGGTGAGGGCGCCCTTCGGATGCAAAAGATATAGTTGTTGCCCTGGGGAATGGGTTTTCCACATCTATTATACCTTAGCCTACAGGAGGGTACTGCTGCCGTCATGTATACGATTCTTTCTCATATGTGCAAGGTACTGGCCAATTGGCCTGTATTTCGCTGTGCTGCTCGTTGGTAGCATTGTATTTTTCAAGCTCCCTAAACACAGTCAGGACACTCCCTGTTCCAGCCATCCACCAGGCGGATGAAGACACCAGAAGGGCTATGAACAAGTCCTTCCAAACCTCTGGAGGACCTGATGAATCACGATGATATGGTTTACAGGGAGTGAACACATGTCAATATTGACGACCATGTTGTTGTTGCTGCTGCTGCTGTTGGTGCTGTTGTTGTTGTTGCTGTTGCTGTTGCTGCTGCTGGTGCTGTTGCTGTTGCTGTTGCTGTTGCTGTTGCTGTTGTTGTTGTTGTTGTTGTCGTTGTCGTTGTCGTTGTTGTTGTTGTTGGTGGTGGTGGTGGTGGTAGTGTTGGTGTTGTTGCTGTGGTTGCTGTGGTTGCTGTGGTTGCTGTGGTTGCTGTGGTTGCTGTGGTTGCTGTGGTTGCTGTGGTTGCTGTGGTTGCTGTGGTTGCTGTGGTTGTTGTGGTTGTTGTGGTTGTTGTGGTTGTTGTGGTTGTTGTGGTTGTTGTGGTTGTTGTGGTTGTTGTTGTTGTTGTTGCTGTTGCTGTTGCTCTTGCTGTTGTTGTTGTGGTTGTTGTTGTTGCTGTGGTTGTTGTGGTTGTTGTTGTTGTTGTTGCTGTTGCTGTTGCTCTTGCTGTT
>Ga0126342_10000734_pt1:0-12500 | contig 39540 bp, 37 predicted proteins | sample Cyp1metagenome_FD_92528 | JGI IMG/M metagenome (GOLD analysis project Ga0126342, IMG submission 92528) | Coral microbial communities from Lord Howe Island, Old Settlement Bay, Australia - Cyphastrea 1 metagenome | ecosystem: Host-associated > Invertebrates > Cnidaria > Coral ...
CAAGGAGGACGAGGAGGACGAGGAGGAGAGGAGGAGGAGGAGGAGGAGGACGAGGCAGGAGGCAGGAGGCAGGAGGAGGCAACTGACATAAAATCTAACAACCCTCACCTGGCAGGTGGGGAATAAGTTTCTGAGAGGTAAACCATTGAACTAAATGGGCCATCCCTCCATGTATGGAATACTTATCTACCAATATCTACCTATCTATCTACCCCAACCATGGCCTAGAGGGTTGGTAAAGTTGGAGCCACTGGGCAAACTGTCAAATGACCAACCGAACCAACATCAGCGAAAAAATCGGGGATGAAGCGCGCCTTGGAACCTGGATCCCAAGAGTCCCATGACATCAATGTGTTTTTTTGGGGAACACAATGTTCATCATCTGGTTGGTGGTTTTAACCATCTTGAAAATATGCAAGTCAGTTGGGATGACTATTCCCAATACATGGAAAATAAAAAATGTTCCAAACCACCAACCAGACAATGTTCATCATCAAATAACACATCAAAACATATCATGACACATCATGACACCCCTTACGCATCAGGACACATCATGACAGATCAGGAGACATCATGACATATGACACACTACACCAAGATGGGTGTATAGTTGCCGCCCGCACTTATGTATGTTCATGTGTTTTGCGGGCTGCAACTTTTTGTCTTTAGGATGATCCGGCTGCATCCCAGCAACTGGAGCACGATATCAGAGAAACCGGTGCCAGCAAGAAGTATGTCGAACCAATTCCTGATCCCACCGGTGCCATGGGAAGGGGGTCCCACCTTATCGTGGCGCATGGCCATTGTGATGTGGTTAATATATGTTAGTATGGCATACGCAACTGTGGGATAATGGGACTATGATGGATGGTTGCCGAATGAAGATCAAAAAAGATCATAAACCATCCCCAACTATATGATGTATATTTATTACCCTCTGGTAAACTAACATAGCTATGGAAAATCACTTTTTTTTAATGGGTAAATCCACTATAAATGGCCATTTTCAATAGCTATGTTAGTTTACCAGAGGGTTTATGATATTCATGATAGGATTTAAATAGAACTATACAATATAACATGTTGTTTTTTATTGGGTATACCTCTGGGATGATGTAACGTTTTTCCCGGGATGGGATTCTGGGCCGGGCCTCGACAATACAACAGCCGCTTCCAGCTGTGTTGTTTCAAAGGTCTTTGAACCGAACCCCAAAATAATAGAGGAGTAAGATCCTACAATAATCTAAACATAGTGACGATTTGCGGTCTTATCTTGTGTGCAGCTTCCTATATTCTTTGCGGGTTGCAAAGAACTTTTTCAAGGAAACCTCATCTGCTTTCAAGCGTCATCTGGCTACTTGAACCATCCCCTATGTGGCCTATGTGGATAATGTGGTATTTTTTGATTGAGGTTTACCACATTCACTGATATTTGCTTAAGATTGTCCGAAAATAAAGATACTGTATTCTTTACATATTCCCTGTATAAATATTGGATTTACCAATGGGAACACAAAACAAAGGAAAAAAACAAAACACCTTCAGAAATTTTAAGTTGACAAACCCACACACACACACATTGGCACCCACACCAATGCCAAACAAACATTAATCAACACTGAAACAAGCAGGGACTGGGTCGCTTGCCAAGCATCCAATAGCGCTCGGGACCACACCAATACTGGCGGCATCGCAGCAGTCGCATGCGAAAGGCAATTTCCATCCACAATACCTTGGAGCGACCAAAAGTTGGAATATTGTGAAGACAATTGAAGAGACCCTCCGGTGTCATCAATCGTGGCACTTAAAAGTAGCCTACAGATTGAGTTTCATAGCTGGGAAAATAATCGAACTATATGGTGGATTTTCCAGCAAGCCATGTTTGATTACAGGAGGGTATATGCAAGGAAATCAATGATGTAGGCGACAGTGAAAGGGGAACATTGGGGCACACATAAAGCCCAATACGGAGAAGCAAAAAAACAGATCAGGACATTAGGGATAATAAGGAAATAAAAAAAAAACAGCAAATCAGGATTAAAATGCAAGTTTCAACTAACAAGACTTTCAATGCAACCAGCATCAGGATGGAACTGGCAGTTACAACAGGCTGCACCACCTCCCCCGTGGAATGCTCACTGGTTTCATAGCAGGCTTAGCCCGGACTGAGCCATAGGGATGGAAAAAGTTTCCGTAGATTCGTAGATTTTAAGCCAGGGACATGTTTTCTCCTCAAAGAGCGAGGAGGAATAACCTCTGGTAATCATAAAGTTTGCTATGGAAAATTGCCGTATAGGCAAATCCTCGAACTAAATGGGCCATGGCTTCCGTTAAATCACAGCGTCGACCAACACATGGTGGACAAATTTGAGCCCAGAAGCAAAAGCAAAGCTCATCTCGAAATAGATCCATCCAGTCCATTCTTGATGTGCTGGCTCCTTGGGTACCGTTTTTTTCGGGGTTTTAACTCAACGGGGGTTACTATATACAATGGTTACACAAATCAACAACCCCAACTGCAAGTAGCACCTGGAATCGGGGTTCCAGTAGTTCTGATACACGTTCTGCTACAAACCCATACCAACCCATTTGCAGCGGAGCCATTCTCTGATTTTGTGTTACATGTATCAAAGGTTTGCTGACATCATCAACCCCTTTCACCATTTATTCCCCCACGAACCCTGAGCAACTTTAGATGATTCTTGGGTGCCCCCATTTCCAGAAACCTCCATAAACCTCCATAGACACAAGTCAACAATCAAATGATAATCGAACATTAAACGTCAAACACATAGAAATTACATAGATGTATGGACATCCAACCAAAACATTAAAGGACGAGATAACCCCACATGTCGAGCCTTCTTGCAGTTGAGACAGAAAAACAACGGGATAACTACTGGATGGGCAAAAATACAGATGTTGTCAGACAAAAGAAAACAAGACGTACATAAATGACAAAACAAACATGACAGGCAAGTTGGATGGAGAGAAGTTGAAGAGCGGCACTTTTGATAGAGAAAATAATGACGGATCAAATTTGGATAGAGCTACAATTGCTAGAGGTACCTTTGACTCTGACAGACTCAAGCCTTGATAGAGGTGAGTTCGAAAGAGAAAAGTAGTATGGAGAGGATTTGGAGGAAAAAAATCATGAATTGACATCATCATCCAAAGCAAGGTTGAACATGACCAATGCTTAAAACCACCAACAACTCACCTGAACAAGGATTCTGGGCAACCCATCACAATTCCCAAACCTGAAACAAACCATCTAACTCGGTCACGCGCCGGATTCGGAAACTGGAAAAACGTGATTCGGAAACTGGCATGAGCGCTCTAACTGTAGGCTCCAACAACTAACCTGCATCTCTAGTATGGTGGTATTATCCCTTTGCCAACTTTATCCTGCAAGAACTGCTTGATTAAGAAGGGGTTCCCAAATAGTCGGTCATACCAATCCGCGAAAAACCAGCTAGTCTAACCCCCTGCAAGGTGAGGCCCCCAAACGATAGCTAACTTGGTTGAGAACTAGGTTAACTATATGGTTTATATTGGTTTTTGGCAAATAGAACTATAGCTCCTGGAGGTGATAAATCAACAAACATAACTGGGGGTGGGTACCTTGCACAATAAGCCATCACTGCCCGGGATCATGTCATTTCACTCGCCCCAAGTGGCGGTTTGGAATCCAATCATCACGCCATTACCGATGATCAACAGAGCCACCAAAGGCTCGATGTAAACCAAGGGGTGAACTGCCTGCAGCGGATTGAAGGGACTAGTTTCAGTTTGGAAAAGCTAGAAGCATCGAGGTGATTGGAAACGGATATTTGATTAATATATTGGACAATGAGAAAAAACATACACATAAGAATTGGATAAGGATTGGTATGATTGAGTGATACCGCCCAATACACTGATTCATGGATTTTGCATCATCATTATGTAATCCACTAAAAAAGTTTTACAATAATCAACTGGGAAAATATTATGATATGCATACATATATACAGTATATATATATATACAGTGTATATATATGCATAATCCTTTATAATATGGATGAGTAAAATATGGATGATAAGATCTCCGGGTGATAAGCCATCAACAGGGGTCATGACGAACCCTCGCCACCTCGGGTGGAGACGCCAGGTCGTTGATGCGCACCTCGGTACCGTGCCGTGGTGCTTTTTGGAGTGGATTGAAATGGGACTTTAGTGTACAATATACCGTTAATAATGGTTAATATATGGTTATTATATGGTCAATGATGGTTAATAAGGTTAATAATAATCTTGTTGGTGGTTTCAACCATCTTGAAAAATATTATCTAGTCAATGGGAAGGATGACATCCCATATATGAAATGGAAAATAAACAATTATTGAAACCACCAACCAGCTTTAGTATTTGTGTTGGGGGGAATGGGATGTTGATGATGTTTAGTAGATTTAATAATGGGAAATTTGCAAGTTTAGTGATGTGTAATGTGTAATGACGTTTAGTGTCATCTTTCATCGGATTTCTACTGGTTGGAGGTTTTGCCAAAATTGTGTTTAACCATCAAACGTGACTAGTTGTTTAAAAATGGCGGGCAATGGGAAATCCCGGAACTAAACGGAGGTTTTCAGGTTTATAGCCGGAAAAGTCTCAAATTCAATGGCTTACCAGCAAGCCAGGTTTGATTGCCAAGGGTAGCCGTGGGGAATTTAAACATATTTAAGCAACCTAAAGGTTTACCAGATTCAACTTCAACCAGTACTTATGATGGGTACCTAGAGATAAAGATTATGAGGGTGGTGATGGATCAGGTTGCATGGCCAATTGGTCATTGGTACTTGGTGGCTCACCCCAAGAATCCCGTTTCTGGTTCAGTTCACCCCAGTGAACTGAATCAAACTTGATGTGCTAAGCCGCTTCTTGCCCTGAATTAAATAGGTTCCATGGAACCACCCTGATGATTCCTGGGGTGAATCGTGAAAGATGGTACGGTGCGGGCCTCAGGCTATACGATACGTCACCGGTTACTGAATTCCGATGGTATTGGGTTCAAACTAAAACAAGAAATAACAAGTTTTTGCGGGGAATGTTAGAAGAAATCATATGTAAAAACATGTAAAAACTCTCGTTTAAGACAATTGGCCAACAAATAATAATAAATGCATGCCAGAATTTAGGAGTTGTGCAGCCAAACAATCAATAATCTATAATCAATAAAAAAAAATGGAGGGATTCCTTCCTGAAATTGGGGTTCAATCTGTAGTTGAATATTAACTGAATGTTAACCTTGAGATGCTCATCTCTGGGGTGCCTGCCATACTTACATCATACTTTGGATGACTCAACGACCTTGGATACAGCATGAAAAACTATCGGGGGGCAAAGCAAAATAACTTGGCTTATCCGAAATAAAACCATTCAATGATGTACAAATGGATCAAAATGGTACAAATCCTCAATCCAAGATGGCAAGCCAAAATTCAATCCATCAAATTGTTCGAGTGTCCGTTTGTCAAGCCTGTTGGTGATTGGTTTATTCTACCAATCACATTCTCTACCAACCAACCTTGCAGAATAAAAAAATCAATTCAGACAAGTGTTCATTTCGAAGGTGTGTGTGTGTGCGTGTAATCCGTTAGCTATCATGCAGTTAAGAATTAATTAAAATCATGTTTTTCCAAGCAGTGGCAAACACAGCACGGTGGAAACTCCACCCACCGAAGCTATCCAGTTGTGCTGGAAGCAGAGTCTGATTAACTCTGTGTATTTTTGCTAAAGGTACAGTAAATGCATGTAAATGCTGAGTTTCAATATGCGATGGCGACCGGCTAAGCCTAGAACCGGAAAGCATTCCACAGTTGATTAGTTGTGAAAACAGGAGTTCGACCTAGGGCATCTCAAGGCGTCGATTTTGTCACCATCATAAAGTTCCAGTTCAGAGTAATTTACTTATATAATCTTATATACTCACTCTATCAGAAATGTGTCTTCAAAATGTCCCATGCGTTGGCAATCCATGGCTCTCGTGTTGACCCAGCAACCACCAGCCTGGCGTTGCTGGCAATCCCAGAACTTGATGAATTGGATTAAATTGGAGAACGTTGAAATGGTAATAGCCATGGAAAGATCCACCCATTTTTAATAGGTAAACCACCTATAAATGGGTCATCTACTATACCATGGCTATGTTAAATAACCAGAGGGTATATACTACACTTTATTCACTAGACAAACAAAAATGGCATCCTCATTTGTTCACTGCTCAAAAAAACATCCAGCTGTTCCAGGCCAACTGCTACTTGGCCAAGATGCAAATGTGAGCTCAGCAACCAGGCGGTTGGTATCACCAGCTAAAAGGATCTCCTCAAAACCCGCGGAAAATATACCCTCCGGTGTCGACAGCGCTATGGGCTGGGAAACCCACCATAACTTGGCCATGAACTGGGAGCCGCTCGTGGAAATAACCATCATCATCATCATCATCATCCTCATCCTCATCCTCATCCATAAAACAACCAGTAATTAGTAACCCAATATCAAGACAATGGTGAACATCTTCCTCCACAAAAACACGACATCGACAATCGATCTCAAACTCAACATCATTTCTCATTTTTCATTTCTGTGGCATGAAAGGTCAAACCTTGTCAAGGTATGTCAAGGTCAAAGGTCAAATCATCATCACCGGTTAAAAACAAACAGCAGCACTGGGCTCCTTCATCGCGCGAAACTGATCCATGCGTTTGCTGCCGAAAATGTGTTTGTGCGTCGGGCCTGACGCAGGAGGCGTGAGTTGGTGCACGAGGAATGTGCCGTGGCTGGTTGCGAAATCCTGAGCCGGTTGGTAGATGGTTTATATAATGGTTTACATCATATCCATCTAAAATCCCCTTTTTTACGGTGTTTCAGAGTTACCAATTCTTCAACCTACATGGTTATCATCTACAGCCACAGGCTTACTCCCAACACCCCAAGCCAACAAATGATGTAAACTGAGACCAGTGTCGCCCCCTTGTAGCAATCATTTACCTATGATTCTGGGCAAACTAATGCAAACACACACATATATAGATATATACATAATAACTTATTATAATACTATATAATAACAAAACTCAATATTACATAATATAAAATAATATAATATACTATAACACATTGAAAAAATACTATGCATTACCATACTATATAACAAAATAGTATAACATAATAAACTACAATAAAATACAATAACATAATAATACATATAATTAACATGCACACACACACATATTTCTACATACATATGTAATTATGTACGTGTACATATGATTGCATATCAGGAATGGTTACCAAACTGTGCATCTTGATAAACTATTTCACGTACATCAATCCAATTTGTTTGGGATGATTCCCTTTACATAACCCCGGCATTCGTGCCAGATCGTTTGCGCTCAAAGGGCCTTCTTTGGCCAGGAAAACCTGCCCGAAAAAGATGAGATGGCGGGTTAACAACCAAGAAATTGGCAAACACGCGGGGTAGAAATATGAGGGGCTAATGGGATTTTCTCAAGATTTATGGAGATTTCTGGGACTTTGTGAAGATGTATCAGGATTTGTGAGGAAGAAATGGAGAAATACTACGGACAACATGGGGGTTTATGGGAACTGATGTTGATTTACTTGTATTTATCTTGGTTTCATCAGCAAAAGAGGGATGTGGCTGGTAAAGATGGTAATGAGAAATGCGCGCTTCTGTAGGAACATCATCGTGCGTGTGTGGTGCTAGATTGCTGAAGGGTAACCCGAGCAACCCAAAAATGCATCAAACTCATATTGCTGTCGGTTGTATTCCAACTTTTATATATTTCACCATTATTCCCATGATATCCCAACTAAACCCTATTCTTAGGGTATATCGATTATATATAGAGATTTAGTTGGGATATAATGGGATATATACATGATAACTATATTCCCAGTTATATATAACTAAAACTATATGATAACTTTATATCACTATACTACGTACATTTCTCAATATCACCGCCACAGGCCTCCATTAAGGCTTGAGCTGGTGCCACATTGAAGTTGCCTCGGCGATGCGGGTGGTTGGTGGTTGCAATGCAGATATGGAGGTTTCCTAAGTCATAGGTGTACCCCCAGTCATCATCCATTCTTGTTTGGGATTTTCCATTAGAAACCATCATTTCTGGGTACACCCATTCTAGGAAACCTTCATATGTGCAAGTAGGTAGGTAGATAGGTAGATAGATAGATAGGTAGATAGAGAAAAATGGAAAGAAATAAAGAAAGAAAGAAAAAAAGAAAGAACCAAATATAGATAGATGGATATATTATATACAGTATAGAGAGAGAGAGAGATAGAGAGAGAGAGAGATAGATAGGTAGATGGATAGGTAGATGGATGGGTACATGGATAGATATGGGATGTTCCCCAGTTAGGATGCGATCCCAGTTCGGCGAGAACGGAACGGCAAGAAGATGATCTTGGCCCATCTAGGGGAAGGCATGATATGTCCCTTATTTTTTTGACGGTAACACCCGGTGAGTGACTATGGATCCGTCTTGTGACTCGCGACTAGGATCTAAAACATATCTATATAAAATTATATAAACATATAACTATGACTAGAAATTGCAAGTCCAGTCCCACCAGCACACATACCAACAACGATCAATGATTCCATGAAACATGGCTCCAGAACCATATTTTTTGGATATGATTTCATTGGGTCCATTTATATATATAATTCCATAGGGTTCCTTGGGTTTCATTAGGTTCTTTCTATACATATGTGAAGCAAAAAATATGGGTCATTGGGTGAGGCCGTTTGTTTTAACATTTGTCTGTTTCCAGTGTTTGCCCACCTGACTAACACCTGACCCCCAAAATCCGGGGGCAGCAGGGGCAGCGGGAGTCGAATTCCCGAAAAAAAAAACTTTGCATTTTACACCCCACATGGCCCTACATGTAATTTATGCTTTGTTTCATGTTTTTTTCCACCATGTCTGATACATTTGGGACCACCCGAAGCTCCAGTAACATCAGTAACGTGGCAATGACAGCAATGACCAACCAATTTCGCCACCCATCATGGCCACCATTGCTATTTCGCGTCGTCACCAACTGGTGAAATCACGCAACCATCCCCTGGTTGTTACTATAAATAGCTGGCATAAACTGCATACTGTAAAACATCAATTTTTTTAGCTGGCTTAAATGATTTAAATGACTGCGCGGGGAACTCGGCCTGCTATATCTGCTATTTCTTGCCCGGCCGGCCAGTCTATGTTGATTCCTTATTGTTGCTTTACTACTCATGTGGGTAAAACGATGTCATGAACCACCCATGCCTGGGAATGGTAAACATACCACCCATTTATAAGTGATTTGCGGGATGGTTTATGGCATAATTTTAACCACATTATGTTCATTGCCCAAGGTCTATCTTCATCCCCAGACGTCCGCCGTTTCGGCTCGGCGCATTTGATCTCGGAGTCCACCATGCTAGTGGTGGTGGCAGTGACGCTGCCTGAGGACCAGTGCGGCGTTAAAGGCTTACTGGTCATCAAAGATGGCTGGGAAATCCCCGAACCAAATGGAGGTTGATAGCTGGGAAAATGATATATAATGATAAATATATATATATATGTATAATTATACAAAGATCTATAAATCCGTGCTCATGAATCATCATGAATCCATATACACATAAACTGGTTTCATCTGTTTTCATACGATTCAAAGTCAAAGTGAGGGAGCCTGATACCTGAGGGGACAATATATATATATATACCAAGTCCAACAGGAAAAAGAACATGTTGGTCCACTTTTACATTGTATCCCTCCAGGATGAGTAAAAAAAATAGCGAAAAACAACATCATGGTTTGATATCAGGATTCGCAGGATAGGAATGATCCAGACTAAACCGGGTATAATATCATCATATATCAACTGTATAGACATGAGCGCGGGTCGTGCGTGTCACTCAAAGGTGCTGTTCTCAGCGAGAAATGTATGGGCGACTAGATGTGATTGGATTCAGCATGTCTTATCCAATTTTATCCAATTTCAAGAAACACACACAGGTACAACCAGCAAACACCGAATCATCACACATTTTGATTAACTGAAACCAATTGAAGCCATGTAAACAGAATCAATGAGCATTATTGTCACTAAATTCTGTGCCATTGGCCGTTTGATTTTGGTCATGTTCCAGCAGTGAACCCCATCTGTATTGAAGGTTCTTCAGCCTGGAGATTTAGGGGAAAACCACCATATTTCATGCTTAAAAACATCCTTTACCCTGTTGAAATCGATCACTCTTGTGGTATAAATCCCTCACTTTCAAGACACATCCGCAATCATCTGAAGATGGTTACATCATGTTATATCGTAAACACGCCCCAAAGACCATGGTTAAGTAGGAGATATGCACATATTCGGGACCGTAGAATGGGGGTGTTAAATACGTATACTTTCAATATTAGGGGGATGAGGTGTTTGATCAATATTATTCCCGTTACAATGCCATGATATATGATATATTTAAATACACACACATATACATATATATATAACATGTCCATCATGTTCCTATCATATCTCTATGGATCTCCATGGAAAAAATGCATTCTACTCCTCCATTCTTCCAGCCGCCAACCATGGCTAGAGACGTCGCAGGGTGACCTTCACCTCCTTCAAAGCATTGCTATGCTCCGTCACCTGCATCGTTCGGTTACCAGTCACGATTCCTGGCATGACGTGACAACCACTTGCAACAACATGTGAAAACTTGTTCAGCATATCTTCCAGGACACTGAATCATCTTTCCCTCCTGAAATTCACAGTTTACTATTGAAGTCGCAACCTGTTGAATGTGTTTAAGAGGTACAGTACATAAAACATCATAAAACATCGAACAAAAAAAACTAAATGGGCCATGGCTTACATAATATATGCCATAACCATAACTATGTTAAACTATCAAAAGGATCCGGAAATGATCATCGCCATCATCATTTCTCCCTAAGAATGCTGACCCCCTCAATTGGGCACCAGCAAAAACCATTGATCTCAATATTCCACCGGCCAGGGGCTTCTGGATCGGTAATATCCCAAAAATATCAGAACATTTCATACGATTAGATCATAACATGTTTGATGCCCATTATATATAATGATGTAAATATGTATATATATATATGTATATATATATATATATATATTATCCGCAAGAATACTCAACCAATGGTGGCTATTAGCACATCATAATTTACCACCAATTACCATGTGTTTGTCCAAGCAAATAAGGCACTCCGTTAGCTTTCCATTCATCAAGACAGTTCCATGTGGTTCCATCCGAAAATGCCTCCACAGAGAGCCATGGTTAAATCGTTACATCAAATACATGTGCCCCAGCAAAAAAAACAACTTAATGTACCCATCGTCATGTTTGATAGCCCATCTGTTTCATATCCAAAAATATTTTGGCAAACCATTAGTGACAACAACAAATCTCTCCGACCCAAAAAAGAATCATTTGACTTACCTGCTTTGTTGTTGCCCATCTCGGACCAGGACTGGTTGGTTCCCAGCTCCCATGCTGATAACTTCTAGTGGTTAGGTTGTGAAAAACTACCATAAAATATTAAAAACAAAAACACCAAAAAAACGAACAACATGTGGTTGTTGCATGGCTGGAAGCTGCACGATTTGTTGGATGATATATCCACGAAAACACATTCACAATAACAACTCCAAAAGGAACATCCTACAGTTTTCTTTTAGAATCCACATTTCCCTATAGTTGATCATGATTAATCATCATTTTCCCTAGTTAGATCCATGTTCCCTTAGCACAATCTCATTTTCCCTGGTTAAATCATCATTTCCCCTAGCAAAGTCCCAATTTCAAATCACCGGTCGAGTGAGATCATCATTTTCCCTAGTTAGATCACTGTTCTCCCGCGCGAAAATCCCTCATTTTGCCGCCCAAGTCACATCCTTTTGTGTTGGCCAGGCCCAAACAGGCTTTTGGATCTTGGTACTCGCACGCTTTGAGCGTCTTTTTTCCTGCAGGCACTGGAAGTTCTGGGGAACCCAGCAGCTCCCCATGTGGTACTGAGGAGATACGTATCTGTACATATGTACACATGTATGTATGTATGATTATGTATGTATGTATGTATGTATGTCTGCCTGGCTGGCTGTCTGTCTGCCTGTCTGTCTGTCTGTCTATGTATGGATGCATGCATTATATCTATCTATCTATCTATCTATCTATCTCTTTCTATCTCTTTCTATCTCTATCTATCTATCTATCTATCTATATATACATATGCAAATACATACGCATTATTTTACTGCAACTTAATACCGACATTCAATAGGCCCAGTTGGCAGAGTTGCCGCAGGGCTATGATCATAGGTATTTGGATGGTTTTCCAACCATAACCATGTGGGTACCCTAAGTAGCCCGAGTTTT
>Ga0126342_10000734_pt1:17500-39540 | contig 39540 bp, 37 predicted proteins | sample Cyp1metagenome_FD_92528 | JGI IMG/M metagenome (GOLD analysis project Ga0126342, IMG submission 92528) | Coral microbial communities from Lord Howe Island, Old Settlement Bay, Australia - Cyphastrea 1 metagenome | ecosystem: Host-associated > Invertebrates > Cnidaria > Coral ...
CACATTGAGGGGAAAGCACTGACGAAGAGAGAACTCGGGCAACTTAATGTCCAATTTGAAGAACACTTGTCTAGGCATATCTTGTACCAATATAAAGCACGCAAACATACACTGCATACATGACATGGCATGACATTATATGACATTACATACACATATCAATATGTATATATCATTATATTATATATATGACTGTCAGAAAATCAATATATATATATATATGTGCATGTAAATATATATATATATACGCAGTAGCATAGCTCATTATAGATACAGTATATCCCCATGATATGGCCAATGTTTATGGTCGATTCTATAATTTGTTATGCCACTGTTCAAGCCCTAACAAACCTCCGCACCAAGCTACGCAAGCGATTGCGGATCGCATGTGCCTGGCGGCTCTTAAACTGAAGCCCCCAACCAACATCTTCAAAACATCCATTTAATGTGGTAAGCACAATAAAACAAGATTGGTGGGATATTAATTGGATAATAAGGGGATATCAATGGGATATTATATTATAATATATAATTATAATGATATAATACTTGGATATGAATGGAATAGCACTGGTATAATAATGGGATATCACTGGCATGACAATGAAATAATAAAAAAAACTACAGTACCATTTGGGAATGGTTTATACTAGCCATTAATGATGATTTTGGGGATGGATGGGGATGTTGACTTCTTGGGTTTCCCCATAAATTTGGCAGGTCAAATGGTCAAATCATCACTCTGGCCTTCAGCACTATACCACTGCTTGACCCTCACTTTACGTACTTCACATCTCTTACTTGGGGGTGCACTTCCAGCTATGAGTGGATATATAACCATACTTAAAGGGCCCCCATATCATCCCAACTTAACAGAGATTGTCGCCATGGTATCCTAACATGATGTTCCATCCTAACTGCACCCGAAAGTAGGAGTAGAATCTTGAGCCTGGTATCCCCTGGTGGTTTAACATATAGCTATGGAACATCACCATGAACCTGGTAGGAAAAAACATCTATTGACTTTCACGGGCCATCTACATCTATGGCATAGCAAACTGCAACAAATGACCGGAGGCCGGCTGTCTTTTACTACCGGTGAGCCTCCTACAAGTCGATGAATTTCCATCCATCTAGTTCGTTGTATTACCGTCAACACATTCTCAGACTACATCAAAAATCCGATGTGAATCCCATGGCATTCCTATCAAACTTCGAAAATCGACTCCCACTACCTGCAGTTCCAGTTACAAGCTAAATATAACCATATAGTATCATATAGTTCTATATTAGAAGTTTTTTGGAAATATCCCAATTTATGGGGGGTGCCTGGCACAGCACCAGGTCAACGAAAACCACGAACTGCCATCCGACAGGTCGGCGAGCCTCCTGATAACTGAGCCCTTCGAGGCCAGAACGTAAACAGCTCTGCCTTAGGAAGGTGAGCGTTGTTGGCTTTGTATCCCAACGCCGCCAAGAATGGATAGAATGGTCCCAACTGATCCAATATGATCCAATGGAAGCGAGTTTTTTTCTTTTTTAGAATCGGGATCATGATCTGGTTGGTGGTATACCTACCCCTCTGAAAAATGATGGAGTTCGTCAGTTGGGATGATTATTCTCAATATATGTAAAAATAAAAAATACTCCAAACCACCAACCAGTTATTCTATGGAACATAAAATGGTACATCACCACAGCTTTAGTTTCACCACACAACATCGCCGTTTTTCGGCTGAGAAACAACCTTTCAGTGGCTATTGAAATGGTACCTTTGTTTTTTTCCGGAGCTACTGCATCATATTCAGCAAATCCAGGTATATGTACAATGCGTGCCCCCCAAATACACATTGGTTGCAAAACACCCCGTTAACAGTTAACTATAGTTAAAAGTATCATGACATATCATGAACCATAGTTATAGGTAATCCAAAGGTATTCAAGTTATAGTTATAATCTTACCTTATATATACATATGTATAAACCAACTTAGCTTATATCTTATAATCTTACTAATAAGCCAACTTAAGTTATAAACCAACTAGTTGTCCATAGTTATCATCTTATAAACCACAGCTACCTCCATTTTCCAAGCACCAAGCGGCCCTTCCACAGCGAGCTCTGTCTGCCTGCTGCCCTCACTCGCGGCGTCGCCGCCGTCGTCGTCGGTCTTGATTTGGACCAGCCTCGGCGTGGCCAAGCAGAGGTGTGTGGGTCAAAAATGGTCCCACCAAATTTGTTGATTTTATTTTGGGTGAAGTGGTAATTAAATGATATAATGGTAATTATATAAATTGTAATTTGGTGTGTTGATATATGTAAATGGACCCATTTAACATGCTTCAAGTATCCATTTTAGGGATTTTTAGGGGTGTATGTGTATGTATTACCAGAGTTTGAACCCATTCCAGATTCCAGATCATTCCAGAGCAAAGTGGTCGTAAAAAGATGGGCTTCACCAACAAAGAGGATGAAACTATCGACTGAAAAAAGGATTTGCAAAAGGTGTACGAAAAACAAAAAGGGATTGATATCTTGAATCAATGTTTCTTCGAGGCAACATCTGTTTTTTTTTGTAGCCAAAAAGTCATGGTTTTTCAACAACTCCAAGCAGCTGCGGTCGCTCCTCTGGTCGTTCCTGCGGCAGCTGCTCGGTACTCCTTAGTGGGATGAGCCCTGGGGGCCCCTGGAGCCAAGTGGGTAAGGGGTGACCCTGGGGTGACCCAGGTGGGTAATGGGATATCAATGGGATTTATAGTGATTTAATGGGATTTATAGTGATATAATGGGATTTTATAGGGATATTAATGGGATTTTATAGTGAGTTAATGGGATTTATAGTGATTTAATGGGATTTTATAGGGATTCCCCTCTGGTAAACAGACAAAAAGCGACATAGAAAATGGCCATAGAAATACTGGATTTACATGGATTTACCCATTAAAAATTGTGAATTTTCCATAGTTATGCTTGTTTACCAGAGGGTAAATTGCTACACTTTTGGCTCTATAGCCACTTGTAATGGGATTGTCATGATATATAACCTCAGTTATAGGAGTTCAAATCCCATTTATAACTGTTAAGGGCCATAACTGCAATCCGCAGGGATACGTATACTGGGTTTGTCCAGTCAGTCATTGCGGCATACCCGTCCTCATGGGCACAGCTTATTAAACGCGTGAAGTCAGTCATTCCTCGAAATGTCAACTAGAAGATACCCAAACACCATGGTCTCACACGTTTCGCAGGGACCTTTTCAGACTAGGTTGATTTCATCGGATTCTCAGCATTTGGACTTCTATAATATTGGCAGTATTGGTCATTTATTAAGCACATTGCATATTTGCATAGTACGGAGTATGTTACACAGCTAGCATGTAGATATAACATAGCTAGCATATTTGGTCAGCAACATGTAAGTTAGTACACGGTTTGTATCTCTCTCTCGCTCTCTCTCTCTCTCTCTCGCATATATAGATAGGAGGCTAGTTTTCCCTATGCAGCTGGTACGGTAGAAAATACGCATATAAGACAGTACCACTGGTACATGGGTAATCTAAATAGTAAATAGTAGATTCATATCATAGGTAATAAATGGTAAAATAATAAGTTGGCAGGAGCGGGCTGGACCGAGTGGTAGTGGAATTTGGGGGTGGGAAGGGGGGGGATAGCACTTAGGGGGTAGGAGTAAGAGGGCTGGAGACCAAGTCAAATACAAATATGTATATACGCACATCCCCCTACGCATATGGACCCCAAAAGCGAACAAATCCAATATGAAACCATGGTTTCGATTGGGTGGTATTACTATTAATTAAAATTAAAGGGAAGGACTGGAAGGGATTAATAAAACAATATTGTTTCTATGTGCTTCTTGATGCAACTATGTAGTATGCAAAAATGCCACCAACCTGGCTATGCAGTGGAGGTATTCCCCATGTTGATCAATTTTTAGTCACGCCCAAATCATGTAGAGATATGAATATGCATGCTATTGCATTCATATCCCCATTATATCTGGGTAAATTACAATGTTTCACAAAACCAAAAAATGCCATTTGGGGATGATTCCCCTTACTAACCATCATTCCAGGCTTCGGTCGCAGTGAGGTTGCTATGATATCATTATAGTTTACCCAGATTATATCTTGAGCGCAAATCCATGGCCGAGGATTGCCCATTTCCAAAACACACCGGTCGTTCTCTGTCGTGGCTCAAGTCCTCCGGTAGATCGGCTGTGAGATCTGTCTCCGACCTCCTTTTTGCGCTGGGAGTTCTGTGGGTTGCTGATTGACCCATCTGAGAGGGGAGTCCAACAAGCAATATCATAGATATTTGAATAGATAAGTTATACTAAAATTACCTAATTGCTATGACCTACGACTATAAACATTATATTAATTCGATATTTATACTTCGATATTTTAGCATAACTTAACTACATATAAAATAACATTAACATTACTAAGACAATACACTATGAGCGGGTGATAAATACTTTGTCGTATCAATACTGCATAATAATTCCGTCACCTGAATTAAGGCCCATGTTCTTCTAAAACGGAGCCTATCCCCTGCACGTGGAAAAAACAAAAAGCATTGAGGTCATTTGATGATATTTCACCGACTGACCATCATTCCAGTGACGTCGCAGCGAGGTCATGATAATTTATCCAGCAGAAGTGGGGATAAACACCTTTTCTGCCTGTTGGCTGGTGACATGTCATTTTTAGGCATGGAAAAATTGGAAGAATACTTGCAACACTAAGCAGGGTTTCGTGGAATCTGTAGCACATCTACTGTTGAAGTGTTGAAGATATGATTTTGTCTTAAACCTATACAAATCTATAAAATAAGACGTCAACAACTCTAGGGCCGGATTTGCCTTTGGTGCAAATCTACCAGGTGGTTGCCAAGCTACTGAACTGCCAGTTGAAACACAGCGCATCCCGTTTCCTGCAGGTGACAGGCTCAGGAAACGGTCCGTGACTCCGGGGATTCATCGAAACCACTGGGTCCCATTGGGTGCATGTTCAACCCTACAACTAGGTCCTAGGATGTCCTAGGTGTCCATTCATCTCGAATCCCTTTCAAAACATGGAGCAGATCATCCCGTGGAGCGGTATGTGTTAACCTGGCGATCATAAGTCCCATGGGGTCATGGGTCATCCTATGCTCTTGTTGCCCCAGAATTCATTGGGCGCCTTCATCTCAAATCACTATTAAACAAGGACTCCATAGGACTCCTAGTCCCAGCAAATCCCAGCCCCATAATGGCCATAGCCTCACGGCATTTCATACGTGAAGTCCTCGGCCTCGCCACTGCTCTGGGAAGAGATGTTGGAAATCTTCGAGGTCCGCTCCGTCCGCTCCAGGCTTCGTGCCTCACTTTTGGACTTGCAGCGGGACACCTGAGCGAGTAGGGGGGATGCAAGCTACATCAAGCTACAAATACTGGGATCTAAAGTTGGTTTTAACATGTTTTAACATGTTTTAACGGCTTAACCAACACAACTGGGATTGAATATGATTGAATGGAGGATCAAGCAACAAAAATTGGGACTTCATGAGGATTTAACAAAAAAAAAGGAATTAACCAACCAAACGGGGATTTCACTTGATTAGACCAAGACGGACTTGCATTTAACAGAGCAGGACGTAACAGTACTTAACATATATCTTAACATGATTTGACCTGATATTAACATATATATATATATATTATATTATATATATATTATATATATATATATATTGTATACACATATATTACCTTTATATGAGGAATTTACCCTGATGCCTCTTGTAATTAGTTACGGATGGAACATCTATCATATCACTTTGGTACCATAAGTCGCATCGATGATGTACCTCTAGAACAGTGTCTCCCATTGCCCAGTCACGAAGGAGTCTTGCAATTTAACACTTAACTAGTTATACTAGTTGACTGCGCAACTGTTCAACCATCTTTCCAGGAAAATCGCATAGTTGCAGTGGACATCAAATGATTTTCATGGCACTACCAAACCGAAGAATATACGCCACTAAGCTGCTGCTTTTCATGGGAGAATCTGATCATCCCTCCAAACGGATTCTTCAAAGCATGTTCCCACAATAAAACCCGGGTTCGCCCACACGAAAAAACAACACATCCAAGCAATATTATATATGTATCACCAGAGGATGAATGAAAACACTGGCTATACGCAGTGATTTTGACTTTAAGTTTTCAGGATTTAGGGTTTTAATCTTTAATTTAGGGTTTAGGGTTTTAGGGTTTAGGGTTTTAGGTTTTAGGGTTTTAGGGTTTGTTGTTTCGGAAAGTAAAAGAAACTTAAACGCTACGCATGGATTTGAGGATGTCAAAGGATATGCGGGATTCGCCGCTATCCGCATATCCCATGTACTAGTACCTGGTTGTATAAATCATGTGAAATCCCCATAGTTGATAGCCAATCCCACTGACAAGCTACCATTCTTCACTCTGGAACTCAACCCTGAGCCAAGGGTGTAGAATCTTTCGAACCAACAGGACTAGAATGAGTCCAAAACAATCCAAGCAACATCAGGATACGCTTCCAAAAGTTGCTTCCTGCCGAGTGGTTGGACACGGATCCGCAGGAAAGCCGTTGGCGGCGTCAAAAATAGATTGTAAATGTGCAACTGTTGCTTTCCCGGGTCTTGCAACTGTATATATTCCCATCTAATGTGGATATGTTCTACATTGTTCTACTGCATCTTTCATAGTTGCTCATTAGTTTTCATGATGTGTCATCATGTTTTTGCCAGGGTCTGGACTTCGCACGCATGCAAACTATTCATGCTCACTTAAGACATCCCGTTCTATTAAATTCCATAAAATACATCCCTCCCATTATTTCCCTAGTATCTCCGCGTAAAATTGCAAGTTTCTGGGCAATTGCATGGACAATTCTTCTTACAAACACAGACATATATATATATATTATATATATGTATACCCTCCGGCAATCAAACGTTGCAATGGAAAACCCACCATTTATAGATGATGCCCACTAACACATCCATTTCAAGGGGATTTCTCCTTGCCGCGTTTAATGACCGAATGGTTTATAAATGGATTCGTGTGAAAATAGGGTACAGGTTACCCCATTCCATGATGATCATGGTTGATCATAATTTTCCCTCGTTCAAGACCCATTCTTGTGGTGCATTCCATTTTCAGCCACACGCAAGTATCATGTATATACACGTATCTGGCTATCCCATATTGCATCCCATATCATATCCTACAGTATTACTGTATATCCAACTTGTATCCAATTTATTTCATGATCTCCCCATCACATTCCCATCTATGTTTAGGTGTTTATTTATAAACAAGGTCACGCCGCCGTTAGCGGCGCTGGACGTTTTGGCAGCTGGCTTGCAGCAATCTCTGAAAGAATTAAACATGACTTCACCAACATTGACAGTTTCGGATATCAAGGTTTCTCAAAATAAGGACCTCCCAAAATAATTGGTTTCTTACTAGCAAGGATTGATATAAGATGATCTGGGGGTGCCCCTTTTGTTCCACGTGGTGTGCAAGTGCAAATGAACGTTAACATCCCACCCCACCCCAACCCATGCCCCACGTAGCAGCAACGTAGCATCCACGTGGTGTGCAAGTGCAAATGAACGTTAACATCCAACCCCACCCCCCATCCCACCCCTGGCCGTATATGCTGAAAAGTAGTAAACTCCTCTGATATGCTAAAAAGTAGTAAATTCCTCAGCGCCGCTAACGGCGGCGTGAGCATAAAGGTTAGCATCGTGATGGGGTTAGTCACCAAACACACATATAGTTGATGTCCATCCAGTTCCACTTTATAACCCAATTAAAGATACAATCATGGTATATTCCATAATTACAGCCTCCAGTAAACTACCATAATTAACTACGGGGAAATCACAATTTTAATCGTTAGATCATCGCAGTAAATGGCCCAGCCATACTTATCTTGGTATACTAAGAACTGTAAGCCCATCATATCCCGGCTGTAGCCGCATTCTACCACCGTGTTTGATAATAAAATCATGTGAAATCCTGATTTATCTTATTTTAGATGGGTAAATCATCAATCATTTGATAGTTAAATGATGTTAAATGAGTCAAATCATCATTTTGGATGGGTAAATCATGGTAAATCCTCATCAACCCCCCATGGAAATCACATGTTTATGACGTTTCGTTCGCGTGCCATTGATTTTCGCGTACGCCGAGGTGCCGAAAGTCACCCCAGGAGGCGTCCAACCAATGCGCATAGGTCTCCTGGCCATGACGGAACCATCGGGGAACCATTCCATCGCGCAAGGGGGGGATCCGCCATGGGGAATTGTTGATGTGGTTTATTCAATGGGAATTTCAGGATGCTAAAATGGAGGTACTGTACCATATTTTTGGCCATATTTTGGGGGTATTTTCCCATTGATTTATTGATGTTTGTTGAAGTATTCTCTGGGCAAAAATGATGTTCTCTGCCTTGGTCGAAGAATGTCGAAGATGTGAGTTTGAGACCTATGACTTAGTTTGAGACCAATAGACGTGAGGAGTGTGAGCCACAGAAATGAAGAAACAAAGAGCAACGGGGGTGGGATTGAACCGGCATCACAAGTAACATCGCCACCAAATTAAGCAGTAGCAATCAGCAATGAGCATTTGAACGGATCCAAATCAAACAAGTAAAGCTGCAACCATAAAAAATGGACTACATGTTTGATCTGCAAGAAATGGAGGACTGAACTGACTGAACCAACATAAATTCAAATACAATCATGATCAATCATGTCAGTGCGATGCCATGATGCTATCACACATCATATCACCATCAAACTAAAGAAACGAACATGATGCGTGATGTATCCGCAACTCAAAGTGAATCAAAGTGTATCATCATGTTCGCATCAACCTGGGAACAAGTGATACATAGTGATACCATTTTGCCCGTCGCCGACTGTCTTTCTCCTAAAATCCCAACGACGAATCCAAACCCCTGGGAGGTGAATAATTGCTGAGGTGCAGTTTTTGGTGGCAGTTTATCACTTATGAGACTTATGTTAGCAGCAATATCATATAATCAATTATCTATATACAGTAATGTATATATATATATACTGTGTATATATATATATATATATATATATGTTTTGTGGGGTAGCCCCAAAATAATCAAACAGGGCCCTGGAAAATCCAGGGTTGACATTCTCCCCATCGCCCTTTGTGGTCTCACCCATGTCACCAAAATGTATAGCCGCTGCAGTTTGCCAAACACCAGAGACCAGAGAGTTCGGTATGTCTTCGTTGGGTTTGCCGCAGTCTGTGACTTCTAAGGTTTGGAAACATGTTTAACATCATAGTAACACCGACAAAAAATGCAAAAAAAATAGAATCCTGCTGAAGTAGTGGAAGATTGATGTAAATTGAATACGGGTCAGCCACAGCCCCTACTTAAAATTTATGACAGCTGCAATGGGGACTAAAATGATGTTGAGATCTTCTAACATCTTCTAACCAACTAATCAGTTGTCATTAGAATCTTCCTAGGGGTGACAAAAACAATGACAGCCTCACCCCGATCCCCCGATGTTTCTCGTTCCGGCCAGGCCTTATCCATCCTTTTTTGGGCGGCGTTTTGTTGCCGATTTTGAGCCGCGCAGCTGCCGATAAGGCAATAGCCGCAGTTGAGAAATGGATTGATGCTACGGTTCATCTGTTGAACAGTTGGGTTGGTCAATGAAACATCTGGTAGTTGGGGGAGCTGCATGGAACTGCTTGATCATGTTCATCAAAGATTACATGTATAGATTATCATAATATAATACTCTAATAAATGGTGGGGTGGGATGGATGAAAACAAAAAGAATTGGAAATGGGGGTCGGCATCCGGCTAGGGTGGAACAAAAAAAACAAATATTGTAAACCATCAACCAGGTATTCAATGGTATTGGGGCGGATTTGACGGAACCATAGCAACAATTAAATGTTCGGCCTTTGCTCTGTCTAGGTTGCCACCCGAAGCATGATCCAAACAACACGTTTTTTGGTGTCTGTTCTTTCTCTAATTGATGACTGGATCCCGCAAAACAATCACACTCAATGAAACCAGGATACAGAATAATCTGATTTGTTTGGTGGAACAATCTTAGTCTTAATCAAATGGGACCCTTCTACCAGGATGAACAATTTCGCAAAATGAAACATTTGCGCGCCCCAAAGTTCAATGGTTCATCATCATGTTCCCCGAAAACATATGACTCCTCTTTGGAGGGCACCCCCACTTCGAACCCCAAATACTACCGTACTCCCCCTGGTCATCCCTGGTCTCAAACCTTCCCAGGTGCTACCCTCCAGCCCTGCACGTTGCAGCTCCTCGAAGCCCGGTCGCGTCGCATGGCGCGTCCGTTCTCACGAACGCACAGCCCCGGCTGGACAGCTGTCAGTTTTCGCTTGATCAGGATGCGGGCGACAGAAAATGAGATACAATAAATATGTGTATATATATATAGATAGTCAAAAGAACTAGTTGATATACATATGTATATAATTATAAAATTGTATATGTGTGCATGCAGAATTGTATGTATGTATGAATGAATGAATGAATGTATGTATGTAATGCAATGTTATGTTATGTGACTGTAATACAATGCAATGTAAATGTAAGGTCATGTAAATGTAATGTATTGCAAATGTAATGTAATGTAATGTAATGTAATGTAATGTAAATGTGGTTTAATGTAAAATAATTACGTATGTATGTATGTATGAATGAATGAATGAATGGATGGATGGATGAATGAATGAATGAATGTATGGATGCATGCATGCATGTATGCATGCATGCATCTATCTATCTATCTATCTATCTCTATCTCTATCTATGTATCTACCTATCTATCTATCTACCTACCTACCTATCTATCTATCGTGTTTATCTATCTATCGTGTTTATCTATCTATCGTGTTTATCTATCTATCGGGTTTATCTATCTATTGTGTTTATCTATCTATCGTGTTTATCTCTCTATATTGTTTCTCTATTTATCTATCTATCTATCTATCTATCTATCCATCTATCCATCTATCCATCTATCCATCTATCCATCTATCCATCTATCTGTCTGTCTGCCTATCTATCTATCTATCTATCGTGTTTATCTATCTATCGGGTTTATCTATCTATTGTGTTTATCTATCTATCGTGTTTATCTCTCTATATTGTTTGTCTATTTATCTATCTATCTATCTATCTATCTATCTAATCTATCTAATCTAACTATCTATCTATCTAATCTAACTATCTATCTAACTATCTATCTATCTATGTATTTATCTATGTATCTATGTATCTGTGTATCTATGTGCCCTTACCTAATCTACCATAGCCATAGCTATGAGGAATCACGATACTTAATAGGTGCATCATCTTTTTGGAAAAATGGGCCATTGTCCATAGCCATGTCAAATCCCTGAAGGGTATCAATGCCTGCTACCTGGTGAACCCCCAAGTAGCTGGCAAATCAATGTTCATTAAAAAAACATGATATATATATATATATATATATCATTATATATCATTATACATGTGGACCAACTGGCTGAAGGATGTGGAAAGCGAACCGAACTCCAGTTTCTCTCGCAGCATTCCTTCGATAGCAAACCTTTCAGTGATCTCTTGCGTATTCCAGGTCCAGGGGAATTCTCGGGTCAAATCACATACCTCAGGATTTTCTAACTGGAGCAAATTGAAATGAATACCAAGAAAACAAGCATCACGTGCTTTTTCCAGTTGAACCCGCATGTCTACAAGGAAGCACATCTGTTTTTTTTCCTTGAAACACCTTGAATCTACTTCATGCATGTCATATCGACCATTATAAGCTCCTTGGATTGGCTTATGGGGCCCAGGAGAAATAAAACATCTTGGATTTCCCATGTGGAAAAACAACAAACTTCCCACGAAGCAAACCATGGTACCCCAGTATCCAATGGCCAATCAACATATCCCAATTTAAATGCTAATTTTGTGGGCGCACCCCGTTTGTCAAAGACAACATGCAAAACCATACCACTTACTACAAAAAATGTTATATATATAATGTATAATATAAAATATTATACTATAATATTATATTATATAATATTTGAATTATATTGAATCATATCATATCTTATTATATCAAATCAAATTATATTGAATTATATATATATATATATATTAAAATTTATTAAATCATGTTTTAATCAGTTATTTTAAATTAGATTGCATTATACCACATAGAAAACAATATTATATTATACGGTTTTATATGTATGTTATATGGTTTATGACGTTATAAATGTTGTATTATATTATACTATATTATATTATATTATTTTGGGGTAAACGGTATTATATTATATTATATTATATTCTATTATATTATACTCTATATATATATGTATATATATATTGTAAAATATTATGTTACATTATATTAAAGTTAAAATATAAATGTGTATATATAAATATTGCTATACTATATTATGTTATGTTATACTTCATTAATATATATATATATATATATCAATTACATATATATATATATATATATATATATATAACATACCCAAAAAGTTATCCCCATGATCTCTCCATGTATTGTGGTCTTGTACTCCATTGTTGATTCCCATTCTTCATTGATTATAAATCCTTTTGTGATGGTTTAAATCACTCTTTCGGAATGCACAATTCCCATGAAACCAGCACTTCTAGATTCTGTATGTATATCTCATACGCTCCATCCCATACCCTCCAGTAAACTAACATGGGTCATGGAAAATCAATGAAAATCGACCGTTTGCAGATCACGTGCAGGGGGCCACGGGTTTCCATAGCTTTTCATATGTTTTGCACAGGACCTTTCTGGATAAACCAGCGTTTCGGAGGCCCACCATTGTAGTAAAACTCAGTAAAACCGGCATTTCCTCCAGTTAAATCACATAATGTCCTGCTTAAATCATCATTTTTTATCGTGAAATCAGCAGTGATCTTCATCAAATCATCATATTCCCCAGCTAGGCCCTAGCTAAATGTCCCATTGCGCTGGTTTCATCATCATATGCCTCAATCAAATCACGATTTTCCGTGAAATCACCATTTTCCCCAACGAAATCATCATATTCCCTTCAATCACCACCAGCTATCAAACCACCAAACAGCGCCATTCCCAACCTCAGGCGTCCCCCCACCGGCGTCAACCAGGAGCCGCTGGAGCCAGAAATTTCCGTTGCCATGTGACTGACCGGAGGGAAAAAATGATGTAAAATTATGTGGACAAATGATAAGAATGATGGGTACATATGATATAAATTGTATATATATATATATATATATGTATATAGATAAAATACATATACATATATATATATATACATACACATGTATTTGGGGATCTTTCCCAAACCTGATTGCTTTTTTGTTGATGACTCTCCTTGCCAACCATCACTGTCGCTCTAAACATTGCTGAGATATACTGTACATGTTGTTGCTATTTTGGACCATTGGAATTCATTCCATCTCTCAAATATACACATATATATATACATATATATATACACACATATAAAAATATATATATATGTACATACGTATATACTTAAAATTATTTTAAATATAAATTATATCAGCATTATTGATCATTAAATTGCCCTCTGGTAATCGAACATGGCTGGGATGTCCCGAATTAAATGGAGGTTTCACTGGGAAAAACAAACTATATATGTTGAATTCCTGTTGGCCACTCCTGCGGCGAATCATTAGCCATCAAATTCGAAAACGTGAAGCACAAACACAACACCACCCGGAATAAGGATGAATAAGGTGGTGAAGCCAATAATTAAATGTTGTAAGATGGCGTAAGCAATGTGAGTGTGTTCCATAAGTCTGCAATAAGAGGTAAACCAATTTTAAGAGATGTGTTTGTGAGAGTTTGCTCCTAAGTCCACGATAGATATGTGGCTTCCAAATACAAGATGACATTCCTGGAAAACTAAATTCGCAAAACATCCCCAATCACTGGACACATATGATTTGGAAACAAAACATATTACCACGTGGTCTATGCCATTGGATTTGCCCAATGAAAGTCACTCTGTAGGTCTGTCGAACAGCACAAGGTTGGATCACCATAGGTGGAACCTACGCTGCTTATGTTTGTACAGTAGAGAAACATAGGTCTTGAACCAACCCACATTTAGAAGTTGCCAACTACATCAACGAAAATATAAACAAACAACGTGTATATAATTCAGTGCAATTCATAATTCACTCATACGTTGCCACAGGAATAGACTGGGAAAATGCCATGCAGAAAGACAAGTTCTGGACATATATTTTTTTCGATAAGAGGCATCCATTCTGAAGTCTGTCCTTATGACTGTTTCAACGTATCCCCAGCAAAAAAGAGATAGTCAATTAGGATCACAATCCCAAATCGTCATCATGTGCTCGATGTTTTCCCGATGTCTTGAAAGGAACAACAATGGACCTCACAAGCCGAATGGACCCAAACGACAGCTACTATTGGGATCGTCTTTGGAAACTCAAACATGTTTCACCAACAAAAAAAAAAACATTGAACAAACAACTCCCTTTGGGCCAGCACGTGAATGGGAAACGCCAACTCTTAGTAGCTCCGACTAGCTCCGCATGTAGGGAGCAACAACACCTGTGATTAGCACAACCTGGGAAATCAAGAAAATCGCAGCTTTTGCCTCTGGCACTTGTTGGGTACGTGTCTTTTTGCAAAATCTGTTCGTTCCTAAGGCCTTCATGATGCTGGCTCCCATGATTTACATCGATTTACCGTCCTGACAGAAAGGTGATGTCCCAAAAACCAAACGGTGAAATTAACAGAGGTACAATAGATGCAAATAATTAATGTTGTACAACACAGGGTCAATTGAATAAGTACAAACTTAATACACCATAATGTTGATATGAATCCATGTAATTGCAGTCATGTTGATATGGAGATTCTGATAGGCAGAAGCTGACCTCATGGGGTATGGTCATCCAACTATGGGGTTCCTGAAAGAGTGGCCATATGGATCCCTAAGAATGGATTGATGCTTATCTTCAAATACACAAATCGGAGCTTTCCTCCAACCAAAATCCCTTTGAACTACACATTCCAAATCATTCATATATATATTATAAAATAATAATAAAATACCATATGATATAATTATAATTATAATATAATATAATATAATATGAAATTAACATATAATAATAGAATATGATATAATATTTAGTATTTATATAATTTTCTATAATATAAAATAATACAATATAATAATATTTTTTATTTTACAATATAATTTGATATACTATAAAAATATAATTATAATATAATATAACATAATTTAAAATATAAAATAATATAATACAAACTATAATATAATATAATATAATATAATATGATTATGATTATGATTATGATTATGATTAAAATATAATATAATTTAATTTAATTTATTTTCTTTTTTATATTATATGTTTTTCTTATCGAAGGAAGTTTAGAAGTCAAACTTCCGACAATATGGACAGATGAAAAGCAGAGATGGGAAGAGGCAGAGAGAAGAGAAGAGTAGAAGAGAGCAGATCAGAGAAGAGAAAAAGTCAGAAGAAAGAAGATGCAGATGCGCCAAAAGGTAGGAAAGTCGCAAAACACTGTGTTTTCCAATGATTTGTGGCTCCGGAGGGCGAAAAGTAGGCTCCCTAAAGCGGCGGGTGCGGAGCCAGCTGGCCAGATGAGAGATGAAAAAGTGCAAGCCGTTGTGGCGCGAAGCACATTTCCAAGTCAAAATGTACAAGACACACCATTCTCGGACCACTTTTGGAAGTTGAGATGTCGAAAAAGTGCACGCCGTTGTGGCGCGAAGCACATTTCCAAGTCAAAAGTGCAAAAAACTGACGAGTACGGAGCACTTTTGGACGTTCAGATGTGCTCTCGCGTGGCAGGCGCAAGGGATTGTGCACCTTGTCAAAAGTCAGCAAAACGTGAAGGTTTTGTGGCATTTCCAAAAGCAATGGCAGGTGTGGGACATTTGAAGAGGATCTTCAAAGATGCATTTCGCGTGGCAGGCGCAGTACAAAGGACATGTTCATCAGAGATGTTAGGAGGTCAGGGCGCTGATTTCCTGAGAGGGGTTGCATTTTGGAGCATCAGATCTTGCGGTTTGCTAAGATGATTTTGCCTGACAGGTGCAGCCCTTCGTATGACTTGGCATCACTTTTTCGTGGTAGGCGCAGTACTTTCGGCAAGTGGACTGGAAAAATCGTAAAACGCATTGGTACTAAGCTGTTAGCTCTGCACTCAACTTTCCATTTTTGAAGGAAGTGTCGCAGAATGGCTTTGTTTTTCATGTTGTCACGTTCAAAAATTAAAGAAGTCTCGCAGAATTGCCTGCTTCGTTTTGGATGTTGTCCAGTTCTAATAATGAAGAAGTCTCGCAGAATTGCTTCGTTTTTGATGTTCTCAACTTCAAAAAATGAGGAGGTCTCTCAGAAGAGCTTCGTTTTTGATGTTGTCAACTTTGACAAATGAGGAAGTCATGCAGAATTGCTGCGTTTTTGATGTTGTCAACTTTGAAAAATGAAGAAGTCTCGCAGAATAGCTAGGTTTTCAAGCTTGCAGATAGACAGGTAGATAGATAGACAGACAGACAGACAGAGAGAGAGAGAGAGAGATAGATAGATGGAAAGATAGATAGATAGAGATAGAGAGATAGAGGGATAGAGAGATAGAGAGATAGAGAGATAGAGAGAGAGATAGAGAGATAGAGAGAGAGAGAGATAGATAGATAGGTAGATAGATAGGTAGATAGATAGATAGGTAGGTAGACAGATAGATAGATAGATAGATAGATAGCTAGATAGCTAGATAGCTAGATAGCTAGATAGATAGCTAGATAGCTAGATAGATAGATAGATAGATAGCCAGATAGATAGATAATCAGAGAAAGAGAGAAAGAGAAAGAGAGAGAAAGAGAGAGAAAGAGAGGAGACCTGAACCACCTTTCTATCCATCAGTGGCTTCGCTCTGCCATCCGTGATTCACAACAACCAGCTTCTCGTATAGGTTTCTGATTTTGGAACCTTCCGCCACCGCCTTGCGCGGTACTACTGGTATTTTGTTTAAAAACATATTATATATGTTATTTCACTATGTTTTAGTACATTATATATCAAATTGTATTAAACTATACAATATATAAAACATTGTGCTATATTTTTAAATTATATGATATATATATATATATATATTATTATCATTATTATTATTAATATATATATATATATCAATGGTAGGTATGCTGACCCAAACACCATGGCACACACAGACACATTGTTGACACGTGCAGTGATCTGGGCCAGCTCTGGGACCTTTTGGGCTCGCCTGGGAGTAGCACACAAGAATCGGGACGTCTACCTGACATGGGATTTTCATGGGAATGTCATGGGATCCGTAGGGTGAATTGGGGATAGAACTTATAGAAACACACATATATATAATATATATATATATAAACAACCAAGAAAACGGTATGCAATGTGGCCTCCCCACCCACTTTTGTCTGCTGGTTTATAAACCCATCTAACCATAGTTCTAACATGTCATAACTACAATAAACACAAAACTTAGTTTTCCTAGTCATACACAAACTTTGCTATCTAGAGGGCCCCAACTTCTCATTGTTTGGCAATTATTCCTAGTAAGGGATAAAACAATCTCCATCAAACAAGGTCGTAAAACTCACCATATCTAACAACAGCAATGGCAGTTTTAGTTGTTCAGTGTTGTTCACATGTTTTTGCCTCAGAATCGGATGAAAACATGATGAAAACCTAGCTTCACATGTCAGAAATCATCCCATGTCCATGGACGTCCATGCGCTCGATGAGCTCGTCCTTGGGTTGCTAAATCACCCAGTGCTCGCCCGGCATTCTTGGAGCACCAACTGTGCGCCTCGTCTCTGAGGAGTGGAAAGCCTATGGTGCCCCCCTTCAAGCCACGACAGAAGTGAGAGAAGGATGCAATATGGTAACCCAATGGTACATGTTCCCTTCCGAAGAGAGAGATGCATAGAGAATAGTTGAATCCAGTATCGATAATTGTTGGGGCTACATTATAAACTTCAAGTGCAGTTGATGCAAACTGGCCATGATTTGTAAGACTTCCGCCATTTCATGTCTTACCCGTTTTACCATTTTTACCACATTACGAGTACCTTAAAGTCTAGCTGAATCACCAGCCCCAAATGTTCATCCATGTTGGGATAGGCAGCCCCCCACCAATTCCAATCATTCAAGTGACGTGACGCCATTAAAACCAAAATATCCAGACATGGGTACTTCTGACTAAAATACCTTACATTGTCCCGGCAAAAGACCCCAAACAGTGTGGGGGGTGGGAGGATAATGTATGATGATGATGATGATAATGATGTTGGTTGTGATGGTGATGAAGATGAAGGTAAAAAAAACATGAAGATGATTATGATTATGATGATGATGATGATGATGATGATGATGATGGCAATGATCATGCTAATGATAATGACAAAGATAATGGTGATGACAATGATGCTGTTGATGGTGATGCGGATGATCATGATGATGACGATGCCAATGATGATGATGATGATGATGATGATGATGATGATGATGATGATGATGATGATGATGATGATGATGATGACGGTCATGATGGCAATGATGATGATGATGGTGATGATGATGACGGTGATGCTGATGATGCTGATGTTGATAATGATAGTGCTGATGACGATGGTGCTGTTGATGATGATCATGATGATGATGCTGATGATGCTGATGATGCTGATGTTGATGATCATGATGCTGATGATGGTGATGATGATGATGATGATGATGATGATGATCCAGAATGATGTTGAGGATGATGAGGTGCAGGGGGTGATGTGGAGGAAAATGATGTTGAGGAGGATGAGGATGAAAATGAAAATGCGGAAGATGAAGTGAAGGAGGACAAGGTGCAGGATGATGACGTTGAGAAGGAGGAAGATCATGATGTTGAAGATGATGATGATGTTGAAGGATGGTGAAAAAGGATGATAATGTTGCGGAAGATGGTGCAGGAGGATGATGTTGCGGAAGATGAGATGGAGGATGATAATGTTCAGGATGATGATGTGAAGAGGGAGGAACATGATGATGTTTAGGATGATGATGTATATGATGTTGCGGAGGAGGACCGGTCCCAAGACCTAGGACCAAACTTTGTGCGAGCCTGCGCGATCGAAATGCAAGTCAGCATTTGACAAGAGCCACTTTAGACCAAAATTTACAGGGAAAATGCCGCGGCCCAGAACCTAGGCGCACACTTTTGTGCGAGCCTGCGCAGTCAAAATGCATGTCAACAATTCACAAGAGCAATTTTTTGTACGGAAATTTACAGGAAAAATGCCGCGGCCCAAGGTGAGCACCCGGATCAAGCACCGGCCTTTACATCTACCGTAAGAGCCCCTCAGTGTGGACACACTGTTTGGGGAACTTCATGACTTACTGTGCATCCATATCCCCAGTATACTGCCATATATTCATGGTTAATTGCCATACTTTGTTGGTTAAATCACCGTATATGTAGTGTCAGTGATTGGCTGTGGACTCTCCAGGCTTCAACTCAGTCTCAAATTTCAACATGTCAATGGATTTAAGTTTAAGGCAAGACCTTCCCGGAAACCATGGTATTTCCAAGCAACTCTAGAGTTGTCATGTGATTTTTCCATTGATCCAACAGCGGAACTCCCAACTTCCTGTCGGTGGCACAAGAAAACTCAGCACATTTGTGCCATTCGGCCGCTGTGCAGAAAATTGCCAGAAGGTGCAGGCTGGGTGAGAGACGATTGGCAGTTGTTATTCTTTGTTCACCTATATATATTTTTTGTGTGTTATCTTGCTTCGTTAGATTCTTAGATAGATCATGGCTTGCATCCAATTCATTGTGTCTACTGTAACTGGGAGCAAGAATTCGACCCCAGTTACAATTATATAGTCATTTCCTGTCCACACAAGCAAGCCTCTTTCAGGCTCTTAGATGCAACATATTTACATATATATATATATATTACCTAAGAAATTCACAATCAAACAACATCCAGGAGCCTCTCTTTTTTGAGGCCCGCTGTCGAGCTTTCACACCAAAACGCCAGCAAAAACATCCAATCGGACTGATTTGTTTGTGAATCCAAGCCTCGAGTCTCAATTGAACAGTGCCTCTGAACCGGACGTGTGGTGAACTCATATTATATACTGTATACTTCAAAAACATACATACACGCATATTATGTATATATATAACATATGTATATGCGTGAGCAAATGTAAATTCTATAAGCTTAGATTCATTTAGATTCCAATGTATCAATATGTATCATAATATAGTGCAACAGTAGCCCCTCTCTAACGATATATCGAACTACTATATATAATTATATAATTATATAAATATATATTTATATATATATATAGTCGCGGACACCCAAGAAGCAGATTTATGCCACTGCCAGCAGACAAGCAGATTGCTCAAAACCCTCACCACTCGTGAGGTTTATCTGCTTATTACAGTCCAAAATGCATTTATACCCCAAGATCCAAAATCTGCTTATTACTGTCTAATTCTCTACTGAGGTAATTGTTACTGTGCTGGAATTTATTGGGCCACGCCCTGGAATTTATTGGGCTACACCCTGGAATTTATTGGGCTACGCCCTGGAACCACCTATATATTGTACAGTCCCTTCCCCCGAACACCCCCTAGCATTAAACACATCCCCAGAAGCATTGGTTTAGAATTGTTTTTTTTTACCATATATATTTATAAATATATACACATATATATATACACACATATATATATATATAGAAGAAAAGAACAATCTACCTTTTGGGAGTGACCTGTAAGAAGCAGCTTCACAATTCCACCACTTTTCCCAATAAAACTACAAATTCCTGGAATCTGCTGATTACTGGGTCACTTTTGGGGCAGGTCATTTTTGGTAGGGTCTTATTTGAGGAAAATCCCTGATTTTGAGGTGTCATAAGCAGATAAAAATCTTCTTACAAGACGTCCCAGTCTATATATATATATATACCACAAATCCGTAGTCTTCATCCATCTTCCCCTACACGTCGGGGGACGTGTTTTTTCCTCGGGATCATTGAGGTGGAAACGTGTGACGTTTGGGTGTGACCTGACGTGAAATATCAACCGTTGATGGATCTGCGACATTAGCTTTAAAAAATAGTTGATAGATTTGATAGTAGACTGGCCCTGCATCTTGAAGCAATCAGGCAAGTGGAATTTATGAATCATAGTTTTTTTTTTTTTCGCTTATGCTTTCAATTGTGGGCAATAATATCCCTTCCGCACACGGTTCCTAAACAACAGTCACTATGATATGTTTCTTGTAGTATGGTGATGATGATGATGAAAATCATGATGATGGTGGCGATGATGAATGACAATATGTATCTGTTTGTAGTGCAGCTGTATGCATATGTCTATAGAAGATCAAAACGTCAGAGTACACACATAAAACCGTATAGGTCTCCATATGCAGATGTAAAGCACATGTATATATGTATGTATGTATGTATGTATGTATGTATGTACGTATGTATGTATGTATGTATGTATGTAATGTAATGCAATGTAATGCAACGTAACGTAATGCAATGTAATGTAATGTATATAATGTATGTAATGTATGTAATGTATGAAATGTATGTAATGTATGAAATGTATGTAATGTATGTGTTGTATGTATTGTATGTATTGTATGTATTGTCTGTATTGTATGTATTGTTTGTATGTAATGTATGCAATGTATGCAATGTATGCAATGTATGTAATGTATGTAATGTATGTAATGTATGTAATGTATGTAATGTATGTAATGTATGTAATGTATGTAATGTATGTAATGTATG
>Ga0126342_10000735_pt1 | contig 39539 bp, 39 predicted proteins | sample Cyp1metagenome_FD_92528 | JGI IMG/M metagenome (GOLD analysis project Ga0126342, IMG submission 92528) | Coral microbial communities from Lord Howe Island, Old Settlement Bay, Australia - Cyphastrea 1 metagenome | ecosystem: Host-associated > Invertebrates > Cnidaria > Coral ...
ATGCATGTATGCATGTATGCATGTATGCATGTATGCATGTATGCATGTATGCATGTATGCATGTATGCATGTATGCATGTATGCATGCATGCATGCATGTATGTCTGTATGTCTGTATGCATGCATGCATGCATGTCTGTATGTCTGTATGTATGTATGCATGTATGCATGCATGGATGGATGTGTGCATGTGTGCATGTGTGCATGTGTGTATGTGTGTGTGTATGTGTGTATGTGTGTATGTATGTATGTGTCTATGTGTGTTTTTACGTACGTACGTATGTATGTATTTATATTACATGCAATCTAGGACTTGAACGCATCAATCGGTTTATTTCTGACAGTTGGGACCTTGTTTAAGTTGGGCCTTTTTATTCAAGTCGTTGTGGCTGTCGCCCAGTCCTTCACACCACTTTCCAGGCGTGACATGTCCATCTGGCTGCTTTTCCACCTAGCTCCGAACAGCTCCCTCCACCACCGGAGAGTTTTTCACATCATCCAAAATCATCAACAACTACCCTCTGGTAATTTAACATAGCTATTGAAAATTGCTATTTATAGTGGATTTTCCCATTAAAAATTGTGATTTTCCATAGCTATGGGTAGATGGATGAGCCATCACGTATCACTGAAGGCCCACTACTACGTGCAGGATGATATAAACAATAATGGGATACGATGATTAAAACATATAATAACCACAGTGGTGGATGATATAAACAATAACACTTATAGAAGATTCATGTAATAAGATACTAAATTATAACCATTAAGTTGCTGATATAACATTGATATAACCATCCATAACAATCTGGTTGGTGGTTTCAACCCCTCTGAAACATATTAGTCAGTTGGAATTATTCTTCCCAATATATGGAAATATAAAAAATATTCCAAACCACCAACCAGTGGAATATGGTAAAAACTACTAAACTATGGTGAATTGAACATGAAATGTTATAACCATCAATATTATAACCATCTATAACAATTACATCTTCTTTTTATAACCGTTTTTCCTTCCTTAAACCGACTCAACCCCCTTGGGAAGCCCGACGACTTGGGACCCAGGGACTGCTCGATGTTCTCAAGCCCCTGGTGCGATGGCTCTCATTACGTAAGTAGAGCTTCACCTCATCGAAAACCGGGGGTTTTAACCATCTATTTGGGTAAATTATCATATTTTTATATTTTTTTACTAAAAAAACCAGAGTTTTAACCAACTAACCTGAAATGTTGGGCCATTTGGGGATGATTTCCCATATAAAAACCATGGTTCCAGTGAGGGAGACCAGTGCGGTCGTTATAATTTACCCAGATCTATAACTAGGGAAATCTGGAAAAACATGTTGAAAAGCGTCTATCACATGAGAAAACATTGGAAATCAAGGAGAAAACCATCTATAAACGGGAAAATGATTGGAAACACATAGGAAAACCCATCAATGGGAGTATCATTGAGGATCATTTGTGGAATATTCAATGGGATATTGGTGGCTATGGTATACCCGGATCCCCCGCAGACCAGAAATTTGGTCTGAAGTAGTTTAAAATTCTCGTCTGAAGTGGTTTTGCTCAATTTTCACCAACACATTCAACAACATATATTTTTTATATAATCATAAGAAAAAATAAGACATGATAACTTCAGGTTTTGTCCAGGTTACATAATCATAAGGTATACCGGTATACTCCTACCCAAGGAACGCTTCATGAAATGGGGCCACCACCACCTCAAATTCCCTAAAGTGAATGGACCATCATGAATTTCCACACTGTGGTTGAAAAAAGGGAATAATCACATTCCCACTATCTCACCAAAATCGTTCCCAACATGTTTGAATTTGTCAACCGGTTTTATTTTAATGACCCTCGGGAATTCTTGCCTGAATGCCGGGTATTCTTGCCCAATTTTTTTTGCAAAAAAAACGGGTAAAATGTCACAATGTGCTTGAAATGTTCGGACATGTTCAAAAATAATTTTGAAAAACATCACAATTCATTTGGGTGCCCCAAACAGATCCCACCAAACATGTTCAGGGCTTTGAGCCCCAGCACCCGGGCACATTCTCAGGTCAGCACATGTGCCAACTTTTACAGTACCCTTCCAATTTTTAAACGCATTCAAGCTGAAGCAGGAGTTATCAGGTGAAAATGTTCATGAATTGAATTCGTGCCTGCAAATAAGCTACAGGAATTCTCGCCTGAATTGGATTTCTCGCCTGCAGTCTATTTATCTGCCCGATTGTGAAAAAGTCTACTTCCTCTGTTCAGCCCAAAATATCAGCCTGAATGGTGATCTAGGTCTAGGTATAGATGGCCCACTTATGAGTGGTGATTTCCCATGGTTACGTTGCCAGAGGCTAGGCTTCCTATCCCTCCAGATCGGTCTCCCTCATTTTTCGTGGTGAAAGCGGAGTTTTCTTGCTCAAAATAATATTATATATATATACTATATACCTATAGATGTTACTGAGGGTCTTGTTTTTTGCCCCTTAGCCCAAATCTGCCTTTTTAATCCTTTTTATCTAACAGGCGTTTTTTGACTTTTGGAGCGTTCTATCATTACAGATGTCGTTTAGTAGGTTTGACGCCAGTTTCCTGTTAAAGTTCCAAGATGGTTCAGGGGCAAGGCTGAATAATTAACTAATCACAGAACCTTCATCGCCGGGTGAAGCTGTGCTTATGGGCTGCTACTGCATGAAGCAGCTGCGCAGAGTATGCATCATATATAAGATTCGATTATCATGGCATGATGGGTTTAACATCAAATGCTGAGACGAATGACCAGTCTTGTTTATGGCATAATCAGTTCCTGACCATAAAAAGCCCGGGATCATCTAATTAGTATGATAAGGTATGGTATGGCATAACAAGGTGTCATTTTCGCCAAAATCCTGACCCTTTTCAGGGGCGTAATTTGCCGGGAAAAAGGCGTCATTTTCCGAAATTGGGAGCCACCCATGTTCAATTTCGCAATTCCATTTTGTTCAGGAGTGATACGGGTCAAAAACCATGGGCGCACACAACGCACACAATCAGATGGAGCAATGCAGCAATCCTGTTCTGAATTCTTTGACACCGGGACGATGTCTCCCCCTTCACCTGTCTTTGGATTCATGGGTTTTCTTGTCAAGCAGCTTGGCACTTTTTCATGTCATTCTAGCAACTTGCTCATCCCACACTGGTAAATCATGCATGCTCTTCAGTCGCTGATTTGGTGCTAGTAGCAGGCACCAACAGTGGTAGCATTGGAATCACAACTTGGATTCAAACTACTTGGATATGATTCAGGGATGATCTTCCAAGGGCACTTGTCTTGCTCAAGAAAACTGCCAGGGGCGTTTTTCTATTGTAAGGGGCTGAAAATTTGTACTCTTAGCTAACTAAGAGGCCAAAATTTAGCATGGTGGATTTTGCAGATATATATATATATGGACGGATATATTCAAACATTACATTACGATCAACGGAATGAACTTCGACCTTGCGAATTTCTATCCGTTTTATTCAGGGAGAAAAAGTCCGGTCTCCCAAGCCCAACTGGCAACCGCCTCCTCCATGTATTTGATGAAGCTCGCAGTCAGATCCTGGAAATCCGTCTGGTGTTCTATTGCTTGCCACCAAAACATAGCCACGGTATAGATGGCCCATAGAAATAGATGGTTTACGGTTTACCGATTAAAAATGGTGATTTTCCATGGCTATGTTAAAGAACCAGATGGTATCACTTCTCTAGCTAGAGATTTGCTACAGGAAACTGTGGCCGTATTACTATCCAAAAGCTGTAGAATGCTGTAGGTTGATTGAAGGAAACCACTTACCTGTCACAATCTAAGACCATGTAATTAACCGTTTTACCGGACATGTTCGACTTTCGCGTCTTTTCGTCTCATAAAAAATATAAAAACAGATTCGACTTCTCTGGCATCGACGAGTCGCAGCTCCTGACTTTCCACCTGAAAATAGTTCTTCAGCAGTTCTTCATTCTCCGCCGGGGGGATGCACTCATAATGCCTGGAAATGACTCGGTAATGACCCACATGCCGCGGTTTTGGAAAGCCAGCATGTTCAACAGGTCAATCATCAAGCCAAACGGGGCCCATGTTGCCCATGTTCCATTGCGTTTTGGACGTAAAGATCATAAAACAGCTCATTGGAGGCTCGAACCAGAAACACGACTTGTGACCTGCAATGAGGTTGGAAACATGTGGAACCTCTTGCTGAATGCCCTTGATCCCCTGCTTTCAGGGCGTGATGTAATTCCCCACTGTGCTGAGAATCAATCGATTTTTCACTGCCACAGCAAGGTTTACCCATAGTTTGACGCTTAACTCTCAAAACCTCAACAATTGCTTTATCATGTTAAAGTGGCTTCGTTGATGGGTCTATATAATCATTCTAGAAGCCACGTATGAGTGCTTCTTCATTTCCCATATCCCCAATCATGTCCCTATAGTTGCTCCAAAAAAAAATTAACATCTTCCAATATCAAATCAACATGTTTGCGGCCCACAAAAAAAAAACAAGTCAGCGTGAATGCCCCCTCACTCTCAGTGGGGAAACTCCAAGACTTCTAAGTAACTCCTTACTGCCATGCATTTCATAAAGAATAGCATTGAATAGCATTGAATAGCCCTAGCCCTAGCCCTAGCCCTAGCTCAGCTGCTCCCTCCGTTGGGAGTCCGCGCCATCTGTGGCAGTGCTCCTGAAAAGTCGCGGAGAGCTCCTTCTGTCCAGCGCAGTAGTCCAGCACCACCAGGCATCCACCAGGCCTGCCAGTTCATATGCCTGGTAAGTCTCCTCATTGAGTAAAAAATCAAGTGACCATCCGAACACAAGCACACAAAAAAAATTACCAATTGATCAATTTGCACGCATATGAAAATACCTTATTCAAACAACATTGGAGGGTTAAGGCATCTTCCTATAATTTGCCATACGCGTACCCTCTGGTAGCCTACCAAATCTAATGGTAAAGCACCATTTCAGATAAATCATCGAGCCAGCCACACGGGCCAATCTCCATATAGCTGTGCTCAGTTCCCAGACTTCATGTTGCCCGCGCCTCAGCAGTTGTTTGATCTTCCTCAAAATCACGGCTTTATCCTCGCGGTCCAAATACATCAAGGTCTCCCGAAGGATCACCAAGTCGAAAATGTTGGGAGGGTAGCGCAGTTCATTCTCCTGGTGGCGGGTTGGCCGCCCTGCCATAGGTTGGAGGAAGATCTGCCAGACTCAGAAACAAAAGGTGTTTGTTCACCAAAATGCGCATGAACATGTTCACCAACAAAAAAGAGAGAGGGGAGGCAAGTCTTGCACTAGCTCCTGGAGCTGGGACAGAGACATAGATGATCATAGATGGGATAACATTTGACAACACAATTGGAAATGTGAGGCTGTGACGCTGTGAAAGGGAGAAATCTCACCTTACTTCCCACTATCATCCAAAAGAGAAAACTCCGAAACACATCTCAAACATTCTCAAAATATGTTATATAAAGGACCATTGAGGTCTCCCATCTGCAAGAGTTCAAGAATTCTACTATGAATAAACAGCCATTCACCAAAGTGAGCAATGATAATCACAAAAATGTCTGCTGATGGTTCATAAAACCATTCTCTTCCAATGCATAATCTACCAAACCCCCAGAAGGATGCACACATCGGAATATCAGGCAGATATCCGCAACCAAAATGTGGGATTTCTTGTGGTCTCTCCATGTTTCTTCAACTCTGGAGGGATATCATCTTCTCCGCTGAAACCTCCTGGCTCAACCCCACCCACCCAGCCGGTTCTCCGGTACGCCACACTCAGGCGTGAGTTCAAAGCTCACCCGGTCGCGCAAGTCTGTTGGCACCTAGCAGAACCCAAACCTTTGAGGAGAAGTCAATTTTTTTTTCGCCCCAAAAACTAATTATACATGATTCATCTTTTTCGGATTTTATCTGGGCAAATTATAATAATTCACTAATCTGAATTAAGGCCATTTGGGGACGATTCCCCTTACTAACCATGATTTCCAGTGAGGTCGTAGTGAGGTCGTTATAATTTACCCAGATTTTATCAACAATTTAGGGTAGGGTGTTACCTACCTTCCCATCAGTTGGGAATAGTTGGGATCCAAGGCCTCGCGCGCGGGGAACCCCCAGATTTCTCGGGTTGTTTTTTTTGGATGGGGCCTCTGCCCATATGACATGATAAGTCATGATATCTGATATCACATCATATCACCATATATATCAATATATCAATTATATTACAGTACCATTTATCCATGTTTTCCCTGAGGGGGAAACTGCTCCGTTTCGACTGGAATGAAGGGACATCTTTCTCCTTTTGCTGGTCATTGAAGGGGCCGCTGCAAGTCTCAACTTCACCATCCAAAAACAAGGAAGGCACCGCCATACTTTGTGGATGTTCATTCATTTCAGGCATGTTTGTATAAAGGCCACCAAGTCCATATATATCCAGCACACTTACCATCAATTGCCCCCAGGTCACTCCTTCCTTCAACCCGTCAAGTTCCACTTCCTGCATTTCTTCCTTGGTATTTCATTCTGGCTGTTGGGGCACACCTATCTGGTGTGCTTGAAACTGCTGTGAAACAGGTGAAACGTCTCTGTGAACGACCTGGGACCACGGGAAGTGGCCAACAACTGGACCTTGCATCATGGGCTGCAGGACGGCCAGTACGTCTGGTTTGACAGCGCGCCTGGCAAGAGCAGTATCACACTAACTAGGCTATACTATATATACAACCTAGTATTGAATGTACCCTAACCAAGTAGTATACTACACAAATATATGCATATATACCTATAAACTCATTATTTATTCAATTATGATTCTCTGATATTGTGTTATATATAATGCTATCTTTAGCATTCTGTCATGACACTGACGATGTGCAAGTAATCCATTATAATGGTAGTTTAGGTTTGTTTAAATTTCCGGCTGCGCCTATTTCCCATGCTATTTGCAGCATTTTGGAACTGGAACCTTCCATTTTCCATGCTATTTGCAGCAGTTGGAAGCTGGAACCTTCCATTTTGCAAGCCATTTGCAACATCTTGGAGAGAAGGGTATACTAACTTTATAGAGCTACGGAAATTGCCACCTTTAACTGGTAAATCAACGAATTAAATAGGCCATCTACACATAGCTGTGTGAAACTACCGGAGGGTTTGTTAGCTGTATAGGCAACAAAGGTTGATATAATATCACCATATAAAACTATACTATGTTTGTTGAACAGTTTACAAACTAATTATATAACAGTGATTAACATTAAACTGTTGACTGTTATCAACTAAATACTGCTCTACACTGCTATGTACACCGTTTAACAGTAGTAACCGTTTTGTAATAACAGAGGTTAACAGCAATACTACATTGTCAATATCAGTTAGACTACATTGCCATTACATTAACAGAAACACTAATAATTACACTGTTGAAGTGGTACGTCACTATGTTATAATCTTGATAAAGCAATGTCAACATTCCACCCATATGTTGATGGTTTATACCGTCAATTTATGGTAGATTCGGGGATGGAAATCCTCCAACTAAACTCAGAGCTTTCCAATTAATGATAACCATAAACCATCACCATTAACCATCATGAAAATGTGGTTTATCTTCGTGGTTATGAAAAGCTGAAAAAATAGTATTAAGCCAGTTAAATCACCATTAATTAAACCCATTAAACCATCATGAATTCATCATTAAACACTGATAATTCATCAACTCACACCATAAATGGTACTAAAACTATCAATGCTACTAATACATACTATTACTATGAATACAATTTAATTTACAGTATGTATATTTATGTAACCATTACACGGTACTATTACAAACTATTACTATAAATATCATGGATATCATCGATGGCGTGATTCTAGTACCATTTCACCATACTGTTACTATTCCATACCTGGAACTATAAATATACTATACTATATGCTATAAATGGTACTATATACTATACTATATACTATAAATGGTACTAATTATCACTATATAAATTAGCTATAAAGTCTATAAATATACTATACTATATACTATGAATGGTACTAAAACATATTAAAACTAACAAGTGGTACCATTACTTCATAAATATCTATCAATTACTGGTAAACATACTAACATAACTATGGAAAATCGCCATTTTCAATGGGTAAATCCACTATAAAAATTTAACATAGCTATGGAAAATCACGATTTTTAATGGAAAAACTCACTATAAATGGCCATTTTCAATAGCTATGTTGGTTTACCAAAGGCTATCAATGGTGGGTTTCCGTCGGACCCGCGGCCTTGGATCAGGCGCCAGCGGCCTGCGCCGCAAAGCGCCGCAGCAGCGCCTCCACAGCGGCGCAGCCGCGGCGCCGCGCCAAGTGATGCGCCGTGTGGCCGTCCTCGTCCACGGCGCTGACGTCCGCGCCTGGAACTGGTCAACGTTTACAAATATATGGTTTACCTATTAAAAATGGGTGGATTTTCTATAGTCATTAACTATATGATGATATATGATCATTACCCTCTGGTAAACATACAAAAAACTATGGAAAACCCACCATTATCAATAGGTAAATCAACTATTTCTATGGCCATTTTCAATAGCTTTATATTACCAGAGGGTATATCATCATATAGTAAACTAACAGTCTGCTATGGTTAAGTATATGACTATAGTAATATCACTAATATATCCACGATATAATGGAATATCCATATATACCTGGTTGGAAGCCATGGCCCATAGAAATATGGTTTACCTATATTAAAAATGGGTGGATTTTCTATAGTCATTAACTATATGATGATATATGATCATTACCCTCTGGTAAACATACAAAAAACTATGGAAAACCACGATTTTTAATAGGTAAAACAGCTATAAATATCCAAGATTAATTTGGTATTATCATAACTGGTTGGTGGTTTCAACCATCTTGAAAAATATGAAAGTCAATGGGAAGGATGACATCCCATATATGAAATGGAAAATAAAAAATGTTTGAAACCACCATATAGTTAAGAACATATATCATCATATAGTTAATGATCACATATCATCATATAGTTTTTCTACGTTTTTCAAATAGTTGTTCTATGTTTTTCTATGTTTTTTCTCCCATGTTTCTCCCATCTTTTGTGGTGATTGGAATTGGAATGACTCGATAGAAATCTGACCGGAAATCATTGTTTTAACTCCAAAAAGTCTGGGATAAGGAATCTTGGAAGATTGGGTCATGATGGTTCAGATGTTCATATCATGAGTACATGTGTTTTAGTTTTGGTGCGACTGGAGAAATATTGTTTAAAAATACAAATTGGATCAAATTCACATATCATAACGTAACATATAGAATATTACAGAAATATCCGTGCGGTATGTATGTTGTATGTCATCAAATGATCTTTTGGTTCAACAAGTATGAAACGATGTTTATCTTTGAACTTCCTTAAGTCGCCAAAACATGGAAACGAGAAAACTATCCAAATACATAGCCTCATTGGGATTGCGTATATAAAGGTATTGTCACATGATCGGCATGCAAAATATGCCAATCATCACAACATTATGATTCCGGCCAAGTCCAGCCACGTTTGGACGCTTCAAGACTCACGGAAGTTCGAGTAAAATATGCATTGAAGAACATCCAACTCTTCATGGCAATGCCAAGGATGCGTTGGCGCACGCTTCACCCACAAAACAAGGCAGGTACTGCAAAACCATCCAACACCTCCTAGGATTTTAGATTAAAAAAATTAGAAACTATGACACACATTTTTTCCCGGATGATATCTGCTATTTTTGGGACATCTCAGTTGTGCGCAAAAAGGGGCCCCCGCCTTGTTTGAGCAACCATTCGACCACCTCGGTGTGCCCTTCCGCGCTGGCTGCATGCAAGGGAGTCCATTGACAGCTGTCACGTTCTTTGACATCGGAACCAGTTTCTAAGAGCCATTTGCCTTGGCGACTGGAGATGACTGGAGGGCCACGACTGGAACCCCTGAAAACCTGGACCCCTTTTGGGTTTGGAATAAAAATCTTCTGTCTTGAATATCACAATTTTGAGGTTCCATATGCCATAGTAGGTCGAATTTGTGTCATATTTCTGCGATATTCAGAGACCAAACTTTTCTTCTGGGCAGAGGTGCAGCAACTTGAATCATACGTCACCGTACGTCATGCATTCATTCCAGGAGCGTGCAAATGATTGAAGGAGCCTTTGATCATGACCAAATGTTCAATAGCCACTCTCACTACTGGTTTACCAGCTTTGTGGCACAGCTTCTTGGTGTCTCCAACCTGAAACCTCCAGACCTTTGTTGCAATTCCATGCCAAATTCTCATCAGAAACAAAACTTCCAACGTTAATTATACCCTCCGGCAATCTAGAAATATCTGAATCTATATAGACCTTGCAATGAGAGAAACTCACCTATCAGCTATGATGCCGTGTTGTTCCTTTGCCTGGTTAGACTACAAGAGGGTAGATGGGTTAGGTTTGTCTCAAAATATTGCACCCAAAAATTGCTTTCTTGATCATGCATTGTCCTAGTATTTTGCTGTATTCAGCATTCCACATTTTATAAAACATGTCTGTGCAAATGAACTTAGCCTAACTAGAATCCATTCTGGAATGATTCTCCTTGTTCCCCATCAGGTATGGTGATGTGGTTTTGAGGACGCTAAACCACTAAACCACTGATTCATCATCGGTTTCCCTATAAAAAAAGAATGCCATCCTGGTGGATCCCAGCCATTTGTTTGGGCTGATTTATCGACCGCAGTCATGGTTTATGATTGGCTTGGAGTAATCCTCATGAGACTAGTTGGTTGATAGGGGAACCCATGGGAAGCCTAATTCCACTGGATCATTTTCAAAATGTTTCCTATGAAATTTTTGCACTTTGCATCCCCAATTTTCAAACCCCTGTGGGTTCTCATCTTCCCCAAGAAATCAGGTCGTAGAAGTCCCCAAGGACCTTTCCGGCTCCAGGTTGGACGCCCAGCCACACATCTCCAGGTGTCCGCCCAGTGCGGCCAAGGTCATGGCTTTTCGCTTGGTCCTGGGGTGCTGGTTTCGCCACCCAACCATGGAAGCGGATGAGTTGTTGGACACGGATGTAGACTCACACTATACCACATTAATATCCCTCAGTGATTGAAACACATTTGATTTAATACTGAGTGATTGGATAGTTGTTCATGAGTTATGGGATATTCATACTTTTTTTGGGGTAACGGATCCAAATATTGGCTACTATACTGAAATATCAACTTGTCCGATGATTATTCTGGACTTATCTGAGATCATTGGATAAGTTACTGGCATGTTGCAAACATTGGAACGTGTTTGTTCTCTAAAGTCAGGTGGGATAAGCTGGGAGCGTTCAACAACACAGACACAAAAAACAAAGCATACAATACAAACATGCTGTTCAAAAGGCTCCTAACATCCCCCAAGTAACTCTATTGAAATAACTAAACTGGTCTGGGGGGTGTCTGGACGGAAAAAAATTGATTTCAATCATCAAAATCCAGCTTTTGTTGGTGAATTCTATGATTTCTATGGTTCTTTTTCTCGGGTCAAATCCTATTCAGGCAAGGCTCAACTCCAATCTCTGCTGCTTCCTTTGAAATCCCATGGGTTTTTCTCTGGGTGACATCCCAATTTCTTTGGTGTTTGTATGTGCTTGAGTCCAGGCCTTTTTTGCCCCCAAAAAGATCCCAGTCCTGTCTTCTTCCTTCGACAAGTCAATACCCTGCGCCTCCGCCGCATCTCGCAACTCTCGCGCGCACAGCAACTGACCATTACTGCAGGCCACCTCAGCTGTGGCCCTGTGGCCTACCCGGCCTACCCAAAAATATCACTACCTTGACTCTCAAAGTACCTAAGAACATGGAGAGAGAGAGAGAGAGAGATGAATGTTAATATACATATATACATAGTCAAAAAAAACAATGATCATAATAAATAATATAATAACAAGAATAATAACACTAATAATAACAACAATAATAACAACAATAACCATAAAAACAAATGTAATAGTAGTACTGTATGCATATAATACATATTACACACATATATACAAATATGTATTCATATATTATATGATATATATATATATATATCATATTCAGATACTATATTGAATATAATATTGCATGTTATATTATATAATATTATATTTATTATATAATTTCAATATTATTTATATTATATAATATTGTATAACATTATATTTTATAGACTATATTATATATATATATATATATTATATATATATATATTATTATATTATGTATAATGAAAGAGTACTTGGAGGGTCGAGTGGGTGCAGTTCCACTTCATCAGTGGGTGCAGTGGTCTTTGATGAAGTAGGGGCCCCATATCCCAACTTTTGGAGGTTACGACGATGGTTATCCCCAATAGTAATCCCGACTGCACCACAAGGATTAGATCATGAGGAAGAAACCATCACTTGGATTTGCTTAGATTCGAAAAAAAAAAAGTGGGTTAACCAATGGGACAATACAAAATCATCTTCAGCAAATTCGAGATCCAAATATGATGATATAAATGGAAATATAAATGGATAATATTCATGGGGGGGTCACCATCAAATTCTTTTTTTTTTACTCTCAAAAATTGCAATTTCCCACAATACCAAAGCAGCACTGGTCTAGTATTGGACCTATTATACCTATTCATAGTGGGTATGGAATATCAGGGCGATGGTATTCTCAAACATAACAACTAGAATTACAGTTGCAAGAACCGTTAACCTACTTGCCAACCACAAATTCTGGATGTCCAGCCATGATCTTCGATTCAGAGATTCAATCGCAATTTTCTATCGGATTCTATCGCAATCTTCGATGATGAAATCGCAATATTTGATTGCGATTTATCCCCATTTTTCATGGTGAAATCCCAATTTTTCATGATACCATCCGCATTTTTCACAATTCAATCCCCGTTTTTCCATGGTCAACTCCAAATCAACCACATTTCCAGGGCCAAAAATTGGCGTCCACGGCACCAGCCACGCGCCGCGGCCATCCCCCTGACGTCCCGCCAGCGCCCGGCGCAACGCTTCGCCATCGCCAGCCAGGTCCGACAGCAGCAGCCGAAGGACCTCCTGGTGACCCTCCGCGGCCAGTTGCAGAGGTGTCACTCCTTTGGAGGCGCCGGTGTTTCGTTGTTTTTTTTTTGGAGAACAAAATGGTAGGTGATTCAGTGATAGGTGCTTTTTGTTGAGGGTTGTTTGAATGATGTTTGAAGTCAATGGTGATATTCATGAGTCAATGCTCAATCATTGATAGTTGTTGATAAGTCAATGGGTAAAGTGATGGGATGTTTAATCGGTTTAATGATATGATGGGATTTAATATGATTTATCATGGTATCTTTGAATGGATTTAATGGCGTACCATGGCGTACCAATGGTACTTACGGATTAGACTGCGCCGAGGTTCCAAAGTCTAAAGCTTCTTGGGGATCAGCCCTTGCTTCCATCAAAAAGCGGCACACTTCAGCATGGCCGCCCTTGATGCCCAAGTGCACTGCAGTGGCACCTTCCCAATCCTCACAGCGAAAGCGAAATCAGCCGGAAAACAAAATGAAACACAACTTGGGGCTGCAACGATCAGCAGTTCAATAGAGTAAAGGACATACAACGATGTATAAGTATACATAAATATATTCATGATATGCATAGGTTTTTTTCAATTTCAATTTTCCACTTACAACTCCCTTTTTTCCACCCCGCAACTCCCAACCCTGGAAAACAATCACCGCAAATCATAGTATAGTGTAAATATCTCATGAGTCTCTTGCATTCACATGGTTTTCCATGGTTCGCTTGTGTTAGCTTCCTCTTTTTGAACCAAAGCCCAAACCCCCCAATGAATTGTCCCCCCAAACCCTAAACCCCCCTAGGAAAAAAAAAACATGGACATTCCAACCGCCACCCAAGGTGAGACACAATAATAGATGGTGATGTTAATAAGACCATTCGTAATTGTGAATCTTGAACATGCAATATAGATATTATTCAATCTTCTCATCATTAAAAATCTATTGGCGTAATCCATTATCAATATGAAGACGTACTCGTTCATTTTTAAGCCCCTTTCCCATCAAAGGTAATCCCTCCAAGTAACGGCTATTTTTTAATGGCTTATAACCCAATTACTCATCAGTTAACTAATCCCATGGCCCATCTAAGTTGTGACCCATGAACATTGCCAATCTTAGATACCCTGCACAAAGAATTAATCGCTGGTTAGTAGATACTCATAGATAAGACTCTTTATAGCATATATATATATATGCGTATAAAGGATCAGCAACTTGGTCATGGTCATTGACTTGGATGATTTGGGTCTACCCCTACCCCGATTCCTGAAACCTCCAAATCACCTCGCAGCTCCTGACTCTTGATCAGCACCTCCGATGTCGCCGCCGCCAGCAGGGCTCGACAGGCCTCCAGCGTGCCCTGCTGCGCCGCCGCGTGCAGCGCGGTTTTCTCACTGTCGTTGCACTGCTCCGGGCGGAGGCCCTGAGGTTTCAAGAGGGTCCTAGAGGTCCAAGAAAATTCAGCACGGATGTTTTTTCTGAGATTTACCCGGCCTGGTGAACTAACATTTGCTATGGAAAATCACCATTCTTAATGGGAAAATCCACTATTTCTATAGCCATTTTCCATTGCTATGTTAGTTCACCAGAGGGTAATTCAATGTCCTTTTTGTTTCCAGCAGTCTGCAGGGGTGCTGTGGTTTTGAGGAGGAAAATTGGAACTAGAAAAAATTAGCATCTTAACCGACCAAAATTGTATAAGACAACAAAATCAGGATGTTAAACAGCCAAAAATCTAACTAAAGCCCTCAACAACAATGCAGAATTTGAAAGCAAATGCAAATTAGTACATCTAACATGGCCTTGTCTTAAAAATATAGGGTTCTTCCAAAAAATGCCCAAGACTTCGAGGGATCCCCAGCAACTGGCATATATTCCATCATATTCCCACATCGACCCTCACCTGCTCGGGAAATACCCTATATATGGCTAGCTGCTAGCTGCTCCGGCCATGATTGATGACTCCAGAGGGTAATCATCATCTTTGGTGCTTCTTTGGTGGTTCTTATCCCATCATTATCCCATTATATCCTCAATGTTTCCAATTTTGCTGGTAAAACACCACCATTTCAAAATCCCATTTCCACGAGAAAAAAAACTGGGTGTTTTCCCTAAAATGGCCATTCGACTTGGGGGCTCTCTTCATCGACCCATGGCCCAATGGCCTGACTCAGCAAATACTGTAGCATCTCCAGCTGCTGTGCTTCAGCTGCGTGGAATAACGCCGTGCTGCCAGAGGCATCCACTTGGTCCACCTCACGGCTGCGAGACTAAAAAACGGGGGAGATGATGGGATCATGATAGAGTTTTACCATGTGTTACCAAGATATGTGTGTCCAACATTCAGGGTGATTTAACATGATTTAAGCGTTTATCATTATACAACCCGCCATTCTATGGCCAGATAATGGGATATAAATGGTCGGTCCACCTGAAGTGGGTGAAAATAGGCTATATACAACTACCATATGACCCTAGTCTATGTATGTAAAATGGCAACGGTAGGGTGTACCCAAGTTTTCACGTACATACATCTCCAATTGTCTGTGCATATGCACTATCAAAAAAAGTTAAAAGCTTTGGACGGTACGTATATATATAGACATATATATATATTCATGCTTTTATATGCGTGCGCATATATGTAATCAATTGCAATCACAAGCATAGGCATGCTGAAGGTCATGGTTTTTCCCCCTTGAGATCGATCCAATTTGAGCCCCCTGGCCAAGGCTACAAAATTTCAGCCCCTTAAAATAGCGCCCCTGGCAGATCATCCCTGAATCATACCCAAGTAATTTTCTTCCAAGATGTGATTCCAATGCTGCAGCTGTTGGCGCCTGCTAGCACCTAATCAGATTAATCAGCAACTGAAGAGCACGCATGACATGCTAGTGTGAGATGAGCATGTTGCCAAAATGGTATGAAAAAGAGCAGGGCTGCAAGGCAAGAAAATCCGTGAAGGAGGAAGCATGCTCCCAGTGTCAAAGAATTCATCACAGGATCACTCAATTTCATTCTGTGTGTTCTGAGTGCACATGGTCTTTTGACCGGTATCATGCCTAAAAACCTTGAAATTCCAAAGTTGGAAGTGGGTGTCTGCCAAATGACGTCTCTTACCCGGTAAATCTCGCCCTTTACCTGGCAATTACGCCCCTTGAAAAGTTCAGATTTTGCCTAGCATGGAAGCTTGTCATGCAACAGTGTATCACACCAGCAGACTAATTAGATGATCCCTGGCTTTGTGGCCAGGAACTCATCATGCCATAAACAACATGGTTATGCCTCAAAACATTTGATTATATATGCATGTGTATGATTGTGTGTGTGTGTTTGGTAACCTGCCTATGTATATTTATATATATAATTATATATATATGCATAAAACTATATATATAGTTATATGTATATAGACAAAAGGGAGAAAAACATGCTTATATCCCAATTCTTCTTAATGATCACTCCATCACCTCGAGCCCATCCCAATTTTCCCATCCAACGCTTTGACCCGACCCCTATGACCTGCGCTTTCCGCCGCAGCAACATCTGCAAAATCTCCATCCTGCCGGCTTGCGCTGCCTGGTGCAGTGGCGCCAAGCCGCATGAGGCCACGACTTTTTGCAGGTCTTCTGTGCACAACGGGTGGTCCAACCTTGGGAAAAAAAGGGAAAACAAGGGGAAGGAGAGTTTTTTATTTGTGATGTTTTTTATCTGTATTCTTTATGTTTCAACTGTTTTCAAGGATCTACTAAATAAATTTGGGTTTCTAGGCTTGAAAATCTTGGGTTTCTGTGACTGCCACATCACGGATCATCCACTAGTTTCACCACAAAGCGAATCCTTCACCACCAAGAATTGGATCTATACTGGGCAAGAGTTTGCTGATGGAAGCTTTTGAGTTTTAACCAGCCTCCTACAGTGCAAAAAGATTTGCACCAATAAACAAGTTAAAATCTCATACCAACTCTTTCCACCAACTAAAATTGGATTCACAGCAGCAAACATCTAGTAAAACCCCGAAGAAATCACATGTTTCATCATGTTTTCCAGATGTTTCCGACATTCTTCCACACTTTTTTCCAGATGTTTCCAACATACATATCATATATCATATATCCCACATCTTTCCAGGGATTTTCCGTTGCACGGCGACAAAAAAAAGGGCCCAGCCACAAGCGTTCCACCACCGCCTGGTGTCCTAGCTGGATAGCCAGCAGCAGGGGACTGCGGCCGGCAGAGTCCAGCGTCAGGAGCTCTTTCTTCAGCACCTGAGGTGCCATCGATGGAAACCATGGGGAAATCCATGTAGAAATGGATAGAAAATCAAGGGATTTCTTGGTGCTACTGTACCATATGATAGGAGTATCCCATCAAATTCCCGATTTCTTGGTGCTGATTGGGACATGGAAAATCGGGAAAATAAATGGGATAGAATATTTCTAGAATAGGGCTGCAATGGGATATAATGGGTTATATAATGGGATATTGGTGGTGCTGATTGGGACCCTTAATAGGGAAATAATGGGATCTATATATATATAGGGATACACACAGTATTGGGATAATGAACATATGGATTTTTGGAAATTTAACATGATTCAATGGGGATATCAGTGGGATATACAGTGGCATTCCCGGTGGTTCACCATGGGTCACTGAGATTATGCTAGGAATTTTGATAGGGATAAATTGGGATGGAAAAGAATGGAATATAATGGAATATAATGGAATATAATGAAGATAGGGATAATGTTTTGGGACATTTTGGGATGTTTTGCCGGGATCTCCCTGAAAAACGTGCGAATTTTCAGGTGCAGATCTCCAGGCGACTCTCTCATCTGACTTAAAGATGTAGCTGCAGTAGAAGGGAAGCCCAGAGGCAGCCGCCACTAACATCGAGGGCGGAGTCTTCTTGACGTCCTCAAGGGTGAAAAATGTGTTCCCTTGACTGGGCTCGAGTCTTTTCATATCCGTCCTTATTCTTGGGTTGGGTTGAAGCTTTACTTTCTTTTCAAGACATATTTTCAAGATTTTTCAAGATTCATCCCTCCTGTATATGTATTCACCTCATTAAAGCCACACAAATCATGAAACAAAATGGTGTAGTTAACTAGCTCACTGGACCTAAGCTTGTGGCACAAACGGCATTTTCATCTAACCCCGGACCCCAATTCCTTGACCATCTTGGCCCCTGCCGCCACCAACTGATCTCCAACTTCCGGCTGCTTCTTTCGAACGCAGAGGTCCAGTGGGGAGTAGCCATCGTTATTGGCAAAGTCCAGTGGAACCTTTACCCAGCGCTGGAAGTCCTGGTAGTCCCACTTGGAGGTAATAACCCTAGTTAGAAAGTACCCTAAGTGGGCTTATCCCATAGAGAACTAGGTTAGAAATATGGATATTAAATGATATTCACCAGTTATATATACTTCGTGGGTTGATCGTCCAAGCATAGACAGCAGAGTCCAACACCAAAACTCATACCTCTGTGTCCTGGGATGTCAAGTTTTGATGGTCACAATCACCCCCGGCCTGCTATTCTTCAAGAAAATCAATCAAAAGATTTTTCAGCAAGACGAGAGTTTGGGTATTTCACAGCCAGTCATCCCATTCCACCAACCTGAAGGTTCCACCCCAGCCTTCCGTTTCAATAGCTCCGCCACCAACGGGGCACACCCCGAGGCGCACGCGAAATGCAACGGGGAGTTGCCTTCCCGGTCCGCCTTCTGGGGATCGGCCTTCTTGGTCAACAAATAGCAGGCGACCTGGCCATGTGATCCTCCTTCCACTGATGGAATAACCAGCAATATATATATATATATATAATTATATATTATACATATCATATATTTATAGTATATGTACAGTATATTATAAATAACCAGTTCTTCGTTGGTTGAACCGAACGAAAGGCGATGAAATTCCAACTTCTGCTGGTTCAGATCCCACATTGTGCTAATAAAATGTGATGAGACCCCTGTTGAATTCCCATTTCTTCCGGATGACAACCAAATTCTTCATAATTTTCCCTCTAACATACTTGTCACTTCCAGTGTTTCTCAATTTGTCCCACTCAACTTGGGGAAGAAGAACCCACACTTTATCCCCAACCAATACACAACAACCTCATGATTCACATTTAAAAAAACAATCAAAATCCTTCCAATCTTCCCTAGAAAATCCCTAAAAATTAAGATGTTTCCCATTGAACATCATTCAACTATAGTAACTATAGATACATCCCATTTATAGATCAAACAATCCTCCCCCAGGAGCATCCCTCGAAGAATCGCCGGCACCTCGCTCCTCCCGCGCTCCGCCGCGCGGTGCAACGGGCTGCAGCGCCACAGGTCCACGGCCAGCGCTGTGGGCCACGCGTCGCGGTTCAGGTCAAGGAGCTCTGGGTGCTGAGGCTCTAGTAGAAGCTGTAGGACCTTGGCAGTGGAAGTGACAAGAAATGTGTGGAACACGGTTCTGCTTGTTTTCATGAAAATCGGAAGAAGCAAGAACGAACCGGGGGAGGCATTGAATCATTGGAAGTTTCGATGATTTCAATTATGAATGATCTGATAATATGTTCATCAAGAAAGCTGGCAATCTGAACCAATAAACATAGGAGTCCGCTTGGGTGAAGCTCCAAGAACTGTGCTTGAGTTAGGACTCAGGACCCCCCAAAAAATGCACCCAAAGTATCGTCAAAACTGACTTGTTTGGGGGTCCGAGTTTCAGACAAATGTTGCCCCCTCAATTTGATTGGTTTCCTGTGGGCCCTATGGTGATCGTGGCAGTGGAACCCAAGTTTCAATGGGGAAAAAACAGCTGCACGCAATTAAAGCGGATCAACATGATGAATGTTCCATTGAAACATGCACATGGATGTATGTAAACCTACAATTCGGTGTAATTAATCTAGAAATGGATCAACATCTATGGTGCACATTCATTCAAGAAGTCTACAAATGTAAACATGATAATTATATAATAATGGGTAATATCATCTAAAACATGCTCCACTCTTATAGATTATAGATTATATTATCATACCATAGGTTTTAATAGATTTTATACTGCAGATCTATGGATTCATGGGCCAAATGGGCCACCAATCCCCCAGTTTGAAAAAATTCTCAGATCTGCCTCGAGGTGCCCTTCTTGCGCCGCCAAATGAAGCGCCGTGGCTTTCCTTGCCCGGCTGCTGGTGGTGAAGATGTATGTTGAGATCAAATGTATGACTAAGATTAACTAAGGACATGTAAATCATGTAAATGACTTTTTTTTCATGAACATACTCCCCAGTTGCTGGAATGTCGCTTCAAAAGACTTTGGAATGTTGTTCTTAGAGAGCTGCCGGAACGCTGTTTTAAGAGATTAACTTGCCAGATAATTGTTTCCAAAGGAATATGCGTTACCTTTGTAATATTGTAAAAATATGTAAAAATGATGGCCTTCGAGAGAAAGAATCTATGGCGATTCCCAAAATAAAACGGTATCAATTAATGGCAAAAAATAACAAGAATTCAGGCCTATACCTCAAGAAATCTGGCCCGTTTACGGATTTTAACAAATGTCACCCACCATCATCATCTCCTATGCAGCCACGCATCTTGCGAGTGATCGCCTGGGCTTCCGCCCGAGCCGCCAGCAGCCAGCGACACGCCTCGACGTGGCCCTGCTGCGCTGAGAGATGCAGTGCCGTGCTGCGCTCGTCGCCGCTGGTGGAGTCCAGCAATGACGTTGCGCTGCCGTTGTTGGTGGCCAAAGTCACCTGGAACACCGGGCAAGAAACACTAAGATTCACCAGGTTTCAACATGTTTCACATGGAAAAAATGAAGAGACTCAAGGAATAAACATCTGTTATCGGAATTGGGTTGATTATCCCGAACATCAGAAAATTCTAATGAAACTCGACAATCTGTAGTAAATCTAGAAAGATGAACCTTGAGGCAATTGAAATTGAGATGGATATCATTAGGAAAAAAAAACTCATGGAAATTCACAAATAGTCTAGCCACCTGAATCCAAATTGTTGTGACAATTTAATTTGACCTTAAAATTTGCAAACCCGCTCTACGGATCTCAAGTGACCAAACCTTGCACACAAAAAACGGAAATCTGTGACATCAACATCAAACCCACGAACCAGTGGCATGTAGACTCAAGTTCCTCAGGTCACCCGCTGTCGCAGAATCAAACCAACTGAGCTCCGGTTCTTCGCACTTCACTTCCGTCACCTCTGGTTCTGCCTCGACTTCCTCCAACGGTTCTGGAGCAGTCTGGGCTGTAGGATCCTCCTGATCTTCCTTCGCCACAGTTTCCATGGTGGCAGCTTCAGTTACCTCGTGGTCTCTTGTGGTTTCCGAGGCCCCCTGCTAGAAATGATTTTCATGGGGATACTTTGCGTTTAATTCCCCCAAGAATTATATAGGAATTCCCGAATAGATGGCGCATGCTTCCAGTAAAATAAGATGGCATCCGCCAAATTTTAACCTCATAAGTTGGGGGTTTGTGTGCTAACTGCTGTCTATTGGGGCTGAACGTAGACAGCTCAACATCAAGGTTTTAAATGGTTGTGAACTAATTGCAGAAGCCATCTAAGGGCACCGCACAAATATTTACGCATAATTGAATGTATCCGGACCTTTGACCTTCACCTGCGTATACATATACTTAATTTAATGAACAATCACATATACATATGTTTCTCGTTACTCGTGCTGTTCTTTTTCCCTTAAATATGGTAGGCAACTCCAATGCAGGTACTTGGTCGCAAAGTGCATGTTTGGAAACTGTTGATAAGGGGAAAAAAAAGGTACCAGTATGCCTAGCTGCCTAGCTTGGCATACGCATGAGTAAGACGGCATCATCAAAAGCAACAAAAAAAATCTACAAAATCCAGGTGGAAAAAAAACATGGCACCCCAAATCCCTCGTTTCAAGAATTTGTTCGAAGGAAAAATTGCCGGCACCTCCACAATTACTGGTGTACAAACCACAAGTAGTTTACGGATTTCCGCGGGCGTTCCATGATTTTCCCGCAATCCATCCAACCCATGAACATCATCTACTGGGACCGTGCGGAAATTGATCTTGAATTCCATATGACGTGTACGTACACACACATATATCACATCATATCATATCATATCATATCATGTATATATATATATATATGCGTATACATATTTAACATTATTTAACATATATATATAATATTTATATATCAAATACAAATATCCATCCATAATTCCATGATCCATCATGATCCAAGTTTCCTCCTTGGCTTCGTCATCTTCCTTGGTTTCCTTCACCAATTCGATGATGGGCTCCGCCTCGCCCGGCAAGGCCGGCTCCGCAGGCTCCGCGGACGCCGACGCCGACGCCAAGGGCTTCAAGGGACTCCTCTCCTGGAGTTCCAGGGGGATGATAAATATATGAGGCTCGAGGCACAGACTATGTATATATATATATAGTTATAAAAACTATATATATATACTGCTATATTTATATATATATATATACTGATATTTATGCATTGTGATGTTTTCATGATGTTTCTTACGATGTTTCTTATAAAATGCTTCTCACGATAGTTCTTACAATGCTTCTTCTGATGTCTGATGATGCTTTATGGCATTTTATGGCTAGACTTGGCAAATCTAGCTGCCCTACAGAGGAGTCGATTTTTGGTACCACGGCTCTATGATAATCCTCCGTGTGATGGTTGAAAATCAATTCACTAACCTAGCATTCACCGAGGTCCTTCTATGACATTTCCAGGTGGAACTGATTGATCAAATCTCAAACTTGACGGCCTGCCATGCGAATCCCTGCGACATTCCTCCAGAATCCGTGAAACTTCGCTGCAACTTCCCGGCCATCCGGCCATCCTGCCTCTGTTCGAGCCTCCGAAGCTTCCGTCAGCAAATCCTGCGGCTTCACCAAGTCCGAGCGACTTCCGCTGCAGCCCATGGCGCTGGACCGCGGCGGCGGTGCGAAGGGCTCGGGCCGCGCCGCCATGGGGCGGAGGCTTTTCAGCTGCGGTAGCAGTTTAGCCCCATGAAACAACTCATGACTGACTGGTTGATGGTTGGCTTCAAGGCCCTCACAAACAGCCCTTGACTGTGGTTATGATATGTTATGATCATCATAGTCGTCATCATGATACAGGGTTCAGGCTCAGTTCAAAGCAAATTGCACCACAAAAGCTAATGGCAAGGAACTTTAGACCTCCAAAATCTTACCACATTTTTCTTCCTAAAGGTCAGGCCAGTCCACCTAGGATCTTCCTTGAAGTCAGTATATACTTCAAAAGTGGACCTGCCATCCGTGCAACAGTTATAGAATAGTTCCCTGTTGACCCAATCAGTTATACACATATATTTATAGTAGTATGTTAGAGTGTTGTTTTTGAGGTGATGTTGTGCCCCACTTCCCCCAACCTGTGGCAATCGACCAGCATTGAAGGAAGCCAACTCGGAACTCCAGTTGATGCCGTGCACATAAACACCTCTCGAATGGGGTGGTCCGGATGACACAAAGGAGGAACTCTGAGTGTACCCGGCCTGGTAATGACTAACATAGCTATGGAAAATGGCCATAGAAATAGTGAGTGTTCCCATTAAACATGGTGATTTTCCATAGTTATGTTAGTTTACCAGAGGGTAAACATTTCTGAGACTTCGTCAATTTGGATCATCATCAGTGAAAAAACTACGACACCATCTGCCATGTTTGCACCTGCACAGTGCTGGGCCAAGTAGTAGGCTGTGCCCCCAGCACCGAAGCCAATGTCCAACACAGAGGCACCTGCGGCCAGTGGAAGATGACAGTTCTATCGAATTTTACTATCGAAGAGTTCATCCCTACTAACGATTAAAAAAGCCGATTGAAAGTACGGTATTACTAAATGGGTTGTACCGAATATAGTCTCTATATGTGGATGGTGCTTGGTGTTGTTGTTGTCTTTTCTTGTGGCAACCTATCAACAATCGAAAAGTCTGCAAGGTGATCTCTGGGACAACATCGATACCTCATATTCTGAGTCTGTTGGACTGATTATTAGGTACCCTCTGGCAATTTAACATAGCAATGCAAATCACCCTTTATTTTTAATGAATATAGATAAATAAATGAATAAACGTATATATATATATATATATATATGTGTGTGTGTGTGTCTATAAATGGTACATCGGGAATACCATAGCTATGTCAGATCTTCCTGGACGTTATTTGACCTTCAAGCCCTAGAGACCGTGGCGAAGTCGGACGTTCGGGGATAAATCAACTGACACGGATCTCCTGCATTTGAACAGAGTGCTGATAAACTCAGTACCAAGGATCTTCTGAATACATTCTACCATATAAAATCATATAAATTATGTGTGTAATCTAGTTTATTCACACATCCTATGTAAATCATGATGAAGCGATATTCTAAATATTTCTAAATATAATACTTAATAACAAACATATAATACAGTATATACCCTAACCTTCAAACCAACATTATTTTAATGTCCGTTCTCGGAACCAACATTATTCAAAATCCATCCCCAGAGCCCGCAGAGAGGTGACGCATTTTCCAAGGGCCATCAATCACAGTGTCATGAGCTACTGTCAGCGCATAGCATTTCTCATCAGCCTTAGAATCCATCATGATCCACCAAAATCAAATAAAGTTCGCTGCATGAATGCAGAAACCCAGTTGATGTAAAAATTCTGCATGGCTAATATGACTATCAAGCGCGCCTAGTGTCTCTTTCCAAAAATCATCCAAGCAACGAGTTGACTTTGTATTTCATGGAGAGGAACCTGCCAGAATAGGCATTGTCCCACTGGCGTTATCGTAAATCACCAATGTGAGAGTTTTGACAAACAACCATGTCCACCAAATAAAAAATGCAAGGGATGCAGAAGCTACTCATGTCGGTATGGCCTTAGTCGCTGGGTTCGCACCAGCCACACTGCACGTTTACGCGGATGTGAAAATTTTGACGCTCCTTAGTTGTGTATCATATGTTGTATCCAGCCTTAGACATGGATAACAAAACTACTAGTACTAGACGCGCAGCCACAATTCCAAGACATAACAACTTAAAAAGAAACATAATATCAGTCATGTCCTAGAATCCTTTGGCCCAACGCATAGCATCTTCGTCAGTATAGCAATGTGTGAAACGCGGATTGCGTCCTTGCATGAATCTGATTCACAAAGTGGCAGGTCAATTCAAACAAAATGTTTTTTAGACGCTGACGTCCCAAGAAAAGACCCTCAGTGCTACTTAGCCACTTGTTGCCCGTATCTCTCTGCAAACGTGTATCAGAGCCTAAGCTGCATAGATGCAGTGACCCAAATTGGTGCAGCACTGCACTGTACTTTTTTTTTACAAATCTATTTTATTCTATTTTTGCAGTGGTAGGTGACTGCGCGGCCTCGGCCTGCTTTTGAATCGACAGCATCATATGACATGGAAAACATTGCAGTCAAGATGCATGTATTTTCGGAACAAGAGAGAACTCCTGTCGTTGTTGTCGAATGGAGATTACACATATCGACTTGTAGGTGCGCAAGAACAAAAATCCTTCGGCACACATCTTGTTTGCGACAGCTTGTGTCCTGAGTTTAGGCTAGCACGGGCACATAAGGTATCCGCAGGTATTAGCAATTATCCGTTCAACTAATATTAGCCTAGATTCAAGTTCCTGGGGTTCGACTCCATCATGTGGAAGAATTTGGCCATGGATGTCCTTGGTCGACAGCATCAAATCAGGCAGTGGAACTGCAGTCCAAGGGAAGGGTGCTCATTGCGAATGGGGCCTTAAATGCTGGTGATATTTATCATCAACACAAATCAAAGTTGGTCTCAAAAATAAACTCCGTCCAGTATTGCAACTTGATGACTGGTTACCTTTTTTTCCCTTTTTGAAAGAACAGTTGCATTTGAACAAATCTGGGAAAAAAAACAGATCCCTGGTAATGCCGGAAAGCATCATCAAAACTTTCGCCAAGACAAAGCGACCAGAGTCATAATTTGGATCCACACCAGCAGATGCTACCGTGAGGGTGTCTGCAAGCCACGCGCAGATCAATCTGCCATTCCAGGCCTTCGCAGTGAGCAAGATGTCTCCGGATTTTTTGTGAACCTGGGCCGGGTCAGCCCAGAAACTCTTCCATACAACTCGTAGGAAGTTTCGACAGTGAACAAAACTCACATGCACTTGGTTGCGGAAAAATAATCGCATCACCTTTGTTGTTTATATGTTGATCCTTTTGCCAAAGAGCCATTTTGACAGTGAAGGGAGCCTGTGAGTGGCTTATTTTGTTTGCTCGGCACCAACCCACGAATCCTTGATAAGCTCGATCCAGTTTCTGTTGTAAAGTTCCTGCTCCCCAGTAGAGCAGCTGCTCCGCCAGCATGTTCCTCAGGACCATGTTGGACTCTCATAGTTATCAGCTACCCGACAGGGGTGTTATATTATATTGTTAGGGTTATCAAAATTGAAAGCTCATAGGATTAGCATTATCATCGGCCCCCCAAATGTTCCCAAACACTACCTGAACATTTTTTCTTATTCTTTAAAGTTGTTGTGTTGATCATGTTACATGCAAGCATGAATACATTTTTGGTACATGCATTGTGTGGATCATGTTGTTTTAGGATAATAATGGATGATAACAAGATTACGTGTGAGCATGTCAAATCCCACTTCACTGGGCTTCAAGGCGCTGAAGTTGTGAGTGCCTACATGGAAACAGTATCTTGGTTCAACATGTTCCTGGCGTCAGGTGCCCACCAAGCATCAAACATCCACCGTTGATTCGAAATAAGATTCCAAGGTTGATCACATGCATTGTGCACCACTTCAATAGGGAAATTGAGAATCCTCGAAGGTTGATCAATGGACCTGGGTCAATTCAATGAAGGCTTCAAGACCACTCAAATTCCATCAGCACATGAACTACAAAATTCAAATCAGTTGGGGCAAACAAAAGAAAATGCAACCATTATGCGATTGAGTTGCACACGTTGGTGCTGGGAAGCCTTTTGTTGATAAAGTCCGCTCTTGTGAAATGGGTTTGATTCCATGAGTTGTCTTCATCCAAGTTCCAGTATAACATACCAGGGTCGCCAAGGTCTTTTGAGACAGCGTCGCACAGAAAGCATACTTGTGTAGAATTCCAAGAGCACTTGAATTTCCAAAGGAGCTTGTGGAATTCCCAGTCCCCTCGAATTTCACCCACCTGAAATGTGTACTGCATTGTGGTGATTGACATGCCAGCACGCCGTTTTTCAGCCTGAGACAACTCTCGCCCTCCTGGGCGCCTGTCTGGATTGATCCCTGTATGCAAACAATTCAGGGACCATACTACCCACCTTAACACTTGGTTGACTGTCTTATTCTCAAGTAAAACCAGGCCGTCACATGACCAAATCAAGAACCGGGAATACCTGACGCTCTTCGGTCGGAAGACCGGTATGTTCAACCAAAGGCAGAACACCTTCTCTGTTTTGATTTTGGTAACAAGCTGTGCTCCGTCACCGTATAGTCCTAACGGAACCTTTTGCCGAGCAGGGGATCCAGGACCCCAATAGGCTTCGAGAATGTCAGGTTCGAAACGAAGTCCAACATGGTCTATGAGATACCAGATAATGCGATGGGGAAACAGAATGGGTTGTTCCTGTAGGCAGTAGCCGTTCGGGTTCTTCTCATCCGCCACCGGAACCCAGATTTTTTCAATCTCCTAAGCTTCATTGTCAGAAGATACATTGATCAGAAAATTCTGAAGTTGTTTTATGGCGTTTGATTTTCCAACTCAATGTGAAGCCAAACCATGATCTACATATACTGTTATAAAAATCTTATCAACCAAGTTGGACAACCAGCCCAAGCCCAGGTATTGTTCCTACATCATATTCATCGAGTTCAAACTTGGTTCGTCTCTCCAGGCCAAGCAGCGACAGGGACAGATGTGAAGCCAAAAAAATCACGAGCATCATTGTGACCACTTTTGGTTCCTAGCTTGACGCTGTCGCTGTGCACAGCAAGGACACCACTCTCCTGGCAAACACCATAAAATTGGGTTGGACTTGCATGGGTATGCGCTGTCAAAGAGTGAATCTCTGAATGTTTTTGTATGGTAACTATGAATCTTTGATATCAAGAATCATAATTTAGTGTTTTTAATTTGCCAGTTACCAAGTTACCACTGGTCCTGTATGATATCAGAATGCAGGGAATGGCATGTCAAGGATCCAAACTAAGTTAAGTGAGGGCCACTGCACCACAACAGAGGCTCCTTCACATGCGCTCGAATTCTCTTCATTGCCCGGTGGACAGAGCTGATCTCAGCTGCGAGTGGGCACTGGGAAGTGGGTGATGTTGACATCACATTACTTTGAGAACCTGATGAATCCCAACTTTTGGCAAGCTAGTAAACATTCGATTTGAAAATGGTGAACCCAACATATATGATTGATCGAAATATGAATAAATCTTAATTATAGCTCGATACCAGTTTGTGCCATAATTGTCCCTCCTGTGCTTCGTTAGAGGCAATGGTAAGGAATCAGTATCTAATTCTCATCCCAAGTTTTGGAATTAGAATCGACTGTATCGTCATTTCAAAGAAGTGTTCCCGTAGGCTAGATGGACAGAACCCTGAACTGTGTTTGTAAAAGGGATGTAGCCGAGACTCTCCCATGCTGACATCTTCAACTGCTTGTTGAACCACATCATTGTTCTTCTCGCCCCGGTAATCAGAACCTGCGTTGGAAACATCCCCACAACATCATGTTGAACTTGAACAGATACGGTTTACTAAGATATCTGGGCTAGGCCGACTGTATATAATATATACACTTTTCTCCTTGTTTCTTTGAAAAACAAACAGCTAACTATACTATACTATAGTCTCACTTGATGCTCAGCTCAGACAGAATATGTTTCGATGCATCTCCCATTGCACAAACCCTGAAGCCCTTTCTCCCAAGCGTTCACGTCCATCACGCAGCACACTGCCACAAGGCGTGTGTACTGGCTGAATCAAAACTCAGATCCCGCCCAGGGCTCAGCTCAGGATGCACGACACTCATGTCTTACATACATGCAGTTTTAGAAGTAGGACGACCATCCAAGAATCCAGATTTTTTCTCATTTGTAGCGCCTCACAAAAATCGGTTTTGTGATGTTTTGTGTGCTTCGAGCTGGTAATTCCAAAAAACCTGAACAAGACATGCATGTGGTCACTACCACCCTGCTAAAGCCGACTTCCATAGGCGATGCTCATGTCACACAACAGGCCATGGGTCTTCTTCAAATATTGGTGAACGTTATTAGAAATTCTATAAATTATAAATAAGTCTGTTGATTGATATGTGGAATAGAACCTTCAACATTTTGAGAAATGGAAAACCCCTTGGGCCTTTGGCCATATCCCAGGTAGGCACTCCATCCCACTGAACCGAATGCATTTCAGCATTCGCAGATATGCCTACGTACGTAGGGTCAGACCAGGCATCATTTGATATTGTGGTTAGCTGCGAACTCCAAAAACAATTTGACATCCTGCTCAGCAGATTCAGCGGCTGCTTCCATTTCGTCGATCATAGTATCGGTCGCTTTACCACCCTGAACGAAGACTGGGTATTGATTCGATGCCAGGTTATTATTTTGGTTAAGAAGTCAATGGAATCGCTGATGAATGGTGATTCTGGTTGTATACAAATTGGATGGTTCAAAGAAAATAATTAATGGCAGTAGAAAAATGAATTTGAATTGGGACAAACTTTAATTCACTCCCCGTGGACCTCAAATGGTAGTGGATGATCAGTAAATGGACCCAATGGCCGACAAGATGATACCCCAGGTTTTGACCAATCGCCACAATATATCTACGTGCATGACAGCCGTTACCATTACCCAAGAAACATGTGCAATGTGATCGAATTTGTTGTTTGATTCACGTTCTCCATAGGATCCAGAGTGCCCAAATTTACTTGTTGGGTAATAATGTTGGGTTATAAATTATAATATTAATATGTTGTTTGGCGTGGATGTGTCAAATCATGCCCTCGCCTTGCAAGAGTCGATTTTCATCGACAAGCCTTCTCGGTCCTTCTGCAACTTTTTCGTGTGAGGCTTGATCTCGGCGATCAACATGTCCTTCATGTTCGTCGACCTCGATAGCCAGCTCCAAGGAGAACATGTTGGGGAACCCTGCCAGGGCTGCTAGGTATATAGTAATGAGGGGTCTTGGTGAGTGGCTGATCGAACATAATAATATAATATTATTATAATCGAACCAAAAAAAAACAATCGAACAATCACTGGGGTTTACTTAAAATATATTTGAATATAATAGCGGATTAATCCATTGATGTGTTGGTGCATGTATGTGCATGTGAATATCTGATATGATATCTTAGGTATCTTGTTTATTATGTCTTTGACTTTGATCGACAGTATTCCAGTCAGTGGCCACCACAGCTAGAACCTTTGAGGCAGTTACATGCTTTGAGCTTTCACTTCCGCAAGGGATGCTTTGGCAAGGCAGTTTGCCAGTTTCGTCACCACCTGATTGGATGTGAGTGCCCGTAATATTCCTGCAAATGAAAATTAACCCTGAATTACCAGGCTACAAGTTTCAATTTGAAATCCCTCTTACATATCGTATATCTATACTCAGTATTGGGTGTCCATGCCAAAAAAAAACTCAAAGTTTAGCTAGCCACTTTCTGAGTAAGTCTCTTGATTGAAGTTAGACAAGACAATCACGAGATGTGAATTGAATCGTTTGACAACACATTAATGTTTGGCCAAATGAAAGAGGATCGGTGAACATAGCCAACTCAGGACCAGCCTTGTTAGCAGCAGTGCATTTCTTGCGAATGATCTCCTTGGATTTCTTTTCAATCTCCTTATTTTCACGCTTGTGTTTCTCCTCCTCGGTTTCCTCCTTGTGTCCCTTTCTTTTGCCATTGTCTTCTGTCTTTGGCTTGCCATCTTTTCCTTTTGACTTCTTGTCCTGCTTTCCATCCCCTGATTTCCTCTTACGCTTCTTGTCCTGGCACATGCACAGCCAGCATTTAGCGAGACGTAGTCTGCAAATTGCAAGTGAGCGACAAAGACAAGAAACCCAACAAATCTCCATCGATCCCAAAGATCGCCAAATTAGCTAATTTGTTCAACCCTCAAACGCACACAAGCAGCAAACATGTATTTGTTTGCCTTGCGACTCGGCGACGAAGAAGACTGGGAACTTGACTTTGCCGCAGACGACTCAGATGAGCTACTGCTGCTGGACTGGGAGCTCTCCGAAGATGTGGATCTTTTCTTTGTCTTCTTTCCCTTCTTGGGTGCTTTGGAATCTTTCTTTGACTTCGTTTTCTTCTTCTTACCTTTGTCCTTTCTACGGTTGCTCCTCGTCCTGCTTCGCCCACGACGAGTGTCCTCCTGGTCATCATCCATGGCACTAAAGAGGCTTGTGGTCACGGCATCTTCCAAATCCTCTTCGCTGTCGTCAGTCCAAACCAGGAACTGTTTCATATCCTGAGATGATGTCAGCTATGGATCTTTCATGGTAGCAGAAAAACATGAGACATCACGTGTGACTTTTGAATGGTTTGATACATAATGTTTGAGTTGGGATATTAATATTTTATCCCATTGAAACTATGTCAACACGTGTGGAAGCGGTAGAGCCAGCAGTGCCAGCATTGTTTTAGTATCCCCAGGATTTTTTAGTCATTGTAAATTGAAATTAAGCTGGTGCATGTGGGGGCTAAATATCAGCTTGGGGTCAGCCCCGTGTGGGCAATCCGGATGGGGACGCACATGGCTTTGCATGTCTGGATCGTCCAGTTTGGCCTGCACGATCTTTCTGGCCATGTCTGTACTTCCGTAGCGCATGGCAAGTTCTGATTCCGTGAGCCACTTCCGGGCCCCCCTCTTCCGAAATCGCTTCTCAGTCTTCAGTTGCAGGAACAGGCTTGACTGTCGCCAGTGCCCCTCGCACGTCAACCACTGATCAAATAGGATCGCAATCTTATCTGAACCTGGGAAAGAGGCAGGTCAGGTATCGTCTAGACAACCAGGGCTCATTGTTCCCAGATACGTGTTACTCAAGATGTAGCAATATCAGCACAGGATTCGATGGTTTTGTGTTCTTTCGTATCACCCAGTACCCTGGTCACTCATAGAAGATAATCCCTGGAAAAGATGATGAAGTGATGGACATTGGATTGAGTAGAACTTTCCTTTTACGTAAGCCCGGTGTTGGTCCAAGTTTAGATTTTAAGCATGGTTGTCACAAATTAAATGACACAAAATAAACCAAACAAAGTAGTTTAAATGTTTGTAACTAAGAAGCAGCGATGCGCCGCCTTAGCGGCTTTCTGGATCTCTGGTGGGCACGTCTTGCCTTGGCAAGAGACTTGCATCCATGCGTAATTACCCCCCACGGGATAGAGAACATGCATGCATGCTTATAACAAAATAAAACATATCATTGGACACATTGTGGTTGGAAATCATTTTGAAACTCACATCACTGAGCCACCATGGTTTTGGAGCCAATGAGATCCCAATAAGATTTTGTGAACCCGTGAATGTGTTTAAGGAAAACAACAACAGTTATTATATATCATATTGTTATGCTATCATGTTATCAACTAACAGTGGAGACTGAAAACTGAAATGACATGGCATTGAATGATCGATAATAAAGCCATGGTACTTCTGGTAGATCGAAAGAACCGCATATAGCGAGCATGGGCCCTCTTCTTGGCTGCAACCTGCTCTGCAGTCGGTACATTAGGGTCCGGATCCCCACCACCCCCATTCTCCTCAGAGTCTGACTCAGAGGACTGGTATGCAAGCTGCTGGGCCTCGACAAATGTCGGAGCTCGATTGGGGCTCTGCTGCACGGCACTGGCAGTGGTTGGATCTGGGGTGGTTACTTCGATCTTGGGCGAGGTTGCCCTGGTCGGCTTAGGAAGTGCCTTTGCATCCGGTGTTCTGGTAGCATTCTTTTGTTTCTTTTCTTGGCCTGCATCTTGAGGAGGCTTTGGCTTGGCCTTGGAAGCCGTGGCTTGTTTCTTCTTGGCTGGGTTGGTCTCCTCCTCACCTTCATAGTGTAAGGTTGGCTGTGACTCAAGGATACGCTTGGATTTGATATCTCTATGGAGTCCTGGCTGAGCAGAAGTAGTGACTGCTTTGGCATTTCCCCCTCCAGTACCTTCAGTTGGCCCATCAGTGCCTGGAATTGTAGCAGCACTGGCACCTGAGCCACATGTGGGTATGGATCAATACCTATTAATACCATTTTTAGTGGGATGAACATCCATTTACCAGCTATTTTGATGTTCACCAGGGGTACAAGGTTTTGACCCACTGCCATGTGTGAACCATGATATATTATATTGCTTACTTAATTTATTTTCCTGATCAAGGTGGAAAAAATGCACGGGTTGGTAAGTCAGGGGAAGTTCATGGAACTTCAATCCAATTATGGTTGTTCAGTTGTAGTGCTCATTGACCACACTCAGAAATGTCAAATTGGTGATGTGAAAATCGCAAGTTTGGATCTATCCCCATGCCTGTGATTCATCCCAAAGTCTCCCAGCCCAGCATGTGGTTTCAATTCACCCATGAACCCCGTGCCAGGCCTCGCTCCACTTTGGCCACCTTGGCCTCCTGAACTTCCTTTTCAAGGCTTTTGGTGGCCGTTGGGTCCGACCTGCCGCAGGACATGCCACAGATCAAGAAAATAATATTCACAATTATTCACCATCTGGTAATCAAACATGGCAATGGAAAAATTGAATTTTTAATAGGAAAATCACCTATAAATGGTCCATATGTCATTGCCATGTTTGATCACCGGATGGTATATCGATCAGTAGCCCATCAATAGTCCAGCCAATTCAGGAGCCGATAATCCATGAAAAAATCATCGACACCTAGCATATATGTGGAATTGACTATGCATGGTTCATCACACATCATCACACGTGTTGATTGTTCTCCCGATCCCCAAACCTGGTAATAGAACTTGAGCATGTTGAATTATGATATGAACTTTGTCTTTGAGCCTGGATTGCTCTTTTGCTTTGGCCAACTTCTTCTCAGCCTTTGACATGTTCGTGTGTTCTTTTTCAGCAGCTTCATCCTTATCCATTGCCTCATCAACCCTTACCCCTGCGTCATCCTCAGCAACGGATGCAGCCAATTTGGCTGCCCTTTCCAGGGCTTGTTGCGCCTTCTCAGACACCGGCATGATATCACCAATCAGGATCCCAACAACCGAAATGGCTATGATAAGATCCAATGTTGTACGCACACCGAAGAAAATTGTCGCTCAGAGAAATCAAGGTTACAGGATGGCATATTTTCCCAAACTGGCATTTTTGTCGGTTACGTTTTTTTTAAAAAAAAACATGGTTTTTGGGGAAATGGTCGTTCACGTTTAGAAATGGTCGTTCACGTTTAGAAATGGCCGTTCACGCACCATTCACGCTCATTCACGCTTCATTCACGCTATGTAATTTTCCTGATTTGCTGGGAATCTATGCCACCCCATAGCCCTTCGTGAGTGCTACTGGCAGGCATTCAGCTGTACACGCTCGGGCACTGGCAGGAGTCTCAGTTATTTTCCACGGCTCAGCTAGGTGGCACAGCTGTCATTGGGTGCAACGACTAGCTAATTAACATGATACTGAATTTGTGGCATCTTACAATGCTACTCTCATAATTCAGGTTCCCCCAACAGCAAAAATAGGATTTGCATTTGAATTAGGGACCCAATATATGCATGGTGTATCGCTACCATTGACCAGCGGGAACCAGAGTCTCTAATCAAGACCCCCTTCAAACTTGGGGTGGAAGAAGCCTTTTTTGGTTTCCTCCTTCAAGAATGCCTTGACATCGTCAAGCGCCGCATGCCTCCATCCATATGGAGCCTGGATATGCCGGATTCAATGCACGCAACACATATGCATATCCATGCATGGATTGTAACCAGCCACCCTTTGGCCAATGGTAGTGCATATTAATAAGTGACCACTGAAAACATGCTCTGGCAAAATATTTCCGGCTAGGTTTATGTTTTCAAGACAGGGTTTTGTCGCTTTATAGAATTTACTAATTCAGATTACATCTTCTGTTGGTCCCCTCTAATTTATGTTCTACATTGATGGGGCACCGAACAAACCATGAAGACAATTTCATGATTGTGGGTGGAATGTTGGAAATCCATAAATGTGAAATGGTCAGAAATCGGTTGCCATTTGCAATTCCAGCCCACAACCCCAGCCTTCAGCACTGTGTTTGGCTGAGGCTTTGGTGCTTTGTCTCCATACATGGCCATTTTGAGGACCTGATCCCCAGAGTTTTTCACCTGGGCCAGTCAGCGGGGGTTTGATTGATTGAAATCCAGAATTTGGAGGGAGAAATGGTTGGTGAAAACACTTTTCCCTTACTCAAAGTGTTCGGGAAAGTCAACATTGTACTATTATTGTGGTATATATCATACAGCAGCACTAAATTCGAAGATGGTTATTTGATGCCTACTTCAAAAATCAAGTTGGTACCAAAGCTTAGGCTTAATTTGTTCATGGTTCTTCAATCAAATCCAGTTACACTGAATGACTTACCAGCCAACAAATCAACGGCTCACAATCCTAGGCTCCTGCATGCCAGCGCACCCCCCACAACAAGTTACGGAATGTTGATTCATGGCTTCTGTAGTATCACCCATTATCTTGTACTTGTAGGACAATCGAATTATTGATGTGGTTCCCACTGATATCTTGTAAATCGGAATTGGTATCATGGTATGTCATTAAGATTCGATTCCCTGAATGTCCCTGGGACCAGCACATATTTCTTGTGGTAGGATGCCACAGCCTTTCCATAGCGCAGTGGGTACACGGCTGAAGCACGTAGACCTTTTGCCCCTGACCTCAATGGCAATTCATTGGCCAGTAATGTGCATTTTATGCCATCATCACCCAACATAGTTGTTGAACAAGAGGTTTAAAAAGTTCAATGATCAAGTCAACAGTCGCTGTCGATACATGCATGATGAAAATGTCTTCAAGAATTGAAAACACATCTGAGTAGAACACACAACGGTCTTGCCGGTCGTTTTTGATACCGTTTTTTTCACCAGAGGCTTTGTGGTCGTCTTTGCTCGTGCGGCCACCTTTGCCCTCAAGGCCTTCGACGTCCTTCGGTACAACTTTTCCAAGTAAGGACTTAGCAGCCAGTGTGGGTGTCTGGGTCGGTTGTGGTCCACTTTGCATGTTAGAGGTGACATCCAATGAGGTGTGTCTCAGATTTCAATTTATATTCAGAGTGGGTGTTCGCAAATCTTCTTAAACTTTAAGACCCCTCAGAGACATTTTTTCGGGCACCCCGTTTTGAAACACTGGTACCAGTGGTAGTAAAATGAACTTGCTTTTTAGCTGTAACATGCTTTTGCAAAAGTATCCTTAATTATAAATTTATTTCATTCTGATAAAACCTGGGTCAGCATTGTTTAGCATCCTTGGCCCCCCGACGCAACTCCGAACAACTGTGTTGGCTTGAGAGATGTGTGGCCGTACGAAGCCATGTTACTCAGTGAGACGGCCAAGGTGTCGAAGGAAACATTTTGGGTTGTCAAAAACATATCCCATAGGATCCATGTATGGTATATATGCTAACATTGGGGGATATATATATATTATATTAATGGTAAATGTTACCATATAATATAGCATACATGGATCCTATGGGTATGTAAGCATCCATTGTTCAAAGGAATAGATGATACTGTCACTCCACAATCCAAGGCTGGCACAAACTGGTGAATTTCCAGTCAATGAACATGTTACAAACCTTCTTGAGCCACTTCATATAGGGGAAGGACTCCATGACGCTGGATCGTGGCTGCTCGATTAGGAAAAAACATCCACGGCAAAGTGCCAGACACAGCAATAGAACCAGACGAGTTGTGATCCTTAGTTCGGTGGATAAAGCATGATAAAGCTAAATTATAAATATCGAAGAGTTATAAGAATAAGTAGTCAGGGTAGTACGCCAAATCGCAACAGAAATTGAAGTGTTGCTATGATGGTTCACCTGCAAGATTCCGGTTTGCTTGCCGAACATACAACCTCAAAGTTGCAGCACCAAAGGGATTATACCTGGTCCTACGTGAAGTAGCAGAATTCAACCACACGAAGCTCCCACATGGTGGGCCGCAGTGAGCCACCGCGCCAGGCTTGAGCTTCAGTATCAAATGCACTGCCGTCAGCCATCCACACCTCAGCCAGAGGACATGTGAGGGTTGGGACTTAAGGTACAGGGTATTTTGATATGTCACCATGTGAAACAAGAGATCAAAGAGACCAAAGAAAGTGTATCAATTTTAGTGAAACACATTTTAAAATGATCCTAACACTTGTACAAGCCATTCCCTGGATTGCCAGACACCGAGAGTATGTCATTCCTGTCACCACCACGTTCTTTGTCGTACTGACGCCTGAAACATCACATTTGACAGCTGTCGTTGACTTCGAATCTTCACATCTATCAATTGATTGATGATTCCAAGGTGTTTCCTGGGCAATCCTGACTAAGTTAGTTGATGTTAGTTGTCAGTACCTGAGACCCCAACGCACGAAGGTTCTCTCCAACTGGGCAAGGTCACAATGAGGAATATTTGGTACGTAATATATTGCAACATGTGAAGAGTACAACTTATGTTCAGGTTGGGGTCCCAACGAAATCCCTTTGTCACACTCGCCATTCCACTGAAGAGATCGACGCAGTCCAAGTCCTGAGACGGAGTGAACTTTTTTAAATTTTTCAACACAGATCAGCCATTCAACTTCAAATTGATCATACTATGATTGCATATATATGATATTTGACTTCAACATATTTCAACTATCCAGTCAAAGGTAGTATGGTCGTTGTTTTCCATAATGAAACTGGGTGCCCCACTTGCTTTGTCGCTTCAAGGGTTGTGGCATGCTCGATGACATAGTCGACCGAATGTAACCTCAAATCGATACCATGGGGGTGGACAAGGCACATTTAAGAGGCAGCCCCCTTCTAAATATGTTCAGCACTGAACATCTTGATGATTATGATGATGTTACTGTAGCGGCATTCAGCCAAAGTACAGCACCAATGGCAGACCCAAGTAGATCAGCATGGACGCAGCACGCTGTGACAAGAGCAAAGGGGAGTGGACATCAGCACAGCGACGGGGCATTATCACTAAGCTCTGGTCTGAGGATGATTGTCTCCCTTGATTGTCAATGGCTGTGGCTAATGACCACAAGTTGCAAGATGAAATGATCCTTGAATGACACATACAACAATCCAAGTAAGTACCATCACATGAGAGTGCAACAGACTAGTTGTTTTGTTTCTCTTTCGAAGGAATGATTAGAATCTTAGGAGACCACATAAACAACACCTGTGTGATTGGCTGGACATATTGTAAATGCATATATCATTGGTTCAGCTGGGACAAACAAACACCATCAACACTTGCGCACTGAATAGTCGTTGATCTGTTTTCCCTTCTTGACGCCCAATCACAGATCTCTGATTCCTGCTCTAGCCATAATGTGAAATCCACACATGGGGGCAAGAAATATTGATAAATCATCAATGATGAAAACTTGCCAATGCAGCTTCTCACTAGTGGATGGTTGACAAATTGCTATGTTGGAATATGATACTTCGGTGGTATGAGCCTCACATGCTTTTCGGAGAAGCCGCAGTCTCAGCCACCCAAACGGTCAGGACTCTGGCACTGCTTCCCATCCAGCCAAGAGCTGAGCACAGGACCACCTCGGGAAACCAATTAATGGGGAATTCAAATCATTGAATAATCTAACAATCAAAGTTTGGAAAAGGGAAACTTGCAAAACTTAGCTCTCTACGCCTGGCGGATCCCCTCATACTTACGCCATCCAACGGATACTCCATCCTGAGAGTTAACCTGCAGCGTGATGATGTAATGGTTGGACCAACTGGTGAAACAGTGAAACCTTTAACTAGGTCATGCTGTAAGTAGGCTTCGATTGTGATTCTAGAGGTATGTTTTGATATTTAAACAGCCTTTGATCAACCATAAATTGAGGATATATTATATGATCATAAATGATAGCTATTCATGCTCTTCAGGTATTAAAAAAAAAATCCCCAAACTGACTAAGCAGCGGTTTCTGGCCTTGAACCTCAGCTGGAGGTAGGCGTTCACCTTTTCCACTCGGGGGATGTCTTTGGGGACCGGGTAGACATAGAAGCTCCGGTAGGCCAGCCTATCCCAGCTAGGTCCAATCGAATTTGACGAAACCATCAAT
>Ga0126342_10000736_pt1 | contig 39516 bp, 32 predicted proteins | sample Cyp1metagenome_FD_92528 | JGI IMG/M metagenome (GOLD analysis project Ga0126342, IMG submission 92528) | Coral microbial communities from Lord Howe Island, Old Settlement Bay, Australia - Cyphastrea 1 metagenome | ecosystem: Host-associated > Invertebrates > Cnidaria > Coral ...
CAATCTGACTGCATACCATGCTGAACATGGTCATGTGAGGGTTCCTTTCCATTTCGAGACCGCTGACGGTGGCAAACTTGGCATCTGGGTTCAAAGGCAGCGCAACATGAAAGCAAAGGGAAAGCTGGGCCAAGAGCCTGTGGAGCGATTGAACTCTCTTTGTATGGTTTGGAGCAGAAATGGCATGAAAAAGGCAACTCTCCGTCAGGCTTATATATATATTATAATATTATATACTGCCTAGTCTAGCATTTGGTGGTGCAACATTTCAAAGCACATCTTTTTTCATGAAGTGAACCACACATGTGTTTTTCAACAGACATGTTTTTTTTTTGATACCCCCTATGTTAAGAGTTAAGAGCATTGAATCGAGCCGTATGTGGGTTTTTGATGGTTTTTGCTCAGTAGATCAGTAGGTAATACGACAGATTCCTGCCAAAGAATCAGGATGGACAATTGACTTGGCTTGAAATGGCTCAGTGGATCTCACAATGTTGCTTCTAAGGCGTGAATTCCACTGTCGCTGTTGAAGTACAAAGATCAGATACGACAAAGTATGTGATATGATATTTTAGTACATTGCATTGATGTGTATATAAGTATATAACCAGTTTGGAAAATGCGGCACCCATACTGCAATAACAACAGAGACCTCAAGAGAATCAGTTCATTTGGGCACGAGTCAAAATCGGATCAGACCCTGGGGCCCACTCCATACCCTTGAATTGCCGTGGAACGATCTACCCAAAAAAATATTTTTGATTCATACCCATACCTACTGTAGCACCAAAACCTGTAGAATTCTACGGGTGCAAGAAAAGCCGCGGGCATTTCCACATGTCGAGGAAAACCATGGAAAACCTCAGTTTTTTGGGGGAAACCTCGGGTTTTGGTTCTTAAACCCGTATTTGACCCGCACTGAACCCGTACTTTACCGGTAATTACTAACCCGTACTTTCAGAATGGGTTGAACATATCCAAGGTTTTGCAGGAAACCGCGGGTATTTTGTATGGCCTTGAGTTTTTGCCGGTTTGGAAGCTTATTATATATATCATATATATATATTATATAATATAGAGGATTATATAGGTTTATCCACCGTCACTTGAGTATGTATCGATTATATAAGCATTCCCAAGAATCGTTTAGCCGTTCTACCCCGGAAAGTCTAAGGGGCATCAATCTCTTTGTGAATATTCCTTTGCGGGATGGAGCCGAAAGTAAAGATGATTTCACCGGGTTTGAAGAGGATCATCGGGCTCAAGCCAAGTGCACGGATGGTGTGGGGGACCCATAGGATAAAAATGGGAAGTTAAAATGGTGGAGATGATATGCTTATAATGGGGCGGGATATGTTGGGGATATAGAACCAACGTTAACCAACAAAATGGAACATATGGGATAGTATCTGGACAAATGGAGATAATATATGAGATATAATTGGGATATAGTGGATCAAATCTGGATAAAACATGGTAAGCCATTGATTGAGGACCTCTATTTTTTGCTGATTTATAATGGCCCCCCAATAGTCGATAAGTGGGGAACAATTAGTTCTCAATTCGAAACCACATCAGAGATGACATCTGCAGTCTTTGCCGGTGAATCCTAAACCGTGTCTATAGAGAGATGCGGTTACCCTCCGGTAATCAAACGTGGCAATCGGAAGTTCTCTATAAATGGAGGTTTTAACTTTAATGGAAAATAAATAGGGGACTTCCATTGCTAGGTTTGATTGCCAGAGGGTATATACATGTATATACAGCATGTTCAAGGGGTATTTAAAAGAAATGCGGGTTTGAAGATTCCCTTTGGATGTTTCTGAACATTGGGGACCCAGAGAAATTGTTGTATACGAGCATACTTCCTCAAATTAGTGGAGTCCGATGCTTAAAAACGATGGTCTGCTTCCCTAGTTGCTGGAGTGATATTCGCCATTCTTATTGGTCGCGTACCCATGGATTGCTTGCGCCAAAATGATGGATGGAAGAATGTGGAATAGGGCCATCTCCAGCAGAAACTTGAACATGGGAGACTCGAGATCTTTAAGCTGGTTCAAAATCGGGTTGAAGTGTAAAATCCTCTAGTTGTCATCCCCGCAATATTATATAAATACCCCAATATGGGCTCTCAAAATTCATATTTCAAAAAAAATGTGGGGATGGATGGGGATGGGCTCATTTGCTCTCCTGACTCTTAGATGGTTCTATCGTTTCACCTGTGTTGCAGTACCCATGCAGCGATCGCCAGGTGATGATGGACTGCATGTGTGAAGCAGGAGCTGTTTCAGTTCATCTCTGGGATGATCATGGCTAATACCCTTTTTCGGATGCTTGAAAATACCCATCAGACTAAGATCAGCAGGTGCTGGTTATCACCTGGCAAGTCATGAAATTTCCTCTTCCCTTGCCCTGACCTTGCTCTGATTAGCCCATTCCTGCAGGACGGGATGTGTTAAATGACCCGGAGAAAGTGAAGGACCCAGTGTCCTTCATCACAGCGATCTTGAACCTGAAGTACAAGTGCCGCACACGTCTCCGCGGGCAAATTTTGGGCAGTGGCTAAGCGGGGTTAAACGTATTTCAACTTGAATGGTGATAACATGTAAAAGCTGACCTACAACAGGCAAATACACCATCCCTAAGTAACACTATCCCCAACTAACACTTTCCTCTTGGGATGGGGGATTTCAGGATCTATGTTGCTTTGGGGATAGTCAGATGGTCTATGGATCTTATAATATGGTACATACAAACATAAACACGCAATAGGCATATTTGTAGATTACCTAGACTAAAATCGCGAAATCCGAGGTTTCCTGACCGGATTTGATTGAGGGCACGCGTGTTGCAAAGAATCACAAAATGTACTCATTTGCTGATCATTTACTGTACATATGGAGGTTTCTTAAAATGGGGGAATCCCCAAAACCATGGGTTTCAATACTAAAATAGTCTAATTTAGGATGATTTGTGGGTACCCCTATTTTAGGAAACCCTCTCTGTACATATATACACACGCACTGTATATGTATATAAAATTATATAAATATTTTCCCATGAAACATGGGACTTCCCCAGCCATGTTTGGTTACTCCTTAGGGTGGCCACTCTTGAAACTGTCACTATGTTTCATTCAGTCCATCAGCCCTCCCATCTCGAGAGGTTTGTGCCAACACCAGGTACGACAGGTTTGTGAAGGAATCCTTCAAAGAGAGCAAGGACTTGCGAGATTTGGGTGCAGTTGACCCCAACATGATTTACATATGTATATGCTCTAGAGAGTTTGTTTGTTTTGATCAGCATAGCTTGAACTGTCATGGTTATCAGAAATCTGTTGTTTTTCCTGACATTGGTGGCTGATCGAATTGACTCCTTGCTACGCCTTTGCAGCTTTTGGGTGTATCTACCTACCTACCTACCTACCTATCTATCTATCTATCCATCCATCCATCCATCCATCCAAGTCGACGTGTGTTTCGAATATGACCTGTGCAGTTCAATTTTATACGCAACTTTTTGTCCACCACCATCCACTGCGTTTCTTGATTTCAGGATCGTCTGGGATGATGGGAAAAAATTGCAGGAACCTCTATAATTGCTGGCAAAAACGTGGTTTCTGGCAGATTTTCCCAAGAAAACCAATCCACTGAGATATAGGCAGCGCATCTCCAGTCTCAAAGACATCCCTCTGAAGCAGCTTCTTGGGCCTTCGTTTTTAGACGACCATTTTCCCCAGTTTAACTCCTAGAGTTTGACAAAAGGTGGGGGGGATGCCAGCCCAATGGAGGACTTTCAGTTGGCCTTGAAACAAGCCTTCGAGTCCTTTCTGAACAAGGCAGGTCGCCAAGACTTCCCTTGGGAATGGAGTCATAGACGTTCAAAACATCGGCAACCATGGGGCAGAAGAATATGGAACACTCCTATTTCGCAGTACAGGCATTGAAACCATGGAAACCATTAAAGAATGTTGGGACTTACGATTTGGAGTCGCACCCAACTAAGTAGTGGTGCCATGTGCTTGCAAATGATTGCAAATAATGCATGTTTTGTGGTAAATAACTTGATTGCAATAGATTATTTCATGGATTCATCAAACAAGTTGAACAAAAAACATGATCAGAACAGAGAATGTGTATATGTCACTTTGTGACATTTTTGCCCCCCAAGATATCCCCACTACTCCCAGGACACGCGCACGGCGCAATACTTGTCACTGTATGTGGATGACCAGCGACTTGGGCTGTGGGATGGTTCGGGTGTGGAACATGGGGCCGATATTGCCATTTTTTAATGGAAAAACCGGTGCTTTCAACCATCAACATTTTGTGGTAACGGTTTTTTTAAAACACCCACTTGGTCATTTCTGTTCAGTTTGAGGATGTCAGCAGCAAAGTACCCAGGTTTCCACCAGGTTTGCGGCCTTTGGGCTACCCGGCTACCCCCTCTGCTGGATCCCATACTGACAGACCGGAACTTAGGATGTTCTGTCATGTTCATTTTCCAAAATTTGATACCCACTATTTAGAATGACTACAACGACTACAATCCCAGCGAATCATAGCAATTACCTTCCGATACCTCGCTACCATTCTGGGGTGTTATCGTTCTAAGTTCTGGTCATTCACATAATGGTTCGAGTCCTGGTTTCCACACCACATAAGCAATACTACTGTGACACTCTAAGTACGCTGGAACAAGTTATCATAACCACGTAGCCTCTGGATCGAAAAACTCCGACTTGCCCTAAGCTGGTAATGATGGCATCAGTATACATATTATATCACATAATCCCCACATGCAATAGTTGGTGCTTCCACGCACCTCGCTGAGTTCTCAGGTTCCGTAAGGGTCTCAAGGGAATGTCCAGCGACGCAGATGTCGACACGGCCCTGGAGCAGGCGACGAACTGGGAACTGGGGGGAATTGAACCATAGAAAGTGGTGATTTTAACGATCAAAAGTGAGGACTTAACCATGAAAAATATTGATGTTTCCATCAAAAGGGGTGATTTAACATATTTAACCGTTTAACCATCATAAATAGTTATTTATCCATCAAAAGAGGTGAGTTCACCATCAAAAATAGTAATTTATCTATCAACAGGGGGTAAATTTCACCATGAAAAATAGTGATTTAACGATAGGCAGTGGTGATTTAACCATGTACCCCCTGGTAAGCTGATAGTTTGCCGAGGAAATAGCCGTGTCTAGATGGTGTACCTTTTAAACGTGGTGGTTCTGCATAGCAATGCTAGATTACTTACTAGAAGGTAACCAATCACTAAATTTGAGGATGAAGTGATATCACATCCATCCATCCATCCATCCATCCATCCATCCATCCATGCATGCATGCATGCATGCATGCATGCATGCATACACACATACATACATACATATTTATTTATATATTTATATATTTATATTTTCATATATTCATATATTCATATATTTATATACACATACACATGCAACCAACAATCTGAAACCCTGATGTCTGGGGGGGTCAAACGCCTTTTCTTTCCTGCACATAAATCCATCAAATGATCGTTGAAATCAATAAATGGGTGTGGGTCAAAGTTTCAGACCTTGTGGACCACAGATATATTGCCATTGCCCATCCATTATTGGGTACCCAATTTTTACCTTGCCAAATGAATTGGGTTGTAGGGGTTGCATCCGTTGCATCCTATCAGAAAGGCTCAGACATGATTTGGATCAAAGTTTGTGTGGCAACAAAAAGTCGTGGGATATGTACCTACTGTATGGATATTATATGTGTATACATTTGTTGCTGAAATGCGCAGTATTTCAATATCCCATAATCTCCTCGTAATCTCCCCCTAATCTCCCCGTAATATCCAAGTACTATCATGATGATATTCCGAATGATATTCCCATCATATTCCCACTGGATCGGCATGACATCCCTTTTTATATACCATTTTAAATCAGCAGGTTTTGAACAGAACACATGCAGAGCCTTGCCATTTTGATCGACAGGTTGTCACAGTCTTCCGCTTCTTGCAAGACAAGGACGCTGTTGGTCGATCAGCTCCAAGTGCTGATGGAACATCCCCTAGAAATGAGGGGAACATCTACAGGAAAGCGTGGGTTTGACTATCAAATATGGGGGATTTCGTGGGAAATTCATCTGTAAGTGGAGGTTTTTAATGGGGAGATCATTGAACTAAATGGAAGATTCTCCAGCACTCCATGTTTGATTACTGGAGAGTACCCCCAGTTTCTATGGCAATTTTGATATGGATAATGATGATACACTGCAATTTGAAGTTTGCAATTTGAAGTTTCGCCTAATTTTTTTTTGGACACACCATTTTTGGCAGGTTCGCGCCTTTGGCTTGTCCTACCTGATTTCGTTGTCACGAAACCACCATAGAGATTCAGCCCTGAAAGCGCTGCTCTGCAGGATGTCTTTGAAAACTTCTACAAACAGCACTTGTCGCGGCGTTTGCTGACAGGCCGGCTGGCCCGTTGACAAGTTGGGCCCGATTTTTGGGACAGGTTGATGTATATTGCCATGTCGGTTGCCCCCTATATGTGTATACTCATGATATTAAACTATCTATATAGATAGATTTGTCAGTTGTTGTTGATAAGATTCCCATGATATTTTGATTGTTGTTGGTCAATTCTTAGTTTTTGTAGGTCAAATCACGTCTTGTTGGTCTAACAACCATGTTCAAATCACAATCAATGTGGTCATTGCACTGTAGTTGCATTTGTAATTGCAACTTGTTTTGTTTCTGTTTTGGTTGTCAGTGTTGCTTTCCCCGTCGCTGTGGTTGTCGTGGTTGTCGTGGTTGTCGTGGTGGTCGTGGTGGTCGTGGTTGTAGTGGTTGTCGTGGTTGTGGTTGTTGTGGTTGTTGTGGTTGTTGTGGCTGTTGTTGTTGTTGTTGTTGTTGTGGTTGTTGTGGTTGTTGTGGTTGTTGTTGTTGCTGTTGCTGTTGCCGTTGCCGTTGCCGTTGTTGTTGTTGTTGTTGTTGTTGTTGTTGTTGTTGTTGTTCTTGTTGTTGTGGTTGTTGTTGTTGTTGTTGTTTTCATCATTATTACTAGAATTCCTATCATCGGTAATATCATCGTTCTTTGGTTGTTGTTGTGGTTGCTGATATTCCCAGTACATTCCCATTATTATATGTCTCTCTGTCTCTATATAATATAATATATATATATATATATATACACTGTGTCCCATGAAACCACTATATCTCTCCATTATCGTTGTTCTTTGGTTCTTCAAATGATCAAGAAAATCTCCGCTGGTTCCCAGGTCGAAGTGTGAGCGATGAGGCGGAAAGGAGCATGATCTCCAAGCTCAAGAGTCCCTTGGGATCGATTTGCGCAAAAAAGATGATTTTACCTATGAAAATGGTGATTTTATGGAATATTACGATCAAAACTGGGGATATCTAACCAACGAAAATGGTGATTAAAATTAAAGCATACTTAAGCATCGAAACTGGTGATTCAACCATATTTAACCAACAAACATGGTGATTTTTATGGAGTGTTACTGGTATGGGATATTCTGGGATAGTGAGATACTGAGGATTTCAGAAGCCATTCTGGGGATTTGAGAAGCCATTTCATGGGGTTTTAAGCATCAATAACAGGAGTTGGCTGCGGACCTGAAAATGAGGGCATTAACTAACCCCCTTTTTATAGCCATGTGATGAAGATACACCCTGGGCTTTTAGGGGTACCATGTTTTCCAACAAACAATTTAAGATTTTAGGCAACAAAAAATGGTGTTGAATCACCAGCAAAACGGAGTTTCGTTAACAAACAACAACTTTGAAGCGCTTAACTAAAGCTACGGGAGTTAACGAAACAAGTGAGGATTTAAGACGCGCGACAATGATTGATCGGACAGAAGTGGTGATGCAACCTGAAAAGACGGCCTGTGGATGTACCAAGAAAAATGGCATACAGATTTTCAAAAAAACATTTCAATCATAAGGGGCCTGGTGGTGAAATGCCCAATAGACCTTTTACATCCTTTTACCTTAATTGATGCTTCTTGGCCACCAAACCTTCGATATGTTCTGCCATCAAATGCATGTCTCTTAGAGTTCGTTATTGCCATCGGCTTCGAGATACTTGCCTGCAAGGTATACAAGAGAGGGGAAAGTTACCAGCAAGAATATCGTCTAGAGTCTAGCGATGATGAAACAATGTTGGGGGCAGCATCGTTTGGTTGGTGATGACATTGTCTATGTGGGTCAAATCTACATACCCTTTTGACACTATATCATATTCAGAAACCAATAGAAAGTGGATTTGTAAACTTATTTTCCTACTAGAAAAATGGTTTTCCAGTGAGTAAACCGAGGGTGCTTGGGATAATGTTTAGGGTTCACGACTATAGAGGTTCACTGTGTAGCTGCAAGATATAGTTTATAGCACTCCCCAAAGAAGATAGAACAGTAAAATCCTAAATCATGGGGGATGTTGGGATTATTTTATGGGGGTTGCCATGTTTTCGTGTTTTTTTTGTCTTTTCTTTTCAACACAAACCTTGCCCCGGCGGGGCAAGGTCACCAAGATATCGCCACCGAGGTGAATGTGGTCATCAATACACCTCCAAGTTGGAGGGAATGTCGGGACTCAGAGAACCCTCGTAAACGTTTAGAAAAAGCTATCGAAAATCACCATGTTTAAGTTCGGTAAATCAACTATTTAATATGTGCCACTTTTTTTTGGCTATCTGCTAAATTTCCAGAGAACTTTTTTTTTTCCTACCATGACATGTCAATGGTAGTTGCATAGTTTGTCGTTGATTTTCTGCCAATCCCTTTGGAGAAGTCGTATCACCAAGATACTGGATGATTTGGAAGCATGTATTTTTCTTTTCACCTCCTTTGTGCCTGACCACACATCACACAATACACATACTGTAATTAAATACAAGTACATAGTACGTACATTATAAATAACGGTAGCAGAGGATCAATCACCCCAACCCCAAGCACCAAGCACGGGGGTGGCGGACTTCTCCTGGCTGACAAGCTGGTGGTCTCAAGTATTTCGATATTTCGTTCCAAGTTGAAATGATCGTTTCAACTAGTTGAAATGACAGTTGGTTGATGTCTCATCCTAGTTGCTTGTTTGTGAGTTGTGTGTGTGTGTTTTTTGTATTCAAAATAACATACGAACCAGCTAGGATCACTGTTGGATCGTTGGCTGAAGAATTGCTGCAACGGATGATGAACACTTGGTCAGATTTGCTCATCCAAACATCAGGTGGAAACTGAAAACTGGGCATGTTCCCTATGGTTTCCCAACATTTTATGGCAACTGGATGAGATCCCAAGAACCACACCCTTTTACTCAGTAGACATCATGGGTTTTCTATCCATTTCTAGACATTTCTATATGGAAGTTTCCTAAAAGTGGGATAGCCCAAAACCAAAATGGTTTCAATACTAAAATGGTTTCATTTTGGATGATTTTGGGTACCCCTATTTCAGGAAACCCTCATATTATTCTAGAATTTCTATATGTTTATTGATCTTGGGGGCGGTCTGACATATTATTGACCCCCTAAGATGTGCTGCTGCTGCTTTCGCTGTGAAAGGCCGAACCAGCGTCCGCCTCAGGTTTCAGGACATGAAGTTGTCTGAGGACATCATGAAGCAGTCGCCCGGTCAAGATATGGCTCGATGTTGCTGTTGGTTTAATGGTGGTTACTGGTGGTTAATGTTCGTGTTGTTTTTGGCAACTTTTGTCCAATTTGCTCTTACAAAACGGTTCAAGCAAAGGTTGAATGTTCGTCCCATTTGTGGCTGGGTAAACTTAACCCACTGACGAACGAACTACAGTACTCACTGGGATGAATCCTCCAAAGAGACACCGATGGCTAGTTCGGGGAATTCCTATTGCCAGCCACGTTTGATGACACCAGAGGGTAAGATCTCATGATATCCCCATTGTATCCGTAATAGTACTATATATCCCTATTATCTTTCCAAGATATCCCCATTATATCCCGTAAAATCACAATTTTTGTTGGTTGAATCAGTATGTTTCATCCTTTTTTCCTGGGTATATCCACTATAAATCCACGATATCCCCAATGTCGATCCCCATGATTACCGCCACTTCTCCAGGTACAAGAACTCCTTTACCAGTCCGTCCATGGCGCCCGCAGCCCAAGAAAGATGGAAACGTGAAGGGTCCCTGGTTGGTTTATGCTGGAAAATCACCCAAAAAATGGATGATTTAGGGGTACCACCATTTCAGGAAACATCCCATATTATATACTATTTGTTTGGGATTCAGCAGCCCTATAAAGCCATTCATAAACCCTTTATAGAAATGATACCTGGATAAAGATATCAATTCCCATTATATACCATACAAAAACCATATAGAATCATATAGATCTGGTTACAGTAACTTGTGACGACCTCACTGCGAACTCACTGGAATGATGGTTAGTTAGTAGGGGTAACTATCCCAAAATAGCCTTGTATATTGGAGGTGTTTCTATTCTTTCTCACTCAGGACAGACCGGTCCCTGTCTGCTTCTGCTGGGGTTGGACAGTAGACAGATCTCCTCCGGATTCCTCTGGTAATTTCATGATATTGAACGTAGCTATCAAAAATCACCGTTTTGAATTTTAAGTTCGGTGAATCGTATATATTTTTTAATCATGTAATGTATCTAAACGGGCCATGTTCCATAGATATGTTACGAAATGTGGCCAACCCAATGCCATAAACCTACCATTTGGGGATGGTTGGAATCCCACACATAAAAATGGTGATTTTAGGGATGGTGTATGACATTGGGTTTACCACATTATTATAATTTATCCAGATACACCAATAATATAAACATGAAATAGTATGTATACATATATAAATCATATGAGATATATGCAAATCATATATACATCATACAAAAATCACATAGAAACCTTTTAAACACCATATAAAATATGTATAGCTTAGATTCTGTATAAAACCTGTATAAAAACCATAAATTAAACAAACCCCTGGAATTCAATGCCCCAGGCGAGGCGCAGGCAGTGCTGGGCCCGCTGGACGTCCAGGCACAGGCACAAAAAACGGCTGCGGCCACCCGCAGAAAGGGGGACATTTATGATTTGTGTTCATTATACATATATATATACAAAGGATAAAATAATTACATGATAGACAATGTATATAAATATATGGATATGTACATATATGTATTTATACACAACATGCGAAAGAAATAGGTATGACACCAGCCAAAATAGGGATTGAGAGTGATTCAATATTATTGAACGAATTTTGACCAATGAATGGTGTGATGGAAATGGGGCTGTCCAAAAATAGCGGGGATTTACCCTAGCTTCAGACAAATCCGGCCAACAGTATAGTGATTTGGCAGATTTAACAGTACCAGATATGTGGTGGTTCTGGTGAACAAAGGGAGTTCTTTGAACAGGAATTGAATTGAAGCACTGAACAGCGGGGCTTCACCAACAAGAAGGGGTATGTATATACATACATGGGTATGGGTCAATACCTATTGATACCATTTTTAGAGGGATGAACATCCATTTACCAGCTATTTTGATGTTCACCAGGGGTACAAGGTTTTGACACACTGCCACATGTATATGGGTTTATGACCAGTGAAGTGGGTGGTTTCAAATGCTACTGCTTTGGGACTTTGGGATTCCATTAGTTGGGAGGATGAACCCCGACTCATATTCTTAAGCACCGTGCAGCACTAGTCTATCAAAAGCTCATCGGAAGCCAACATCGGAACCTCAGAATGGCCCGGAAGGGCAAATCAAGGCATGGAGTATTGACAACACATTGGTAATGATGCCTTTTGGACATCTAAACTTTGAATATATTATATAGTTATGTGGCAAACCCAATGTCATACACCATCCCCAAGATCATCATTTTTTCAATGGGAATTTCAGGATCCTAAAATGGAGGTACTGTACCATATAAGGACATATTTTGTGGGGATATTCCCTTACATAGGCCTTACATAGGCCTTATATATGGTAGGTACCTCTGGTTTAGGTTCCTGAAATGGCCATTGAATTTTATGTGTGGGATTCCAACCATCCCCAAATGCTAGGTTTATGGCAGCCAGGGGTTCCCACCACGGAAATCTTATAGTCGCCGGCGTGTGCCCAGGGCTTCCGGCGCTGTCTTCGTCCATTGACTTGAAGGCCCGCACCAATCTTTTTGGTATCACTCGAGATGATGGGGAAGATTACAGTAGATAGAACATAGGGATACACCGATATATATATATAGATACATATACCGAATTAGTAGATATGTATATATCCTAACATCAGTAAACTAAATATACATATATCTGTACGTTTGTGGGGATCTCTCTCTCTTTTTATATATATATATATATACACATGTATATGTATAAACAGTTTAGTATTAGAACTACTCGATCCACAGATGATCAGGTTCGGCTTTTCAGCGCTACCCAGCACCTCGCATCTCCTTTTTCAGGGGTAAAGCATCCTGGCGACAAAACTTTCCGTTTCTGGAACATCTCCAGCTTCATTCCCGTTGTTGCCCTCTAGTAAACACTGGTAAAGTGACATACCGGGGCAGCTATGGACAATCACAATTTTTAATATGTACCCTTTGGTAATTTAACGTAGCTATTGAAAATGGCCATTTATAGTGGATTTACCCATTAATAATGGCCATTTTCAATAGCTATGTTAAATTACCAGAGGGTAAATCATCTTCAAATGGGTCATTCTCAACGGCTCTGTTAGTTTCCGGGGTGGATGCGGGTGATCGGATTTCCGTGAGCCATGACGGCTGGCAGGTCTCCGTCCTGACCAGCGGATTTTGGCCAGGCAGTCCGAAAAAGTCAGGTGATAGCCACTGATAGCAGCAAGAGGTCCAGCATTCTGCACAGCCCCAAGGTACCTTTGCCATCATTTGCGATCACAAAATCGTTATTTTCCATTCATAGCTATGTAGTTAATGAACGATAAATTTTCCAATGATCATAGTGAATCAGTAATATTTATAGAAATGATATACTTAACCAGTAATATATCATGCCATCTTTTCCCCAACAATTCTGATCAACAAATCCCAAGCAAGTTGAGTTGTTGCGGGCCATGAGCCCTCGCACGACGATGGTAGGACCTCCTGGAGCTCCCTGTGAGTTGCCACCGGAAGTGCAGGAGCAACAGCGCTTCGTTGCATGGCTGGCCGCTGGATTTTCTCTTTACGACCTACGTGACGTTTGAAGACTGGGCAACACATTGGCCATACATTGGCCCCTAATTTTAGGATATTTTAGGATTTTTGTTTTTGACAAAGCCAACTTTCCTGTCTTAAGCCCATCTGTGTTTCTTGGTGTGAACCATTGCCATTTTTGTCCTTACAGCTGTTGTCTATGGTTTCATTCTCAATCTACATCCCCATGACTGGCCCGGCATCTCTGGGCTTCAAAGTGTTTCAAGGGCTTCAAGCAACGGTAACCCATAAAACTTGCTTGACCCTGCAGGAGTGCTGCAGCCGCTTTGAAACTTTTTACCTGGCAAAGCACACAGGCCTCCGTGCCTGTTTTGCGGTGGAAACTATGGGGCATAAGCACGGTATCAGTGGGCTAGGCTGTAGCAGAAATTGGAACCAGAGCCCCCATTCTGTCGATCCACCCGCTGGGACCCATGGACCGGGTACCGAATGAAGACCTTTGGAGTTTTTGAGAACATGGAGCAAAATACAGGTCTATTAAATTATGGTCCATTTATGTGTTGTTTTGCAATCTTTGTATTTCCGTTTGCATATCTTTCACAGCAATTTTGTGTCTTGATGAGTTGTTTTAAACGTTTCTTGTCGTTCGGTTTCTGCTCAGCGCCCAACGGTTCCAGGTCGAAAGCTCTTTTGGCAGCCACAGAACGGTTTCGCCGACATCAAGGTGCGCTTGGACCGGTTGATCCATCGCCAATCCAGCCATGGGATCGCTAGACCGACACCCTGAGGCTCAGATGCCAAAGACCAAGCATGAATTGAACGCAGGGCGGCAAAATTCGGGCGGAGATTGCAGGGGTAAGTTGATGGTTTGCTATGGAAAATGGTCCATTTATAGATGATTTATGTAGGTGTTAAACATGGTGAGGCTATGTTAAATTACCAGAGGTAGTTGATGGGGCTGCAGGGTTAGAGTTTAAAACTGAAAAGAACAACATGGGATTTCTGATGGCACGCCTCCGGACATTTTTGTGGTACCCAATGACTTGGTATATGCAGCAGGGTGGTAAATAGCCGTCTGCAAATGGTAGGTTTATTTACTGGGTTTGCCGGTTTATTCCACATTAATACGAAATCATTGAAGGTAGATGCTGCAGATATGATGTTGCAGTACTGGCAGTACGCGAGTGGATTCTGAAAGGCGTGAGATCCTTGAGATGAGCAGTGGCCAAGCCATATGGCGGACGCATGTTTCCTGAGGTTTTTAGATCAGCTTTACAATTTACCATGATTGAGGATTTTGCGTTTCGATCTTTTACCCTCTGGTAAACTAACATAACTATGGAAAGATCCACCATTTTCAATGGGAAAATCCACTATAAATCATCATTTTCAATAGCTATTTTGACAAATTACCAGAGGGTATTTGGTCATATTTGGTCACCATAAGAGGCTCCAGCTCTCCACTTCCCAGGTCACAACTTATCAGATGTGCATCTTGATGCTCTTCAACCAGCAGACCACCTGGACCTATCAGGCGATTTGAGAACCTGAAAATGAACTCATGTCCATGGTATGGACTGGTTCAAGCAATCTGACCAGTATAGGGCAACTTTTCCGAATGCAGTTGGCTGCACACTTTTGACACACTGTGATGCAATCAACACTGAATCACTGGATCAACAATCAAACAACAATCAATCAACAGTCAACTAACATTCAACTATATCATATTATTCAAATCATTATTCTATATATATATATATATTTGTGTACTATTATCATCATTATTTTTATTGTCATTCTTATTACAGTTTTATATTGCCACAGCTTCGCCACAGCTGCCACCAGGACCTGGCGGTGCGCACCAACATTCCCTTGGAGGAGTTGAAACGCCATTTGATGAGCCTCTACGTCAACCCCAAGGCTCGCGGCGTGCTGCGATGTGTTTTTGGACCGGAAAAAATTATCAAATCTGAACTCATTGGTGTATCATAGTTGATCATCAAATTTGATATTGACATGCCAATTATAATTCTATAATATTCTATATCTATATCTATATATATATATCTATATATATATATACACATACATACACATACACATATATATATATATACATATATATATATACATATATATATATATATATACATATATATATATATGTATGGCATATGTATATATATATGTAATGTATTACACACATCTTTTTTGGGGACCGCTTCAAGCTCTCACGGCCAAGGCCAAAATCCTGGTGAAGCTGGGGGACTCCGAGAAGAAGGAGCCGGAGGAGAGCGACCAGCGCGGAACGCCAAGGGGTTTCACCGGGGGCATCCCCTGGATTTACCTGGTGAAAATGGGGATTTACCTAGTGAAAATGGGGATTTACCTAGTGAAAATGGTGATTTACCTGGTGAAAATGGGGATTTACCTGGTGAAAATGGGGATTTTTGGTGGATTTACCCTTGGGGATTTACATAAAGATGTGGAACAGGTAAGATCTAATCAATCGATATGAAGTGGATTTTAAATATGATAAAGCATGATAAAGCAATGGATCTTAGATACCTCTAAGACAGAAAAATCCAAGATCCATTGGTTTATCATGGTTTATGATCTTCATTTCCTATGAAAACAATGTTTTGGAGATGAAAGTGTTTGGTATGTTTGAGGTCAAATAAGGTGGCAGAGCGCAACACATTCGAATCTGATTTGGTAAGTTAGTCCAAAATCGAAATCCACGGATCGTAGTGCTTCCAGGAGTCCCCAGAGCATCCCCGACCTGAAATTCTGATTTTCAGACACGAATTCCCTGGGGGCCTGAAACTAGGGATAGCTCCAATTCATGGCACTTTCATAGGGAACATAGTAGGGAACATGATCTCCTAAGCCACTGGATTTTAGGGTAGATACGCCGTATATAACTTAACTGATTTTCCAGATAAACCAATGTCTTTTCCTTCTCAAGATCTGAGTGAAATAGATGAGATGGAAAATGAAGAGGGCACAATCTTCTGACTGGTTGAAGAAGCTTTGTTTGAATGTATTTTTCCTAAAATCCCTTTGGTGAAGCCTGTGTGGCACCCACGATGCCTTTTTCATGTCTTATCTTATTATATGTACATACAAATATGTGATTTGTATACATGCAATACATTCAATTCAGTTTTTTTTTTGGAATATGACTGTCTCGCGTATAGACAGCACACACACATTGTGTAAGCATCTGAATATATATATATATATATATAAATAATATTATTATATAGCATATATTTTATAATATATATATACACATACATAGTTGTGTACAAACTGTGTGCGAAGGACTGACAACATGTCTGTACATTGTGAACATGCACACCAATAAAGAAGGTGTAAGATATGTACCTTATTCACCATTACATGTTATACATATACAGGCACATCATAGACACACGACATTGTTTCTTTTGGCGGAGATACATATTTGCATGATATTGAAACATCTCATTCTTAAGTCTTAACAAAACTATCGAAGTCTGAGGTTTACAGTGAATCCTCAGTTCGAGAGCAAGCTGGTGCGAATCAAGGCTGATGCGAATCACCGTGCTTGATATGGGTAAACCCACAGATTGATTCTGATGGTATAGAATCCAACTGTTTGACCATGGGGATGGTGGTACCATGAACAGGGGCTGATATCTGATATTGGAGCCCACTCATGTTGGTGGGATGACCATAGCCTATATACCATGGTTTGACCACGGCACATACTACTATGGAAAAAAAACACAGATTTTTTATTGCTTACATTCTATAACCAGTTTTGTTGCTTAAACCACCATATTTGCCCACATCATTGTATCATCAATCAACCGTTAAACAAAGATATTGCTTTTGGCGAAACCCCAATTTTCATATCCTCAGTTTTGCCGAACAGCCATACCAATTTTGATTGGTCCCACCACCAGTATTGTTGCATATTATGGACTGCACATTAAATTAGACATGCGTTCTGTTATATGATTTATATGGCTTTGTCTCAAAATAATGGTAATGGTAAGCCACAATTTGATGGCTAAACATATTTGGCAAATTTCCAGCATTTTCAGACCCAATGACCCATTCATCACTGATCAAAGCCTGTACTTGACGGTTGAACCCCCATAAAATGGCTGAGTAAATCACCAATCTTTGGGTGCCAACCCCCATGTCAGACCAACTCTTAGAATTAGTTGAAGGGAACCATTACAGGAACCCCCTACATGCTTGTGGGAGTACAACTATGGTTTCAAGTGTCCACCGTAAAAGTTGCCCTTTATCCCATGATATCCCAAGGATGTCCCAATTCTGGTTGGTTTTACACCCATGTTCTTGTTTAGCCCCAGATTTTTGTTGATAAAAGTCCGGTTGGCTATATAATTCCAGGATATGCGTTCGTTTGAACATTTAGGGGAAGAGCCCAAATTTGATGATTATATAATCATGTTCCCCATGAAAATGATCATTGTGGTGGCATGTTAATCATCCAATTTCCAGATAGACCCACATTCATTCATCACTGGTTAAATCCCTATATTTTATCGTTAAACAACCATGTTTAAATAACAATTTGTGATTGTTACCCTCCACAAAATTGACATAGACCCTGAAAATAGCCAAATTTTAGTGGAAACTCATCTTCCAACCCCCAGACTAATGGCAGGCTCGTCATGTGGGGTCTCAAGAATACCACAGGTTGTTTGGTCAGTATAGGGGCTTATACTGGCTTCTTGGGGGTTACAAACTATCCCACCAAGTCGTATTTCATGAGATGTTTTTTTTTGAATGAATGATTATGAACTATCCCATCAACCAAGTAGTATTTCACTAGATGGTTTTTTGGGGATATTTTTGTAAATGGCTCATGTTGGGAGGTTCCCCTCGTGCAGCTGAAGAGCTCGGAGACGCCGGCGGCTGGTCGGGAGGCGGATCTGAATCACCAAGCGCCTGAAAAAAAGGGGCGGATCTTAAGTTATAAACCATCGGATCATTGGCAATTAGGGTTTTAACAAGGGTTTTAACATGATTTAACTTAGAAAATAATGTTGATTTCAGAAACAACATGGGGCAAATTTGGGCTGAGCTGCAGACATGTGGATTTTGACCGCAGAAATGAGATCATTTTGGGAACAAACATGGGGGATTTAACCAACCAAAACAGGCATATAACGCAAGCATGAGATTTTGGAGAGCAAAATTGCAGAGACATGGGGATTTTGACCAGTTAAAACAAAGTCTTCACCAAAGATGGGGATATGTGTTGACCAACAAATACGGGATATTCATGAAACAAGCTGGGGAATGATTGGTAGGGATTTGTGGAGATACTGTATTTTCTTTCAACAAGATATGCAATGATTAGTGGGTGGCAGCTTGTAGATCGTACTTCAACATATTCTGCATATATATACATATATATATATATATATACAATTATATAAATTATATATACAGTATATATATAAGTGGTATATTCCCTTTTCTTGTTGTTGTTGTTGTTGTTGTTGTTGTTGTTGTTGTTGTTGTTGTTGTTGTTGTTGTTGTTGTTGTTGTTGTTGTTGTTGTTGTTGTTGTTGTTGTTGTTGTTGTTAAATTCCCATGTTCGCTGTGACGCTTAACCGTGCTGCCAGGGCGAAAGTGGTGCGGTCGGAAGCAGTGATGTTCCCGCAACTGTTGAAGAGGACAAAGTCGAAGTGACTGGTGGAGTGGATGGGTATCAACGACAATACCACCAATTTAAGGGTCATTGCTGTTTGTTGTTTGTTCTTACATAGTATACATACTTCATTTTGGGATGGTTAAACCATGAATACACCATTTTGGCATGGTCTAACCATTACGATTGGTTTCATGGTAGTTTAACCATTCCAAATGGAGAAGAATAACTTTCAGCAAATACTATATCAATGGATGATACATGGGGATACCTGGGGCGTTGAACCATGAACAGTTGGGCTGCTACCCAACGGCCATTTTATTTGGCAAAATGGTGACAAACCATGCATGGGACATACTCAACAAATGATATCAGGATATCAAACAACAAGAATGGATTATAATTGGCTATTTCCCCACACATAAAATCGGGATACTACCACCAAGCAGATCTTATGAACTTTATTTCAGTGGCCATGAAGGTAGAATCTGTGCTTAAAACGGCTCCGACTTTGTCATCCAACATGAATTGATGGCCAAGAGCAACAATAAAGGCGCCATTTTATGGGGATACAATGCATTGGGAATATGATTGTCTATATATATATATAATCAACATGGGGTATCCCCCAAGTTGCCATCCAACAATGCAGAACATGAATTTCCAAGCAATTGAGTGTTTTCTTTTTCTATAATTTTGACAAAACCACATCATTCCATGTTTGAACCAGCTTGGTTTCAGGGACATATGGTGTGAAACCATGGTTTTTGTCATTGAGCTATAGTTTTCGCTTAAATCTTCCCTTAAGCCAATCCTATGGTGACGCCATCCACCGTGGTCGCCCTTGGAAAAGGATCGGAAACATTTGGTGGAGGCCAGATCTGAATCGGATGGGGTCTGGACTGGTGAGTCAGTCCTCCCTGTGTTTTGGTCTCAAAATGGACCTTGGCAAACCTTATGAACGTGTATATAGTGAAGTACCTGTGGGGCGTAACGCACGCGCTGCGTTTATTTTTTGAACATGTTACATGTTCATGGTTTTTAGTCTATTTTGAGTGCTAGTGAGCACTGCTGAGTCACTACTGAGTCGCTACTGAGTGCTTGCTGTTTTCTAGTTTTTTGGTTGGTTTTCATTCATTTGTATCATTTGTTTTTCAATATTGTTTGCTGTTTTACGTGGGTAATTCCCTGGCAGAACTACAGAAATGGCCACCGAGTAATCGTTATGCAATTTTTGTGGTCTTGTTTTCATGGATTTGTGCTGGATTGGATGGATGGAATTTATTGTGAACATGGTCTTAGTAAGGCTTAGTAAGGCGTAGTGAGGCTCAGTAATGCTCAGTCATGTTGTGTTGGATAGCAGAGTGAATGGAATTGAGTGGTAAAACGGCCTTAGTAAGCACTGCTAGTGCTCGGTCATTTTTTGATGGCTTTTGGGTGTTTTCGCCTCAGTAAGGCTTAGTAAGGATTAGTAAGGCTAAATAAACGCTTAGTAAATCTTAGTGTTTTTTAGTAAGGCTTACTAACACTCAGCTGAAATCAGCAAGTTGGTGTTAAAAATTGATAGTGCCAACCTTGGGGAGAGGGGTTTGAGACCAGTACTGTGAATATTTGATTTGCCATTCTGGGAGTTGACAATATAGCAGACGAATGGGTGGTCCCTGGTGTTGGCGTCGTGTGCTTTCACCTCTCTCAGGCTCTGACGGGGATATAGATGGGGATACCCCATAGTGGGGGCTTAGTTTGTAGACAAACTATCATCATACTATACCCTCTGGTAACTTAACATAGCTATTGAAAATGACCATAGAAATAGTGGATTTTCCCATTAATCATGGTGATTTTCCATAGCTATGTTAAATTACCAGAGGGTATACCCTCTGGAAATCAACCATGGCGATTAGAAATCCCCAGAAACCTCCCTGGCTCGGGGATTTCCCTCGATTTCCACGTTGCTTCAGGCGGTGGTGGTTCGCGTCATGAAGAGTCGCAAAACACTGGACAGTGGTTTTTTGGGGGAAAACACGGGCCATTGGAGGGGCATTTTTCGTGATTTAAGCCTAGGCCCTAAACATGTATCTGGTTGGTGGTTTGGAACATTTATTATTTTCCATAATATATGGGATAATCCTTCCCATTGACTAATATATTTCAAGATGGTTAAAACCACCAACCAGGTATAAACCATAGTTAAATGGTGTGGAAATATCATGACATATCCCTTATGATTTGTGGTTTACATCTGGATTATGAACACATCAACTGGCACATCCAAGTAGCTGGAGGGTAGCTCATCAAGCTCAGGTCGCGATGTCACGTTGCAAATGGTGGTTGGTTCCCCAAATGACCTTGTTTCAGGTTGGTGAAACAATATATAGCATTATACTTTATCCAGATACGTCTTCTACTCAGATATCTATATATTTCCCAGTAATCTTCCCCACATTTTCTGTGTGAAGTCTCACAGTTGTCATCACAGTTGACATGTCTTTGGGAGAGCCAACTGACGCAACGCATGCCACCTGCAGGAGCATAATCAGCTGGTTATGGAGGCGGGTGAGTCATTTCCCACTAAAACAAGATTGAAATGGGGTATACCGTATACCCCATCAAAAAGAACAAAACCATAGCATCAAACATCATGATGCTCAAACTGTAGAGGGTTGCAACACAAACTTATTGTTTCTTACATGCCAATGCTGGTGATTTGTGGATGAGTCAAAACGTAGATGCCGTATTTGGCCGGAGTGAGCTGGGTGAGCATCCATTGAGGGTCATCCAGCGGTAAGGCCGGCACATCCCCAGGTGTTCACCCACCGGCGCCCCGTTGGACACGACCAGGTGACGCGTCATTTGACATCCCGGTTCCAGCCCTCGCCGACCCTCATCAAGCAGCGGATTGAGAAGCTCATTGAGAGGGAGTCTGGGTCCTCAATGGGCTGCAAGTTCCATGACTTCAGAACAAAAAAGCAACTGGTGAAAAGGATGAGGATGAGGATGGGGATGGGGATGAGGATGAGGATGACGATACAGAGAGAGAGGGAGAGACAGACAGAGAGAGAGAGAGAGAGAGATAGAGATAGAGAGATAGAGAGATAGAGATAAAGAGATAGAGAAAGACAGACAGACAGTCAGGCAGGCAGACAGCCAGCCAGCCAGCCAGGCAGGCAGAGAGACAGAGACAGACAGACAAAAAAGATAGATAGATATGACTTGACAGGTTTGCCGCAATTTGGGTATTTTTTTCACCAAGCCCATGATCTATGGTTCCATGCAAGTTTGGCGGAAATTGTTCACCCCAAACTCACCTTCAGCCCACAGATATTGGCAATGTTCAGTATCAACAAGCCATTTATTTTGAAGACACTTTATGGTCAACTGATGCATCCTGAGGTACTTGGAAAGATCGCAAGGAGACAGGACTGAAACTGATCGGGGGCAACGGCAACACGGGATTAAGAGGACGCAGATGGGGATGTTAGCCACTAATAATGAGATACAACCCACAAAAACGGGGTAGAATGGATGTGAACATCCGATGACCTAGTGGGTTTGACGTGGTTTGACTACACTATATAATTGATTTTTACATATGATTTTTATTGATTTTTACATTCAATTGTTGCGTGGGGTTGACCAATATTTTGAAGTGTTGAAACCACTGGCCAGACCAGACATGGTACTTCCTGGCAGACTACGGCGTTTGCTTTGGAAAATCTGCCATGCCCAGACGCCCAGAACTTCCCTGGCATCTAAAGGGTCAAGTCAAGGCTTGTCAGCTTGGACCCGTGCGCAGATTGAAAACAATGTATATGTCGGATGATTGATGTCCTGCGCATGTATGCATGCCCTTGTATTTATGTATGTGTATGTCCACATATCCATTCTACACATATTCTAGATATCATATCTCTACGCATGTATATGTGTATGCATAGGTTCAGATCTACAATATATATATATATATATATATATATATATCTTTCTCCAAGCATCTGACTTGACACGAAATGGGCAAGGTTTTTCAGGGCCGTTTCAATCTGAGAGTGTCGGCATCGCACGTGGTTCGTAGAAAACAATCGCTGACATACCAACAAATCATCGCAGGGTCTATTTATCTAAACGATTTCGTGAACGTGTACATATATCTCCACCTGTACACATACTTGCTGCGGCACTGATAAACTCGTGCAAGAAGCATATTAGACTCTTAGTCCTCAAACACATTGGGATATGATTCAACATGTCTACTCTCTCTGATGCTTGTTGATGGGTGCAGCCAGTGCCAGGAGAGTCTACAATTACTTGGCCTAGCTACCTGAGGCTCTTGAAGAAAAGTGGCGCAGTTCTGATGGCTAAGCACTACTTGGAACATGTGCCAACACCTGAATGATCGAATAATGCCTTTCCCCCATTCATATTCAACACCCGCCAGAAAAACATGGGAAAGCAGGGGATTTACACCTTTCTTCTCATTTTTTTGGGGTTTCCTGAAATGTGGCTACCCCAAATCAGTGGTTTTCCCTATCGATAAATAAGCAATTTGGGAACACCTCCATTTTGACAAAATAGAATGGGGATTCAGGGATGCAAAAAATGGCCGACCAAGCCGTTTTGGGCCAAGAAATCCGATTTGGGATTGATCATTGACTGTAACAATACTGACAATAATAGCAATCATGATAAAACATGATAAAACTACTGTAATCTTTAAACGTAATATGATATTAATATTAAAGAATAAATAACAATATCCTGACTCCTGACATTAATCTACTGTAGCAATAATAATTAATAATAATAATGTATATCATTTTATATCCATACGTATATGATACAACCCCTGGGATACATGGCACTAATGACATTAGTGCCAGCTAGGGGTTAATGAGTACTAATAGTTATGAGATGACGATGTGAATCCGCTGTGAAAACAATCCAGGTTGATCCAGGTTGGTATCCCGTGGTATTCCTGTTTCCCTCTGGTAATTTAACATAGCTATTGAAAATGGCCATTTATAGTGGATTTACCCATTAACAATAGTGATTTTCCATAGCTATGTTAGTTTACCAGAGGGTAAGTGAAGCCATGCTTTAGCTTGATCTCCAAGCTGCTGAAACCCCGATCAGCAATCAGAGGCGCGTGCGAACGATTCATGGTCCGAAGCTGTCCGACTGGGGTGCGTCATCCAGTGCACCATTGACCTGGAATGTTCATAGGGACATAACTAGTGACCTGCCCATGACCTCCATGCATACTGCGTAGGGGTGGAATCATTCCGAATAAATCGAATAGAACATATCAAGACTCGATAGACCGCCTGTTTTTTTTGTGCTAGTTACAACATGTTAGAAACCAGACTTAGCGAAGTTTGGGGCACCTGATATCAGCACTCCGGTGGATAGGGAAGAACTCAGCCGGCCTGTCGATCCTCCAAGTTTTTGGATCGCCGGCTGCGAGGTCGCTGTCGATTTGACAGTTTGGATTCTGGGGGATCTGCTCAAAGAACCACTGGTCGTTAGCTGCTCAAAGATGCTCAAGGTATCTCAAGGTGCTGGATTCTCAAACACGAGCTGCCAGTTATTGCGAAATGATGTGTGAAGCCGAAGCATAGAGCATGATAAGTTTACTATTGACGGATTTATATAATCCAAGTCATACAGATTCAAAAGCTGGAGTTAATTCTTGTACCAGACCACACAACTATACTGGGAGCTCGGATCCCCTACGACTTCAGTCTAGCTATTTCTAAAGTTTCACCATGTGCAGAGTTCACGCCGTCTTGACGATCGGGGACAGCCGCGCGGGGAAAACGGCATGATCATATGACATGTGTCTATACGTATGTCTTTGCCTAGACTAATAATTGTACATACATATGATATATCTATTATGTTATACACACGTAGTATATATATATATGTATACACACTATATATCATTATATACACATGTAAATTTTACATGCATCATCTATCTGCTCGTAGACATACACACATAAATTGCATACAATGTAAATCTTGAAAGATATATTGAATTAATCAATAAATACGTAGATAAAGAAGCGAACAATATAAAATAAACAAAATAGTTACATGAATTAATGAATACTATAGTATATACTGTACATGAATAAACAAACAAATAAATGAATAAAAACCATGAATCAATGTATGAAGAGATTCATGAATAAGTAAATGAACACACACACACATATATATATATATTAAAAACATAAGTATATAGATAGATATACACACATACGCATTATACGTACACGACGAATACCTCACCTGGACACGTACGTACATCCGTGCCACCTCACATCGCATTTGATCCATCCATCACTGGGGGGGTTGGGGATAGAACGAAGCATTATTGGGATATAATGTGATAAAACACTATGTCACATGATAAAACATATGATACACCACATTAAGCTATGTGACACATGATAAAACACTATGTCACATGGTGTCAAATAACTTGGGAAGCAGAGAACATACTCCTGGATTTCCTCTGCCACATGGCTCCATGACAGCATTGACAGAGCTTGGCAGATTCGGCAGAAGTTCAAACGAGCACCTTAGAATTGAATTATTGATAAAAATGGAACAGTTTCTAAACACTGATAACTTGAGAAACATCATGTGGAAGAGGGCTCCTCTCTTGAACTGTGCTTTTCGTTCAAAGAAGTCGCTGGCTCTCCAACTCACCATAGCCAGGCTATGGCCCATGGGATAGTCTAGCCATATCCAGCCTAGTACGGCAACGACCGATATGAAGAGCTAGTCATTCCTTCCTTCCGATGGCGTTTGAGGCGCCCATGGAATCCCATGGTGGGACATGGATGGCATGGATGACATGGCCTGGATTTTCTTGAAAAAACCCACAAAGGTGGAAAGTTTAGAAAGCCACAAAGCTGGCGCTTCAACTCAAAAAGGTCGTGAGTTAGGCAACGAAATTGGGGTGAAGACAGTTTCCACCACGTGATTTGGCAGTTGGTCAAGTTCCACCACAGCAACTGTTCTCTTCGTTCTTGTGATGTGAACAGCTGGATACCAAGGCTTTGAATATGTATGTGAGCTTTCCCTTCATCAAACAAGGATGCATTCTGATACCCTCTGGTAAATAAACATAGACCCTGAAAATCACCAATTTTTAGAGGAAACTAGTCTTCCAAACCCTATCTGCCAGGGTCTATGTTAATTTACCAGAGGGTAAGTCTTTTCAGGAAGTGCAAGAAAGCACGCATGCATTGGATAAGACGCGTGGATTGGACGTGAAACATGGACGCTAGTTGGAGTTGCACAGAAAGACACAAGCCTTTGTTCATTAGGATACGGTGCCATTGGTCCACAAGACGAAACTGTACCATGAGAAGATTATACCACTTCCACAAAACTTTTGAACGCAGCACACTTCCTGGAAGTGGATTGCGAAGAAGAAAACACGTCATATCCTTCAGTGCACTCGCCAAAAGTTGATCTTCACCAAAATCTGTCAAAACCATCTCAGCCCATTTGGGTTTGCTCAAAACTTGAGTACACCCCATCATTCCCCTGTGAATTAACATGTTAACATGACATGTTTGGATCATTTTTGGGTGTACTATACCCATCTATACCCATCCATAATTCCATACCGTCCATACCTATTTTGACCCGTTTAACCCATCATACCCATCTATACCTCATTCTGGGCAGTCCCCCAGTTCAAAATCGCAACAGCAGCGGTGGCAGGGGCTCAACTACCCGTGTTGGGAACTCTTGGATTGCCAGGGAGAGGTGTGCGGCGGATCATGGCGGATCTGATGATCTGACGGTGAGGGTGAATTCTATCTGGTTACATATCGGGATTATATATGTATATATATAGTGTCATTATAATATAATTATAGTTATTATAAATGTAACCTATACAAGGTATTATTATAATTTCTATAATACAAATATATCGGAATCCTATGACATTATATAGTCAGTATGATAGGAATATACCAAGAAATCATAGTCAGACATTCTGAAACTTCCATCCAGTTTCATTGATTTTCACTTCTGCTAGGGACTATGCTTTGCCTAGCTAGCTTATTGATCTCAGCTATGTCCATCAAGGATGCGAAGTACACATTTTCGTTTTCATCTGGTTGGTCGGTTTCATATGTTTTAATGTGGTAAACCCAAAAATAAACCATCGCATGAACCAACCACTTGGGGATGACTTTACATCCCAAAAGGGTGTATGTATACCCAATCAGAAACCTCAATTGGGGGTGGCTTATGGCATCGGCTTTGCGACATTAGTATTTTACGACACGATCTGTTATGATGAATCTGGTCGACGAGCTTTTCGGGATGAGGGATGAAAAAACACACACCTGTCAAGCTGCTTCCTTCTGAGCTTCTGAACCATCCTGAAAAATTGCCTCTGACAATCGAACATGGCTGGGAAATTGGTACTTTTCCCATGGGAAATTCATCTATAGATTGAGATCAACGGCAGATTTCTCCAGTGCCATGCTTGACTACCAGACAAAAATATATAGAAGCCGAAAACTGAACAAATATAAATGAACATCCACAGATCATCAATAATATAATCATTCCCTTTGTAAATGAGCATCCTGGCAATATAATGCTTATAGGGACTAAGAAGAATCCCCTTTGCAGTGCAGATGGATATCGGGATGAGGTTGGTGGCGAAATGTTTGTCCTCTGCAGAAAGTATTGCTGAACTCTGCTGCACTACTGAATTTTCTGGATGTTGGAACATGCACTAAGTAGATCTTTATCTATGTCTACATATCTGTATTTACATCTCCATGTATATATATATATATATATATATATATACGTATGTATATATATATATATATATAAATATGTACAAACACATAAATGAATATTAGTATACAACTCACACGCACCTGAGGCCTACGCTACCCGTGAGTTCAAGATTCCAAATGGGTGTATCCGTCTCTTTTTCATACCTTCATGAAGGTTCTGATTCTAGAAGGCAACATCGACATTTTATTCGTGACAGACCCTTTTGTCAAGCACCAGATAAGAATAGTAATAGGAGATATCACGGTCTTTCATATTGATAATCATATAGTTCTAGATTATATATATATATGACAATATTGCATGTATATAGAAAATCAACACATATAGTTGATACATGTTGATATTACTTGATATATCAAGATGTTGACAATGAACACATCAGGAATATTGCCATACCTGGATACCTGGAGGTGCCGCAGAGCAGATCCGGCCATACCTGTGCCCTCTACAACAACCGGTGCCCCCGGGGGTGCAGTTCCAGTGAACTCAGGTGAACTCACCAGCTTTCAATCAGTTTTGTCATCAGTCCTGCAGCCCCATAGATCAAGATTCATAAATCTGCTTAAAAACCATATGGATTTACCACAAAAAATGGAGAACAACCATGGATTTACCAGAAAAAGTGGAGATGTCCTAAAATGGGGGCACCCCAATTTGCGGTTTCAATAACCAAAGGGTCTCGTGGTTTAACGAGTTGTCTTGCGAGCAATGGGATCCGTGGATGTGGGATTCACTCAGTGCCAACAACGACCATTGGATGATGATTACCACCCATTGATGGTCTTTTTAGGGATGGTTTACCACGTCAAAAATGATAGATTATATATACTGTATATATATGCATATTCATGATATGATATAATAGATGGTATCTGATACAGTACATGTATTCTTTCTATCAATTCTATATGGCATCTGAGCTACCCGCTTCGTAGGTACTTGTACATCTTTGGCGGCTTCGATGGCTCCAGTTGCTTCGACGACCTCTATGTCTTGGACTTGGAAACGAGGCGCAGCCAGGGGATGGGGACCAGGGAACCCCAAGATACATCGATCCAATGGTAAACCAAGGGTTCGATTAGGGGTAATGTTGGGGAAATCATCAAGGATTATTGATGAAAATCACCACATTTTAGGAGATTTATTGAAGTTCAAAGGAACATGTTCTGGCGCAACTTGACTAATCTTCCGTTTTGTCACCCCATTGGTTATATCATCGTTGTGCATTCCCATCTTCATAGATTCCATCCGTATATTCGTCAGCTCAACCAACATCTTCAGAGTCAGACCGTGTGAGATCTCACTTTTTCCAAGATGAACTTTGATGGGATTCACCCTGTTTTAGGCTTCATCCACATGTTCTTGTAAAGTTTGAAAACCAGCAAAGCTCCCGGAACAAGCTCCGGAAACCCCATTCTTTTTTTTGCCTAAATCCCATCCAAACATCTTTTTACCATTCATGTTATTTGTATAGATCCCATTCAAAGATATGGAAAACATATGAAAACATCCCATGAAAATCATGAAATCTGCCAAACGTGGCGAGGCTTTGGCGCCGCATCGAGGCTGGAGGGGATCGGCCGTCAGGAGGACTCAGCCGATGGAGATGGGAACAGCAAATTTAGACATATGACATACAGGTAACTATATATATATGATATGTATATGTATAATTATGTATACATGATATGTAATTATATATATGATGTATACATAATGTCAACCCCGGATGAGACTAAACCATGGTTTATGAATTAGGGGGACACTCCTCCAATAGTCATTTCATCTGATACTTAAATGGTAGCCTCCCAATTAACAATCTAGGGGTTTATTAATCCAGGGTTGACATTATATGTATATATGTGATGTATACGTATATACATATATGATATGTAATTATATATATGATATGTAATTATATATATGATGTATATATATATATAGATACGGGGACTGTCATCAGCAAATATACATTGTTTGTTCCTTTTCAGTATATATGTGGCTGTGGCTCAAGTTATGGGAGGTACTGATATCATGGGACCCACGTATGGCTGGTCATCTAAACCCAGCGACAAACAGATTGGGATTGGGATTTCAACCAACTGCTCCGAATGGAGATTTACATCAGATGAACCGTATTGCTGTACGAATGCATTCATACATACAGATGCATGTATGACATGTATGTATGTATAGGATATTACAGGATTATAAGAAGCACATGTATAATTATGTATATATATACACGCGTTTATGTCATTGCAATCTAAGTATATGATCACAATCGAATCATTATTATATATGGTACCCCCACGAAACCTATGCTTTCAAAGATTTTGCTGACCCTTCTACAGTTTTTGAGGTTGTCTTTTCGCCATCCTTCTTCTCCCTCTCCTTCCCCTTCTCTTAACCCTAGTCTCGCGACGGCAGTGTGGGAAGCAAGTATGTCAGGGCGGGGGTCACTCGAAGGAAGTAATCGCAATCAGTCATGTCCGTATCCAGTGCTGAGTTGAATCCCGACCATGAGCGTTTGCTTGGAACCTGTCGTTTGTTTTGGCATTTGTCTTGCTTAACTTTGTGCAGTCAAGAGGCATGTTCAGGAAAAACTTTTTGCACTGCCCAAAGTTTTTCTTTTCCATACATCCCGTGGACGAACGGGAAAGTTCTTTTTCAAGCTCCACATTTTTTTGCAGTCAATGCGGCTTTTTTGGGGGCATGATACTGCTGCAAATTCCCACCAGCAAGAGGCCCGTTCGAGCTCCTCGTTTCGCCATCCGTGTCAAGCCACGGTCCAGCCATGAGTGTCAAAGTCTTTGCCAATTTCCAGTCTGCAAGAGCTCTAAAAACGTAAGTAGCTGTGCAAGGAGAAAAAGAAGGGACGGCTGCCGGAGGTAGCTACACTTGAACTTCAAAAATAACGAAGCACGTAGCTAATTTCTAAAGTCTACAGAACGAGGCAAGCTGTTGCAGCCGCTGCAGCCATGGAGGAATTTAAGCCACGCGGGAGACGAGCTAAGAAATAAAGTAATTTGCCCGGATGTGTACTGTACTGTGTACCTGCCAACAAGCAAACAAGAATAAAGCAAACAAAAACATAACACAAACATGTCGAAAGACCTACATAGGCTTTGGGGGAGGTTAGCTATAATATATATATATATATATATATATCTCTCTCTCTCTATATATATATGTATGTGTGTGTGCACACATCAAAAATATACACTTATATACACTTATCACTTACATGCAAAAGACCTACAGCCGAGGTCTGGCCGGGCGTCGCATTCTGCGGTGACGGATCAGCTGGCTGGGGCGCGGGCACGCAGATGGGTGATGATTAAGATGAGGTTGAACTGGGAAGGGTGGAATTCACCATGGGGTGTAATGGAAATATATAATGGATGTAGGAATATTGGTATAGTAATATATTATACCATGGAATTCAGCATTATTAATGGATATAGAACAACAAATACATGGGATGTAATGGAAATAATGGATTTGACTGGGAAACAATGGGATTTATTGGGGAAATGATGGGATATAATGGGGGAATATGGGAAATAATCAATAACATATGGGATTTGATACAATGTACTTGATCAACAATGGGTTGTAGCACAATCATTTACTAAATGACACTAGATGGATACCAATATGATGTAATCCCTTTTTTTTCAAGGTTGATATATATATATATATATATATATACACAGAATATAGAGCTGGTATATAACTTACATAATTTCAGAACTGATTTGATTTCCATTCCCCCGACTTACAGTTCGACCCTGCGAATCAACCTTTAAAAGCCCCAGTCATCATGCAGGGTCTATGATTTAACCATGGGCATCCATGGGATCTTTGGATCTTCTAACACCCCCAGGTGTTTTCCCATCATTAATGATGAAAATATCCCCTATGGTTAGTGTAATATTATGGGAAATCCATATAATGATCCATATTATATGGATTATATGGGAAATATTAATCATAGTATCATATTATGGGAAATACATATGAAATATGGATTATATTTTAGACGGACATCCCACCATAATGTACTGATTTGTAATTAATTACGATGAAGTCCCACCATTTTCCCCGAGGTAAGAATTCGACGGGATCATCATCATCATCATCATCATCTTCATCATCATCGACATGGTATGATCACGGTCGTTCCTATCTTGTTATTCCTTGAAAAAAAGCAAACCCACGGTACTCATGTTAATGTGTAATAAAATGGGGACTTGATGATTCATGGAAAGAATTTGGTGTTTCAAGCATGGTGGTATTTGATGGGGATAGGAATAAGGACATGACCAGCTAACTTGATAAATAAGAACGGAAGAACGGTTGGTTTGCTGTAAAAAAATACGCGAAGTTAGAGGACTTAATGGGATATAGATATGAATGAATATTAGTGGATATGGGATTTACAATCAACAAGAGATGGGCCTCTCTGAAATCAGGGGTGATCATTGTGGCATATGTTATGCTATGTTTTAATATGTTATGAAATTTAAAACCTTGGTTTTTTTTGGGGGGAAACTTATTTCCAAAGACACAAACAACTCATGGGAAACCTTGGATGGTTCCATTACTACTTTAATTTTTGCCATTTATTCTTCGATTTGGCCATGTCGGCTGAGGTTTTAACGCTTTTGCCGATTGATTGGTGAATTTGTCAAAATTCAAGAGTTGGGGTATTCCGAAGCAAAATTGCACTTCCAATGGGCAACTTTATTATAAATTATAAACCTTCACATTTTGGCTTACTTTATTTGCAAACACAGCCATGATATGGGATGTCTAGCAACACGCATGGGGAGATTGCCAAACAGATTTGGGGATTCAACCCACCAATGTGATGGGCAAGTGTTACATTGTAGCAATAAGACATGTATTTCTGGTTGGTGGTTTGGAACATTTTTTATTTTTCCATATATTGGGAATAACAATCCCAGCTGACTAATGAGGGGTTCAAACCACCAACCAGTATTTGTTGGGGTCAATTTTTTCAGGGTTTTGGAAAACAACCCCGAAAAGTCCTTGCGCACTTCAAACCTAGGAATTGTCTTGCGGAGTCAAGGTATTTTGAAATGTTTGGAGCAATGGTAAGTAGCAACTTGACCATACACACATCAACCATCTCAGCTTTACTTGGCACGGATGTGCTGCAATTCCATACTTACTATAGGAGCACTGGTCGGATGATTTAAGATGAGAACCTGCACTGCCAGGTTACAATTTAAGGGAGAAACCCAACGTTCAGCGCTTTAAAACCTCATGTTTCCCATGAAAATTGTAATAACATGCGGGCAATTCCACCATTTGAGGCAAACCCGTGTGGGTATGTGTCAAGTCATTTGGGTACCTTTAAGGACGCAACAATTCTGCATCAAGTTGGGTCAGTAGTATTGATTGTACATACCGCATGCCCGTTTCGAATATGAAACCAATGAAGTCCCCATTTCTGATGGCCTGGTGAATCCTTATCCATTGTCAGAACATCCATTTACCATCATTTACCCTCTGGTAATTTAACATAGCTATTGAAAATGGCCATTTATAGTGGATTTACCCATTAAAAATGGTGATTTTCCATAGTTATGTTAGTTTACCAGAGGGTACCATATTCACTCTCCCATTGCTGGTGAGTTGTACCCCCCTCACATCCGGATTACTTTCTGGTTATTCAACATATCTATGGAAAATTGCCCCATCCAGGTGAAGATGATAGGAATGATGATTTTCCATGATTTACCCATTAAATCTATTCAGACACGGTGATTTTCCAGATCACAAATCGTTAAATGACCCGCCCCATCGAGGTGATGTACATCTTTGGCGGTTCTGGGTCCCACTTTGGCTGGGACCCCCTGTTTTTTTTGGGAAAGGCGATGGGTCCGCACAGGTCAACCCTGGTGGTGTTGAAACTTCTTTCTTGCTGCACATTGATATGGGATATGTATATGTCTGTAAATGTATATATATATATATATATTTATATTATATACATAACACACTTTATACAATACCCATCCGCTAACAGACTAATCAGTAAAAGCTTTTTGTTTTCGCAAGGTATCTAAGAGTGGCCATGTAACTGGGTTTCTATAGACCACTGGTCATAAGTAGCGGTTACTTGGATGCGCATCCAAGTCCCATGAACAAGCAGGTGTACAGATGTGTACATACAGTTATACCAACATAGAAAGATAGTATACATGTATGTAGCTATTTTCACACACATATCAATATTATTACAATCTGTATAAATACATATATATATATATAGTATAATATATATATATATATATACATATCACACACACACAGAGCCACAATCCTGAGGTTACACCAACAAGCGCGACCTCTGCGAGTTTTGCTTCGAAACCGAATGTTGGAGGCTTCTGTCCAACCCGGTGGAGGCCAGGGCCCTGGGTTTCTGCGGGGGTGGCTTGGCCCGGGAAGGTCGATGTGAAGAGAAAGTCAGAGGGGCTTGGTGGATCCTCAATATATATATATAATATATATATATAAGATATATATATAAGATATATATAAGATATATATAAGATATATATATATATATGTATATGTATTTATGTATTATATATGTACGTATATGTATATTTATATGTGTATATCATAGCATACCTAGCTTTGAAGTGGTGATAGCCATGGCAATCATTTGATAAACCAATGATAGCATTATAACTTGCCAGTTGCCCAGGGATCGTCTCACCCCAGCTGTTTCCAGCTCCAGGACACCCCAAGTGCTCGCTACGGTCAAAGCATGGTGGCGTATCAACAAGGTGATCAAAGGGGTGGAGCGGTGGAGTTGCACCTGATTTCAGGGTGAAAACTAAGTATAGCTATTTCAACTAGAGAATATCTGTAGCAGTTCATTAGAATTCTATATCTATACAAAGAGCTCCTTTTGCTGGATGACCTTTTGCTGGATGACAAACCCTGCAGGGCCGATGATGTCAACTGGTCGCTGATGTTTTCTACCGCTGCGCGCTACGATGTCAAGGATGCAAGTATAAAAGTTACACCTGAACCACACCTGAAACCACTGCCATGAAGACACGCTTTGAATCTCCTAAGTTCCATATTTTTAAAGATTCAACATCATCCAATCAATGGATTGGTTTAAGGGAAAATTTACAGGTTTAAGCCCCATATTTTTCATGGGAAAATCTATGGTTTCCTGGGTTTCCGGTTAAGATTTTCCCAACAAAACCAATCCATTGATCCAACACTCATTTCCAGCAGCTCCATCGGTGAGAAAAAAACGCGGTTCGCCATGGCGCCACGTTGCGCCGTCGTCTCTGCGCTGTTGCCGTTGCTGGCAGCGGCGGGGCAGGTGGGCGGAACGCAGATGTATGGTCAGGTTCACCATTGTAAGGGCGAAAACGGGGTATATATTTAATTGTTTGTTATATAAGTATATATGAATATATGATGTTACATATATATATAATAAGTATAATTATATATATATATATATATATTTACATGTCATATATGTACATACACACACATACATACATATATATATATATATATATATATGTATGTATGTATCTATCCCATTTTTAGACAAACCCATATGGGACCAGAACTGAACGTATCTGAAACGCTGATATTCAAGGAGGTTCCGTAGTAATGGTTCTGGAGATAGTGGGACTGGCCCTGCAAGGTCTATGGAATGAAGAGCGGAAAAACACGAGACGCGGGGACATTGTCATATGGATCTGTGCAACCATGAGGTGAACCCACAATTGGGCGCCAAAATATACCCTCTGGTTATTTAACATAGCCATGGTATAGATGGCCCATTTATAGATGGTTTACCTCTTAAAAATGGGTGGATCTTTCCATGGCTATGTTTGTCATAACCAGATGGTAATTGGGACAATGATTTTGTGAGCCAGTGGATTTGGGTGACATGCAACAAGAATGAACATCACAAAGGCAATGGCTTTGATTTCCCATCTGGTAAATTTAACAATGGACCATTATCCATAGCTATGTACCCAGAGGGTAAAGGTGGGGTTTCACAATAAACTAATCCACTGACCATTAAAGATCCATAGCTACTAAAATTCATGAAGTATGAATAATCATTTATAGTAATTTATAGTAATTTATAGTCATTAGATTCATTAGCAATTATTAATACTCCATTAATAATCCATTAATAATCAATAGTAATCAGTAATAATCATTCATAATCCATTGATCATTAGTAATTATTAGTAATCATTACAATAATCCATTGATCATTCATTGATCATTGATCATTAAAATAATCCATTATAGTCATCTTGGGATTTTTAAAACTAATCCATTGATCATTAATAATAATCCATTGATCATTTAATAATCAATACTAATCAGTAATAATCATTCATAATCCATTAATGATCATTCGTAATCTAATGGATTATTTTAATGATCAATGATGACCCATAATCATAATCCATCATAATCCATTAGATTAATATAATGGATTTTAATGATTATAATGGATGGTTATTAAAATAATCCATAAAATAACCCATTCGTAATCTATTAAAATCCCAAGATGGGATGGTGTTGGCTTCCGTGCTGCGCCGCAGCCGCGGTTACAGGTGGACCCCAGGTATGCCGGACACTCAGAGGGTGGCGATGTGTCCGTTTTCTTTTTGGGAGGGTATGAGTCCGTATGAGTTAAAGGATAAAAAAGGTGTACACAATAAATAAATAAATAAATAAAAAAATATATATATATGTTATATGAGTTAGTCAGTATTGGTAGAATCAATTGTCGGATTCAAGATATCAACCAATGAATGTCAATGGCATGGACCGTTTGCCAAGCAAACTCGGGATGCCTTTTACAGGAATATCGACAGAAAGGGTGATACTACAAAAGTATATGAAACCATAATCATGGACATACATGAAATGAACACAATTGCAGGCGCAGAAACCACCAATTGATCGAAATGAGAAAAGAAACTGTGGCAATGAACACAGGGTATTACATAACTCAACAAGCACCATGGAAATACCGACCCTACAACAGCAGGAATGCATCCAACCACACTTTTGAGACATGTGTATAGCAACATTTGGGGCCTTTGCGCAGTACGGATATTGCCATAGAGCTTGGTAGAACTTGCAAGAATTGCAGATACATACAGAAAACTAGGAAGGTTGCATAGCCAATGAAGTGGGATAGTACACTGACAACCGGAATATCCAAAGTTCGATGCCATTCATCATTCCTTTCTGGGGTCTACCCCATGTTTTGGTTGCGACAAATTCTGGGAGGATTGGTTACATGAGCAGTGGAGGATGATCCCCTTGGAAAATTGCACCATGTGATATGATATATGCTTTCACACATGACTCATTTCATCACATTTCCATAAAACTAGGATAACATACTGTGTTTATTTTTCCTTAAAAAATGCAAGTATTGTTCTTCACAAGATACGTATGAATATATATATATATACGCCATATATACTGTGTAATCATGTACAACTGTTTTGTACGGATAGTGCAAAAATATGTGCACGCCAAACACACACACATGTGTATATATAATACATTATATATAATACATTATATATAATACATTATATATAATAAATAATACATTGTATATATAGAATATATAGATAATAGATACATTATATATAATACATTACATATAATACATTATATATATATAATATAGAATATATAGATACATTATATATATGTACAGATACATTATGTATATATATATATATATATAAATAATATTTACATACATTATATATATATGCATACAATGTGTATATATATATACATCTTGTGTATATATATATACATACACAATTACACGCATATACATACTATTTACATGGATATATATATATATATATATATATATTTACACATATATTGATCATCATTGATATAGGACAAGTAACCTTGATTTCACTTGGAGCCTCAAGGCCAAAGAGATCACCGTTTACCACGTCCATGCGGCCAACGTCAGCAACATTCCCATGGACATGGACACTGGAGACGTGCCCGGAGATCTGTTGCCTGGCGCTGTTGGAGTTGCGGAGGTGAGTTTCCAGAAAGAGAAAAACAATGGAGAACTTGCAGTGGAAATGATTGGAAATTTCTACTGTATCTGATTTTTATCTATTTCTGAATTGGTGGCTTCCAATCTTGACACATCACTGTTTCTTTTTTAGCATCTATCTACATAAGAAGTTCATGTTCCCTGATAAAGTATTGGCCTTTCTGCTCCAGTGTTCCCAGTCTAATCCTGGCGAGTGGTTGGATCCTACTCAGAAGAAACATGTCGCTTTGTATTGGAAACCTTCCTTCGCCGTTTTGACGTGACTGCTCAAAGTCCACGATCTCCTGCATGTTGACCTGTCCTAATTCAACATATCGATGATAACGTCTCCAGATGTTGGATGAAGCATTCTGACACTCTGGCTGGATTGATCCCGAGTGGAACCTCATATTACTGAAAAAAAGTCACATCAGTGATGTGACATCACTGTTTTTTACAGGAGTGGTTCAAGTCCAAGTGCCCGAAAAATGGCAGATGTTTCTCGAGGAAATCCCAGCAGCACAATGAATCATATCAGGATCCAGTGGGAATGGTGAAACATCATTCCCGTGGGACATCGGTGTTGGAAATATCGCCTCCGGAAAAACTCTCTACAAGTTCAACTCTTCCATTTGTGGAAGATTTCCTGTATATATATATATATATATTATAGGTATACTTGTCGAAACGAGGACTTTCCACTCACCATACTCTGGCGATTCCCCACGTCTTCCACTTCACTTTCCTCAGAAATGTGGGCCGTTCGATTCCCCAACCGTCGAAAAACTGTCGTCAGCCAGGTTTTTCGAGCTAGATCAGTTCCTACTGCACCGATCTCAGTGAAACCGACCGAAACTGTTTGGTTTGGGGAAACTTTTTCTTTCCTTGAATCACTTGAGGTGACTGATCATTTATCCCATTTTGATCCATGCTGTTGTTGGTAGTCTAACTATGGAAAACCAGCATCTACAACTGGGCCATTTCCATTTCCCATAGCTTTGTTAGATTACCAAAAGGATGTACTGTATCCCGTTAAAATCCCTATAACATAAACCTAACATTAGATTAATGGGCCATTTCCCCATGGCTATGTATCCCATTAAATCCTATAGAATCCCATTTAATGGCTATGTATCCCATTAAAATCCTTTGCTTGGGATGATGGTCCACTTTCCACTGACTATCTGCATATGGGAGTTTCCTAAAATGGGGGTTTATGATGGAAAATCCTTTTAAAATGGATGATTTGGTGATACCCTAAAATGAACCTCCATGTATACATATACAATCATATATACATAATTACAATATGTGTATATATATATAATCTACACCAAGGACCAGAGCCCCAGATTGAAATATCGCCACCATTTTGGGCAGGTGATCTCCCCCATGGAGATTATGGCCACCGACTGCTGGTTTCACATTTCTGGTGTGTCCATCCCTACGTTAGGTGCAGTTCCAGTGAAATAAGTGGTTAAATATCCACATTGAAAAAGGGGTTATATCCCAACCTTAGCATGTTCGTTCGGTACGTTTGGGCGTTCAGAACGCGCGTTTTAAAAACTCGCGTTCCAGAACGCGCGTTCTGAGTGAATCCTTTTTTCCAATGATATAAAGTCAATTTATTTCCG